>ERZ773006.340-NODE-340-length-23645-cov-66.9048_pt1 | contig 23645 bp, 25 predicted proteins | sample MGYA00580843_ERZ773006 | MGnify/ENA primary metagenome ERZ773006 (study PRJEB29015, sample SAMEA2738011) | human oral metagenome | biome: human oral; feature: human-associated habitat; material: dental | place: China | collected 2052 ...
CACTAAATCTTAAAAAATAACCATCTGGATCCAAAATCGCAAATTCATGGGGATAGATAAAGTTATCTCCCACTCGAAATTCTCTTTTTGTCAGCGGACGATGGATGGGATAGTCAGCTTCCAGCAATTTTTGGTGGAGCTGTGGGACATCTTCAATGCCAAAGGAAATATTGACACCACGTCCGAAAGGATAGGCCAGTTGGGCTAATTCTTCTGTGCTACCTTCTTCTAGCATAAGTTGACAGTCTTCAAGTGAGAGGAAGAGAAATTTCTCCTCTGGACGTTCGTATTCGACAGAGAATCCCAGCAAGTCGCAGTAGAAGTGGCGTGACTTTTCGATGTCAGATACCACAAACTCAGGAATGACAGCTTGATAGTCCATTAGTTTTCTCCTTAGATCTCAATCTCCATGACAATCGGTGTGTGGTCTTGGCGCGCACCGGAGTCAATCATATCAGACTTGGTCACCTTGTCAGCCACACGGTTGCTGGTCAGCCAGTAGTCGATTCTCCAGCCTGTGTTGTTGATTTTAGAAGTCTTGCTGCGTTGCGCCCACCAAGTGTATTGGTCAGGGATATCGCCGTGCAAGTGGCGGAAGGTATCGGTAAAGCCTTTAGCCAGCAGGTTGGTGAAGCCAGCGCGCTCTTCATCGGTAAATCCTGGTGAACGGCGGTTGCTGGCTGGATTGGCCAGGTCGATTTCCTTGTGGGCCACATTGTAGTCGCCAGTAGCGAGGACTGGTTTTTGTTGATCTAGTGTTGCCAAGTATTCAGCGTATTTGGCATCCCAGACTTGACGGTCATCCAAGCGTTTGAGGCCATCGCCAGCATTAGGTGTATAGACTTGAGTGACGAAGAAGTCGTCAAATTCCAGCGTAATGATGCGTCCTTCAACATCCATGGTTGACGGAGCGCCGATTTCTGGGAAAGTTATGGTTGGCGTTAGTTCTTTTTTGTAGAGGAACATGGTTCCTGCATAGCCCTTGCGGGCTGGCTCTTGGGAGGAACGCCAAGTGTTTTCATAGTCTGGGAAAAGATTTGTCAAAATTTCCAAGTGTTTTTTTGTCGGACCTGTCGCAGACAGTTTTGTTTCCTGAATGGCGATAATATCTGCATTTTCAGCTTGTAAGGTTTTAAGAACGGCCTGAGAGAGCTGAGCGCGGGCAGAATCACTGGTCAATGCAGCGTTGAGAGAGTCAATATTCCAAGAAATGAGTTTCATAAAATTTCCTTTTCTAGTAGAAGTTTGCTGAGTTTATTATAACAAAATTTAGAACTGATTTATAGCAAAGTGATTTCAAGAAGCTTGGGAAGTAAGAAAGATTTTCTATATTTATGTTTTGAGTCAGACCAGTCAGAAAAATGGGGTTTCGCTTGCATCTTCTAGCACTAGCAAGTCAAGCGGGTCTGTCTGGAACGAAACAGCTAACTCATCGTCGAATAAAGAGGCGTAAAAAAACTAAATCCACCTTATCACCAAATAATCTTGTCCAAATTAATATTATCAAGTCTATTGACAAAACAGAAGAGTGGCTGGTGGAGAGACTGGCTAAAGACGCCTATACTGATATTTCGAATAGCTTCATCGCGGAGTATGAGAGTCGGAACTTGAATGTTGTGACCTATTAAACCTAGAATAATTTCTGGTTTTTTAATTATATTTACTGTAGGTGACTGTCTTTTCTCAAACCCTACAAAATATGGTATAATGAAGTGTTATCAAAAAAGGTTTCATTAGCCTTGAAAGGATTAAAAAATGACTGAAAAACAATCGTTTTATATTACAACGCCGATTTACTATCCATCTGGTAAACTTCATATCGGTTCTGCTTACACAACCATCGCCTGTGATGTTCTAGCTCGCTACAAGCGTCTCATGGGCTACGATGTTTTCTATTTGACAGGTCTAGATGAGCACGGTCAAAAGATTCAGCAAAAAGCTGAGGAAGCTGGTATCAGTCCGCAAGCTTATGTTGATGGCATGGCAGTTGGGGTCAAGGAACTCTGGAAACTGCTGGATATTTCTTACGATAAATTTATCCGAACGACAGATGACTACCACGAAAAGGTTGTAGCCGACGTCTTTGAAAGACTTTTAGCTCAAGATGATATCTACTTGGGTGAATATTCAGGCTGGTATTCTGTATCAGACGAGGAATTCTTCACAGAAAGCCAGCTGGCAGAAGTCTTCCGTGATGAAAATGGAAAGGTAACTGGCGGAATTGCTCCGTCTGGACATGAAGTGGAGTGGGTATCAGAAGAGTCTTACTTCCTCCGTCTCAGCAAGTACCAAGACCGCTTGGTAGAATTTTTCAAATCTCACCCTGACTTCATCACTCCTGATGGTCGCCTCAATGAAATGCTGCGTAACTTCATTGAGCCAGGTTTGGAAGATTTGGCAGTTTCTCGGACAACCTTCACCTGGGGAGTGCCAGTCCCATCAAATCCTAAACACGTTGTCTACGTTTGGATTGATGCCCTCCTTAACTATGCGACAGCCCTTGGCTACGGTCAGGATGATCATGCTAACTACGATAAATTCTGGAACGGAACAGTCTTCCACATGGTGGGTAAGGACATTCTGCGTTTCCATTCTATCTACTGGCCAATCCTGCTCATGATGTTGGATATTAAGCTACCTGATCGCTTGATTGCCCACGGCTGGTTTGTCATGAAGGATGGCAAGATGTCCAAGTCTAAGGGAAATGTGGTCTATCCTGAAATGCTGGTAGAACGTTATGGACTAGACCCTCTTCGTTACTACCTCATGCGTAGTCTCCCTGTTGGTTCAGATGGAACCTTCACTCCTGAGGACTATGTGGGTCGTATCAACTACGAGTTAGCCAATGACCTTGGAAACCTCCTAAACCGCACTGTTTCCATGATTAACAAGTACTTTGATGGGCAAGTGCCGACTTATGAAGAAAATGTGACAGACTTTGATGGAGCTCTAGCTCAGGTGGCAGCTGAATCTATCGCTGACTACTACAAACACATGGATGCAGTTGACTATCCTCGCGCCCTGGAAGCAGTCTGGACGCTTATCTCTCGTACCAATAAATACATTGATGAAACCGCTCCTTGGGTGCTAGCTAAGGATGAAGCCCTCCGCAATCAACTTGCAAGTGTAATGAGCCACTTGGCAGCCAGCCTTCGTGTTGTGGCACACATGATTGAGCCTTTCATGATGGAAACCAGCAAGGCTGTCCTCAGCCAACTTGGCTTGCCTCAAGCAACTTCGCTGGAAAACCTAGCAATTGACCAGCTCCCAGCAGGTCTGACAGTCGTAGAAAAAGGAACACCAATCTTCCCGCGTCTCGATATGGAAGAAGAAATTGCCTATATTAAAGAACAAATGGAAGGCAACAAACCTGCACTTGAAAAAGAATGGAATCCAGAGGAAGTCGAGCTCAAACTCAACCGCAAGGAAATCAAATTTGACGACTTTGATAAGGTTGAAATCCGAGTTGCTGAAGTCAAAGAGGTTTCTAAAGTTGAAGGATCTGATAAGTTGCTTCAATTCCGCTTGGATGCTGGTGATGGTGAAGACCGTCAAATCCTCTCAGGAATTGCGAAATACTATCCAAACGAGCAAGAACTGGTCGGTAAGAAAGTCCAAATCGTTGCCAACCTCAAGCCACGTAAGATGATGAAAAAATATGTCAGCCAAGGAATGATTCTCTCAGCTGAACATGGCGACCAACTGACTCTTCTTACAGTGGATGAGAAAGTACCAAATGGAAGTTTGATTGGATAGAAGGATTGAAGTTTTAACTGATACTTGTCTTATCTATTGTGGAAATAAGAAAGACCGCGAAGGCGGTCTTTTATTCTTTCTTCCCAGATATAAGCAGTTTTCTATACTAGGGGATATGGCTTTGATTAGGTCGGTTTTATCCTAGCATTTTACCAAGATGAAGAATTAAGGTATACTAGGTGTAAGATTTTTTATTGGAGGTATGAGTGATGATAAAAAAATGGGACAGAAAAACAGTCTTAACCTTACTATATAGTTTTGTCGCACTGGCTTTAGCGGTGACAGTTTGTTTTCTTCTTGTGTCTAAGTTTAGTCATAAGGAGCAGCCAAAACAAGCGAGTTCTTCTACATCAGTTTCGACATCTAAGTCTGACAGCTCAGAGCAAAAAGTTAGTATTTCAGGTGAATATGTAGCGAATACGGGTGATAAAGCTAAAATTGACGGTGGTGATAAGGAATGGAAGATTAATTACCAAACTCCTGATGGTGCTGTTTCAGCAGAATTTACGACAGAATGGAAATCTGAAGGAGAAACTTTAATAGCGACTGATAAGATGAGAAAGTCAGATGGCAATAGCGACTTTACCATTACTGTCCGTATTTTCAAGTATAAGACCTCCAAGCAACCTCTCATAACGATTACCATGTCAGACGGCAATCCTGCCCATGAAATGGTTTTTGCTAATCAAAAAGATTTTTTTGAACCGAGCGATGAGAATGGTGAAGGAACACAGACTACAGAATAAATTGATTGAGAGATAGAATTACGAGAGAAGATTTAATTTGTGTTGGTGGAAAAGTGAATAACACTAAGCTCCTCTCACCTAATTCTCATTCTAGCAGTCAATTTCCTACCCTAAATGTTCGGTCTGGGAATACGGGATATCTAATTGCTCTATTAAAAATTGGATTTCCTAATCCTTACGGAGACCTTTCAGATTCAAGCAAAGCTAGATTGGCACTGGGGCAAAACATTGGAAATCTTCCTGCTGATCAGTATTATTATAGACAATAGAAGAGTCAGAGACGAGAAGGGTGAATAACTCTATTCTCGTTTTTTTAGTTAACAAAACAAAAAAATGTTTGAAATAAACAGAAATATGTGGATAAAATGAGAGAAATGAGTTATAATGAACAAAACCAAGCTAGAGAGGATGGAGTATGGGTAAGAATCAAAGACAAGATGAAATTCTTAAATTTGTGGATCGAGCTGGAACTGTAACGGTTGCTGAGATCATGGAGACCATGAAGGTTTCTGATATGACAGTTCGCCGTGATTTGATAGAGTTAGAAAATCAAGGAAAGCTTACGCGAGTATTTGGTGGGGCGAAGAGTAATAAGGTGCAACAATATCGAGAGCTGCCACATGAAGAAAAGCTTTTTAAAAATATTGAGGCCAAGCGAACTGTTGCCAAGAAAGCTGTCCAGCTTATCGAGGAGGGAGACACTATCTTTCTAGGTCCTGGAACATCGGTCGAAGTGCTAGCTGAGGAAATATCAAATCAACATCTGCGCGTGATTACGAATTGCTTACCTATTTTTAACGATCTGCTCAAGAAAAAATCAGATACCTTTAAAGTTTTTCTGTTAGGTGGAGAAATGCGTGATGCTACTCAAGCTTTTGTCGGTGAAATGACCAATGCTCTTATGGATCGTATGTATTTTAGTAAGATGTTTTTCAGTGGAAATGGCATCAAAGATGGTCAAATTATGACATCTTCCTTTGAGGAAGCTTATACTCAGAAGCTAGCCTTAGAACGTTCGAAAGAAAGCTATCTTCTTATCGATTCATCTAAAGTTGGCAAGGAGGATTTCACTGCTATCTGCTCCCTATCGGAGATTACAGCCTTAATCACGGATCAGACTTCAGAAGCTGTTCAGGGAGAGTTGGAAGTTTATACAAAAGTAATTTCCTAGTTTAATCTAATTAAATAAACAAAAAGCCCTTTAAAGGGCTTTTTGTTTATTTTAATCATACAGTGAAATTCGTATGAAAAAAACAAACAAATAATGTTGACAAAAAACGATAAATTTAGTATATTATTAATATATTAAAAGAAAGCGTTTTACTGAAATTCTTTCTTGTAGATCAAACAAAGGAGAATGCTCATGGCAATTATTATTGGAGCAGATGCTGCTGGAAATAAGCTAAAAGATGTGGTTAAGGACTTTCTCATTGGAGAAAACTTTGAAGTAGTCGATGTGACCAAAGAAGGTCAGGATTTCGTTGATGTGACATTGGCAGTTGCAGCTGAGGTGAATAAGCAAGAGGAAAATCTTGGTATTGTCGTTGATGCTTATGGGGCTGGTCCGTTCATGGTAGCGACTAAAATCAAAGGTATGGTTGCAGCAGAAGTATCAGATGAACGTTCTGCTTACATGACTCGTGGTCACAACAACTCTCGTATGATCACAATGGGAGCTGAAATTGTTGGAGAAGGTCTGGCTAAGAATATCGCCAAAGGCTTTGTCAATGGTAAATACGACGGCGGACGTCACCAAATCCGGGTCGACATGCTCAACAAAATGTGCTAAGAAAAGGAGAAGTCAAATGAAAATTGCAATCGGATGTGACCATATCGTTACCAATGAAAAAATGGCGGTTTCAGATTTTTTGAAATCAAAAGGCTATGAAGTTCTTGATTTTGGTACTTATGACCATACACGGACACACTATCCAATCTTTGGTAAAAAAGTTGGTGAAGCTGTAACTAGTGGTCAAGCTGATCTTGGAGTATGTATCTGTGGTACTGGTGTTGGTATCAACAACGCTGTCAATAAAGTTCCAGGTGTACGTTCTGCCTTGGTTCGGGATATGACAACAGCTCTTTATGCTAAAGAAGAACTCAATGCAAACGTTATTGGTTTTGGTGGTAAAATCACTGGTGAATTGCTTATGTGTGATATCATTGAAGCTTTCATCAATGCTGAATACAAACCATCAGAAGAAAACAAAAAATTGATTGCGAAAATTGAGCACGTTGAAACTCACAATGCTCATCAAGCAGATGCAAACTTCTTTACAGAATTCCTTGAAAAATGGGATCGCGGTGAATACCACGACTAAGAGGTGACACATGATTTTAACAGTCACAATGAACCCATCCATCGATATTTCCTATCCCTTGGATGAGTTGAAAATTGACACAGTCAACCGTGTGGTGGACGTGACCAAGACAGCTGGTGGTAAAGGTCTCAATGTTACACGAGTTCTTTCAGAATTTGGTGATTCTGTTGCTGCTACTGGTTTAGTTGGGGGTAAACTTGGTGAGTTTTTAGTAGAACATATCGACGATAAAGTAACGAAACGTTTCTTCTCAATTCAAGGAGAGACTCGTAACTGTATCGCTATTCTACACGGAGACAACCAAACAGAAATTCTTGAGAAAGGGCCTGAAGTTCTTGAACAAGAAGGGCAAAATTTCTTGGCTCATTTCGAGAATCTCCTTGACACTGTGGAAGTAGTTGCTATCTCTGGTAGTCTGCCAGCAGGTCTTCCTGTTGATTATTATGCGAGCTTGGTAGAGCTTGCTAATCAAGCAGAGAAACCAGTAGTTCTAGACTGCTCAGGTGCTGCCCTTCAGGCGGTTCTTGAATCACCACACAAACCAACAGTAATCAAACCAAATAACGAAGAATTGTCTCAGCTTCTTGGGAAAGAAGTTTCTGAGGATTTGGATGAATTAAAAGAAGTTCTTCAAGAGCCTTTATTTGCAGGTGTTGAGTGGATTATCGTGTCACTTGGAGCAAATGGTGCTTTTGCAAAACATGGTAATACTTTCTACAAGGTAGATATCCCTAGAATTCAGGTAGTTAATCCTGTCGGATCTGGTGATTCTACTGTTGCAGGAATTTCATCAGGACTGCTTCATAAGGAATCTGATCAAGAACTCCTCATCAAGGCAAATGTCCTTGGTATGCTCAATGCTCAAGAAAAAATGACAGGTCATGTGAATATGGCCAACTATCAAGCCCTGTATGATCAACTATTAGTAAAAGAGGTATAAAATGGCTTTAACAGAACAAAAACGCAAATATATGGAAAAACTTTCTGATGAGAATGGTATCATCTCAGCTCTCGCATTTGACCAACGAGGTGCTTTGAAACGCCTCATGGCTCAATACCAAACAGAAGAGCCAACAGTGGCTCAAATGGAAGAACTCAAAGTCTTGGTAGCAGATGAATTGACCAAATACGCATCTTCTATGCTCCTTGACCCAGAGTATGGACTTCCAGCTACAAAAGCGCTTGATGCCAATGCTGGTCTTCTCCTTGCTTATGAGAAAACTGGTTACGACACAACAAGCACCAAACGCTTGCCAGACTGCTTGGATGTTTGGTCTGCAAAACGCATCAAAGAACAAGGTGCAGATGCTGTTAAGTTCTTGCTTTACTATGACGTAGACAGTTCTGACGAACTCAACCAACAAAAACAAGCCTACATCGAACGCATTGGTTCTGAGTGTGTGGCGGAAGACATCCCATTCTTCCTTGAAATCCTTGCTTACGATGAAAAAATTGCTGACGCAGGTTCTGCAGAATACGCCAAAGTAAAACCACACAAGGTTATCGGTGCCATGAAGGTCTTCTCAGACCCACGTTTCAACATTGATGTCTTGAAAGTGGAAGTTCCAGTCAACGTCAAATACGTTGAAGGCTTTGGCGATGGTGAAATCGTGCATACACGCGAAGAAGCAGCAGCCTTCTTCAAAGCGCAAGATGAAGCAACTAACCTGCCATACATCTACTTGAGTGCTGGCGTGTCAGCCAAACTCTTCCAAGAAACACTTGTCTTTGCCCACGAATCAGGCGCAAACTTCAACGGCGTTCTTTGTGGCCGTGCAACCTGGGCTGGATCAGTTGAGGCCTACATCAAAGACGGTGAAGCAGCAGCTCGTGAGTGGCTTCGTACTGAAGGACGTCAAAACATTGAAGAATTAAATCAAGTTTTAAAGAGCAGTGCAACCTCTTGGAAATAAAATCATAGATTATATTTTAAAGAGAAAAATCAATATATGTCTTAGCATAATTTGTAGGCATTTAGTTATAAATAGTAGATTGATTTTATATTGAGATAAAGATATATTAAATATAGAAAGGGGTGAAGTATTATGGGACTTAATCAATTGTTTGATAAGAACTTGGTCTTCTGCCTACAAGCAGATAATCAAGAACATCTTTTTAATCAAGTCGCTAACCTTCTTGAAGAAAGAAAGATTGTAACTCCTTCTTATAGGACTGCATTAATCGAGAGAGAAAAGTCATTTCCAACTGGATTGGATATGGAGTTTCTAGGAAAAGACTTACCGAATGTAGCAATCCCTCATACAGATATTGAACATAACTTAGCTGAAAAAGTTGTTGTAGTACGCTTAAATCAAGCTGTGACTTTTCACAACATGATAGCACCTGATAAAGAAGTAGAAGTTTCACTTTTGTTCTTTATCATTAACAATTCAAGTTCTAGCCAGACGAATATTCTGGCACAATTGATGGATTTCTTTACTAAGAATGGAAATTTAGATAATTTATCTAAGTTGGCAAATGAAGATGAATTATATGGCTATATAACAAAAGAAATCGGATAAAAAAATCAAGAAAATATATAAAACGGAGGAAATCCAAATGATTAAAATTTTAGCAGCCTGTGGGGCAGGTGTTAATTCAAGTCACCAAATTAAGAGTGCGGTAGAAGAAGAATTATCTAACCGTGGTTATGATGTTCGCTGTGATGCAGTGATGGTTAAAGATGTCAATGAAGATTTGATTAAAGGATATGACATTTTCACACCAATTGCTGCGACAGATTTAGGTTTTGATCCTGGTATTCCAGTTGTAGAAGCTGGACCAATCTTGTTCAGAATTCCAGCAATGAGCGCTCCAGTGTTTGACAATATTGAAGCAGCTATCAAAGAGCATGGTCTGAGTTAATTTTTTAAAGAGTATGAAAGCGCTGTTTAAAAAGTGCGCTGGAGATCTTATATTATAAACAATATATAAATTAATATAAATCGGGAGGATTTATTATGGATGGCATTATTAAATTAGCCAACGATATTTTTAAGCCAATTTTGGCAATGGGTGGTCCAATCATCATGTTAATCATTTTGACGGTCCTAGCCCTCTTGTTTGGGGTTAAATTCTCCAAAGCCCTTGAAGGTGGTATTAAATTAGCGATCGCCTTGACAGGTATTGGTGCAATTATTGGAATGTTGAATGGAGCCTTTTCAACTTCTTTAGAAAAATTTGTAACCAATACAGGGATTCAGCTTAATATTACAGACGTAGGTTGGGCACCACTTGCAACGATTACTTGGGGTTCTGCTTGGACTCTGTATTTCTTGCTTGTTATGTTGATCGTCAATGTCGTGATGCTATTGATGAAGAAAACAGATACACTCGATGTAGATATCTTCGACATCTGGCACCTGTCAATCACAGGTCTCTTGATTAAATGGTATGCAGATAAAAACGGAGTAAGTCAAGGTGTTTCTCTTTTTGTAGCAACTCTTGCAGTCGTACTAGTAGGAATCATGAAGATTATCAACTCTGACTTGATGAAACCAACTTTTGACGACCTCCTAAATGCTCCAAGTTCATCTCCAATGACCTCTACTCACATGAACTACATGATGAACCCTATTATCATGGTGTTGGATAAGATCTTTGATAAATTCTTCCCTGGACTTGATAAATATGACTTTGATGCCGCTAAACTAAATAAGAAAATTGGTTTCTGGGGTTCTAAATTCTTTATTGGTTTCCTTCTTGGTATTGTAATCGGAATTATGGGAACACCACATCCAGAGGCAAACGTAGAAGACTTAAAAACATGGGAATTGGTTATTAAATCTTGGTTGAGCCTTGGTTTAACAGCTGGTGTCTGCTTGGAATTGTTCTCATTGATCGGTTCATGGTTCATTGCAGCGGTAGAACCACTTTCACAAGGTATTACAAACGTTGCTACTAAACGTCTTCAAGGACGTAAATTCAACATCGGTCTTGACTGGCCTTTCATCGCTGGTCGTGCTGAAATCTGGGCTTGTGCTAACGTACTTGCACCAATCATGTTGATCGAAGCAGTACTTCTTTCTAAAGTTGGTAATGGTATCTTGCCACTTGCTGGTATCATTGCGATGGGTGTAACTCCAGCTCTCTTGGTTGTTACTCGTGGTAAATTGATCCGTATGATCATCTTCGGAAGTCTTCTCTTGCCACTCTTCCTTCTTTCAGGAACTCTGATTGCTCCATTTGCAACTGAGTTGGCTAAGAGTGTTGATGCCTTCCCTAAAGGGGTAGCTTCTACTCAATTGATCACTCACTCAACTCTTGAAGGTCCAGTTGAAAAACTCTTGGGTTGGACAATTGGTAACGCAACAACCGGCGATATTAAAGCTATTCTTGGTGTTGTAGCCTTCCTTGTATTCTATATCGGTATCTTTGCTTGGTACAGAAAACAAATGATCAAACGTAATGAAGAGTACGTAGCTCAAGGTAAAAACTAATATATAGTTCTTTCGAGAAAAGAATAAAAAAATAATAAGATTGTTTATTCTTAGATAGAAATAGATTAAATTGAAGATAGAAGAGACCTAAAATCAAGGAAATAATGAATATGAACTTGCTGACGGTCTCTTTCTAGATAGAATTAACTATTCAGCTTCTAGAATTTCATGAGCAGTTTAAGTAAGACTCTCGTAATCTATTTTTATAAATTGTCCCCCTCCCATTTCTGTTTATCAGATTTGGGATTTTTTATTATAAAGGAGTTGGTAAACTATATTTTTTGATACAATATATATTAATTATCAAAGCAACGAGGGAAATAGTAATGAATCCTATTATGATTGTGGCGCTTGGACTACTCTGGTTAGTCATTGTTTTTCCACTCTATCTACACTATCGAAAAGAAATTTCCATTATAAGTAAATCTACATCTTTAGTATCAGGCAAAGTAGTAGGATATAACAGTTCCATCTATACTCGCCATGGTGAGCCAGCTCAGGTAGCCTTGCCACTTGTAGAATATACTGTCTGTGGGAAACAATATCGAAAAAGACTTGAGTATAAGCAGTTTATCCCTGCATCTTCAGGAAAAATCCAAAAAGATGTCTTTTCAAGTGACTATGTTCATGGCTCGGATAGGAGTCTAGACTTGAAAAAAATATTTCCCGTTGGCTCAAATATGGCCGTTTACTATAATCCTAAGAATCCTGAAGAAGCATATGTTGAGCGTTGCATCAGCAATGAAAAGTATTTTAAATATTTGTTTATCGGATTTTCTATTTTCCTTCTCATTCCGATTGGAATTAATCTTTTCCGTATATTTTTGTAGTTTGAAAAGTCTAATTCTATACGATGAGAGATAGTGTTTTTATCTTTTTCAAAATCTGTTGAATCAAAATAAGACTAAAAAAGAGGATTGAACTCCTCTTTTTGGTTTCTTTATTTAAATTTAAAGCCTTCATAGACCAGATCTGCTTTAGGATTGGTCTTTTTAAATTCATTGGCGAGTTTATCCATCATCTTGACAGGTCCGCACATGAAGACCGTAGTTTTGTCGTCCAGAGGATAATTCTTGAAGTCTAAATAGCCGGAGACCTTGCTATCGACCAAATGAAGGTCAAACTGCGGATTCTTGGCTGCATAGTCTTTGAGCAGGTCTAGGTAAACAGCATTTTCAGCTCCAGTGTAAGCATAGTAGAAGCTGACTGGACGATTCAGATTAGGATTTTCACGGATATAGGAAATGAAGGGTGTAATGCCAATCCCACCAGCAATCCAAAACTGCTTTTCCTGCCCTTGGTCAAGAATCATGTGACCATAAGCTCGGTCAATGGTGACCTTGGTTCCCTCTTGGATCTTGTCATAAAGTTTTTTAGTATGGTCACCAGAGTTCTTGATAGTAAAGTAGACAATGTTGTCATGACCGCCAGAGATAGAGAAAGGATGTGGCGCTTTTTCAAATCCTTCTTGGAAAATCTTGACAAAGGCAAACTGCCCATACTGGTAGTCTAACTTTTGACTGAGTTGGATCTTCAACTCCACGGTATCGTGGTTCAGTCGCTTGACCTGCAGGATTTTCCCCAGATGGCGAAAGGCCAAACTTTGATAGAGGAAGATGATATAAAAGCCAGAAGCTAAACCGATGATAGCGTAGAATCCGACTACGAAGCCTAGCAAGGTCGGTGTTAGGAGTCGACCGCCCATCAGCATATAGGCGTGGAAGAGACCAAAGATATAAGCCAGATACACAAAACGGTGAATCCAGCGCCAAGCCTCATATTTGATGTGCTTACCGAGATAGGCCACCAGAACAATACTGACAAAGAGATAGATGCCGACATTCCCAAGCTGGGCTGCCAGATGAGAGCCCCAGAGACTGCCGCCCATAGCAACATTGTGGAGAGCAAGCAGGACGACGGAAAAGATAGCTGTAAACTTATGATAAGCATACATCTTTTCGATGCCATGGAACCATTTTTCCAATAGAGCATTCCGAGTCGCAAGTAAAAAGGTCAAGGAAAGGGTTGTTAAGGCTAGACCGGGTACGATAAAGTTGGTCATCCCAGCTGAAGCCCAAGCATAGATGGTCAGGATTATGCTGACAGCAATAAGGGCGATTCCTTTGATAGATTTCATGATGGTTTCCTTTCTAATTTTTATCACTACTTAGTTGTAAATAGGTTTATTACATTCTAACAAAGAAAAAACAAGCTGTCAAAGATAAGAGCTTGTTTCGTTTTTGGGATGGATAGGTCAAGTCTTCTGTTGGATAAGATAAAAGAGGACTTTTGCGATGTTACTCTTGAACATCTGAGGTGGAGTCTTCCGTTTTGTCAGAATCAGACTGGCCGAAAGGAAGCTGCTTACTCCAGCGTGATAGATTTTCTCGGATATCTTTGCCAATTTCAGAAAGGTTAGGTAGACTAATATCGTCCTTCCAGCTTTGGACTCGCATATCCACTAAAAGACTAGTGAGTCGTGTCAGCATTTCTCTTTCCTCATCCGATAATGCGTTGGCGTTTTTAAAAATCTCTAAAACTTTTCTAACGTTTGAGATCTTAGAGAAATCATCAATAGAAGTGATACCGGCATCTAGTACAAGCCCGAAGAACAAATCAAAGAAATCTTTTAATTCTTCGTCAGATGTACTTCTTACCCAATTCTTCAATGTTTTATCCGTCTGAAGACTATCTGGATTTAAGCTGTCTAGGAGGACAAAGCTGTCTCCTTCAATCTGCCAAGAAAAAGTATCATGTTGAGCCAGACCTCCTAGGGCAGTGCTTTTGACGATTGCCATCTGTTTAGGAATTTCTAACATCATGCCCACAATAGAACCTTGAGGAATGTAGTGCTGAATTTTATTGGCAATTGCTTTATAACCATCGCTTTCAATGATTGCTTTGTTTAGTCCAGGGGCATCATAACTATAGATTTTTTTAATACGCTCCTGCAAGAGAGGATTAACTTGACTAGCAGCATAAGCAGCCAAGTTCCCTCCCTTGGAATGCCCAGTCAAGATGAAGTCTCCATCAAGCTCTCTGAGAACTTCTTTTAGGTATTTCTTGGCATTTTTTTGGGCTGGAACCCGATCCATATAGGTCATATGAAAGTCTTCTTTCCAGCCAATGATCGAGTCATCGGTTCCTCTGTAGGCTAGGACGTAGGTAGCAGGTTTAGATTGAATACAGTATACTAAGGCAGCAAATTGTTTTTCAATCTCCAAGTCGATGTCGTTTATAAAACCCATCAGTTTAATATTCTTAAAACGTTTAGTTTGGGAGGCTTTTTCAAGTAGTTTAAGACGATTGCGGGTATGCATCATAGATTGTTCTTGAGGGTAATTTTCTGCAATGTCTTGTAGCCGCTTGCTTTTATCTAGATCCAGATCGCTTGCGACAAGTCCGTCAAAAGAAAGGTAGGCTAATTCTGTTAGGATGAGCAGGTCAAGTTCATTAAAGGGACGGTCATAGATATTATCATACTGTGTATCATCTAGGTACTTAAAAATATTTTCCATTTGTCTATCTCCTAGGAATCCATATATAGATAGTATATCATAAGCTAGAATGGTTTGCTGGAAGGAGACAAAAAAGAACAGAGGACAAAAGCTTAACTTTTGAGCCATCTGCTCTTTCTTTTATTTAGTAGGCCTTACCAATCACTAATGCGTAGATGAAGAAGAAAGCAAAACCAAAGAGGAAAATAAGACCGAGAATAGAGAGTGCTTTCAACCATTTTGCTAGGTTTTTATTTTCACCTGTAACTAGAAGGTAGTTCAATAGGGCAAAAAATGGAGTAGTTAAGAAGGATGCAATCATAGCAAATCTTAGCATAGGTGCAACGCTTCCTTGGAAGAAATATATGATGATACCACCAATGATAGAAGTAGCAGTCATCCAAACATTCAGCTCTTTTTGTGAGATTTCTTTTTTCTTGAAAAGAAGACGAAGAGACTCAGCATTGACGCGAGAGTAGCCATCGATGACTGTGATTACAGTTCCAAATATACAAAGAAAAGCGATAAAGGTTATCAAGAAGCGTGACCAATCTCCAAGAACAGAAGCGTACATTCCCACGAATTGTTGGATGTAGGCTGCTCCAGCTGCTTGGACTTCCTGCCCAGTTGGGTATTGGATTAAAGCGCCCATGGCGACGAAGAAAACGGCTAAAATAGCAGTCCCGATGAAACCAACGTTGAAGTCAAAGAGACCATCCTTGATAGAAATGTCAACTGTTTTTCCTTTTTCGGCAGTCCAGAGAGAATTGATGGCAGAGATTTCAATTGGAGCTGGCATCCAGCCCATAAGAGATACGATAAATGGTAAAGCAGTCATTTGCCAAGGAGTTTTTTCAACAAAATCTGCTCCATATTCTGGATGCTCAATGATTGCAACAATGACAGCTAGGACTGTAGCAAGAGTCAAAGCAGACATAATCCATTTGGCCAGTCCGTCAAGGAATTTGTAGCCTCCAAAGAGAAGCATAGCCCAAATGATAACGATCAAAATTAGGGACCATTGGGTGATACTTAGGCCTAGAGCATTAGGAAAGGCACTTGCTACGATAGCAGCACACAAAATCCCAACAGCAGCAGTGTTGACTAAGGCAGAAAAAACATTGAGAATAAAGAAAATACCCAAGTAGACCTTTCCTTTTTCAGCGTAGCCTTCTACCAAGTTTTTTCCTGTTTCTAGCGTATACTCAGCACCAAAGCGGAAAAATGGATACTTAAAAAGGTTGGCAAGAATGACGAGCAAGAGAAGGGACCAGCCATACATAGCGCCTGCTTGAGCAGATGAAACGATATGAGAGCCACCAACAGCAGCAGAAGCCATAAGGATCCCTGGCCCTAAGGCTTTTATTTTTGACTGCCAGGTAGATGTTTGAGTTTGTTCAATCATAATAATCTCCTTTTCGTACAAAGAATGAATTTTCAGATAATTCCGAATGTTCTGTTATTCTACCAATTTATAAAGAAAATGTCAACAAATTTTCGGAAAATACTTGAAATTTAATGAAAAACGTCTGATTTTTGTCTCATCAAGAGAACTTCTGTGAATTGCTAAAGAATTTGGTATAATAGCTGTAAATAATTTTGAGCGAGGCGAAAATGCATAAGATTATGTTAGTAGAGGATGATCCAGTCATCCGTCAAATGATTAAAAAGATGTTGGAACAATGGGGCTATCAAGTTTTTGCGGTTGAAGATTTTATGGAGGTTTTAACTCTTTTTGTTAAGGAGGAACCTCAGCTGGTCTTGATGGATATTGGTCTGCCCCTCTTTAATGGCTATCATTGGTGCCAGGAGATTCGCAAGATTTCAACGGTTCCAATCATGTTTTTATCTTCACGAGATCAGGCTATGGATATCGTCATGGCTATCAATATGGGTGGTGATGACTACGTGACCAAGCCTTTTGACAATAATGTCTTTCTGGCAAAGGTACAAGGATTGTTGCGCCGCTCTTATGAGTTTGGTACTGATCAAAATCTCCTAGAACACCGAGGCGTGATCTTAAATCTCAAGTCTATGGACTTGATGTACAATGGTCAGGTCATTACACTGACTAAGAATGAATTCCAGATTTTACGTATTTTATTTGAGCGAGCAGGCAGCATAGTTGAGCGGGAAGATTTGATGAAAGAGCTATGGAACAGCGATTTCTTTATCGATGATAATACCCTATCTGTCAATGTTGCTAGGCTCCGGAAAAAACTGGAAGAAACAGGTCTCAAGAACTTTATTGAGACGAAAAAAGGAATTGGATACGGTCTGACAAATGGACACACGGAATAAGTTTTTCTTTATCAAATATTATATTTACTCAAGACGCTATTTTTTATTGCAGTTCTTGCTGTTTTTTGGTTTGTTACTATTTTTTAGTTTTATATTTGAAGATAGTCGGGTAGTTCTTCAGTATATTTTTACTCTTTTACTGGTTTTGGGGATTCTGACTCTTTCTATAGACAGCTTGATAGCCTATAAGAACTATCACAATCAGTTACTTTATGGACAAGAACAGGCTCAAACAGCTGTAGAAGCTCTGCTATTTGATAAGATCCAAAAAATGGAAGCTGAAAAAAAGAGTCAATCAGTCCTAGAACGAGAGCGTTACAATGACTTGATGGACTACTATACCCTCTGGGCCCACCAGATTAAGACACCAATCGCAGCTGGATCTTTGCTGGTGCAGGACTTGACAGACCCAGATGCCAAGAAGCAACTGGGTCAAGAGTTCTTCAAAATCGAATCTTATGTCAACCTAGTCCTTCAATATCTACGCTTGGAAAGTTTTCATGATGACCTCGTCTTGAAGAAGGAAAATCTGGAGGATTTGGTCAAGGAAGTGGTCAAAAAATATGCTCTCTTCTTTATCCAGAAAGGTTTGACACTGAACCTGCACGATTTGGATCGAACCATTGTAACAGATAAAAAATGGTTTATGATTATCTTGGAACAGGTCCTGTCTAATAGTCTCAAGTATACCAAGGAAGGCGGAATTGAAATCTTTTGCCAAGATGATGTCCTCTACCTGAAAGATACTGGTTTGGGGATTAAGGACAGTGATATTTTACGTGTCTTTGAAAGAGGTTTTTCAGGCTATAATGGTCGCCTTACTCATCAATCATCTGGATTAGGACTCTATTTATCAAAAAAAATATCCGATCAACTGGGTAATTCCTTGTCATTAGAATCCCAAGTCGGTCAAGGTACTACAGTAAAAATTGGACTAGCTGAAAAACGCTTGGCGATTGATTGAGGTGAAGGTTTTTTCAGATTTAGAATCGGCATTTAGTTAAAAGAGAAAGAAAGCAAAATGAATACGGATGTAAAGAGTTTAATAAATATGAGAACTTTAAAGGTACAGTTCTATGGCGCGTGATCAATATCTTTTGATACATAAAGTTAGGGAAGGACTTGAGTAAATGGAAGAAAAAGTACAGTAAAAGAGGCCAACAATAAGATTGAATCAGTAGGAATAAAATTTTGTAAGGAATCGGTGAGGCATTAAAATTCGGGAAAAAGTATGATGAAATCAGTTTTTAAAGCTAGTTTTGAAGAGAGTTTAAATTTGGAAGATGATGGGTTTTTACAGTATCAGAAACAAGATTATTATAATAAGCTTGGGAAAGCCTTTAAGAAAGGGAAACCCTCTTTTTGGTTTGGTATTAAAACTTTTATTCTTAGTCTGTTGTTTCCGATAGGTGCAAATTTCATGCTCCTTGCTGTTACCCTATCATTACAAAATTCTGATCCTAAAGATTTAAGGTTACCAGTTTCTCAGTATCCTTTGCTAACAGTCGAGCTTTATTTAATTTGCTTGTTAATTTGGTTGTTATTGGTATTAATGGGTAAATTCTTTAAACGGACGTTTATTCTCCCTTATCGTTATCGATTTCATATTATAACTTTTATAATATGGTTTGCGTTTGAATTTAATTTGCTGGCAACAACTCTCTCTTTACCTATATTATCAATATGGGGGATCTTAGTACTTTTGGGGCTTCTAGTATTGTTGACGTATGTAATGTTAAGAACAGAGCTTAGAAGTTTGAAAAAACGAATGTATGGAGAAGTTAAGTCACCTACCTTACAAGATAAAATTGCTAAAGGTATTGCTATTTATGGAGCAGGTATATTGGGCTTGGCTGTGATTGTTAATTATATTTTCAAAGCTTTTTCTATTAATTTTTCATCTTCCATAACTGGTTTTGGTCTCTTTATATTTTGGATTCTGTTGAATATTGCTTTAATCGCTATGATTGTATTTATGGAGTTTCCTTTCTTTTTAGAAGGCTATTACAAATGGAAATATCCTGAAGAGTATCGTGAATGGGAAGGCAAATCTTTAGAAGAGTGGTATGGAAAAAAATATTTAAAGAAGAATAAAGAATTATTAAAGAATAACTGATTTATAAATCTGATTCTTATTTCCCATCAGACTCAAATTCATTGATAGGTTGAAGGGATTTTTAGAATTAATCAATAGAACATATAAATACAGACATACTAATAAAGAGGTAAATGGTGAATAAAACAGAATTAAAAAAATTATCGATAATGGAGGTAATTGATACTGATGAAAAATAAATCAAAAAAATGGAAATGGTTTCTTTTGATTATTCCTGCATTTATGATTCTAGGGCTCATTACTACTATTCTTGATGATATGAAATCAGATGATGGAATTTACTATCTGATAGTCAAAAATGAATCTACTAAAACCGCTTCATTAGACAAAACATCGTGGATAAAAATAGAAGGTGAGCAGATCACTATAAAGGAAGGTGGTAAAGAATATACTTACTCATTTGATACTGAGAATGAAGAATTTACTAGGGATTCGGTTCATTATACCTGCTTGATACATGATGGGCTTTTAATTCTTTCAGGAGAACAGCCACAAAGGGAATTGCCCGAATATGTCAGTCCTGAAAGTAGTTGGTATTCGGGATATGAAAAGGGTCAGGTGAAAATAACTAATTAATTGGTTTTGCTCTTTATTAACTGTAGCAAGTTAACAAGTATTCATGCCTAGGAGAGGACTAATTTACTCCTCTTCTTTTTTGGATAATCTGAATAAGGAAAATGCGGGATGTGCATTTTTACATACAGTAGCTACAACTGCAGCTATCGCTGTGCTTATGGATTCAGTAGCAAGTGCATTAACTACTGCTTACTTTGTTACAGGATCTGAAACTTTATTAAGTGTAGCTGCTTATGCGACGACAGGACCAATTGGTTGGACTATTGGTGCTGGAATTGTAGCGGCAGGTCTTGCTACTTGGGCCTATGATAGTAATTTTTTAGGTGTGAAAGATATAGCGAATGATTTTGGTGATAGTCTTAATGAAGGATTAAAAAATGTTGGAAATGCAATTGATTCAGGTTTCAAATCTGTACAGAAAATTTTTGGGTGGTAAATATGATATTAGAATATAGAGAAACAAACATTTTTTGTCATCAGCTGGTAGAATTTGATGACAAAAAATTCCTGTTAGATGCTAGTACTATGAAGCCTAAGCTCTATTATTGGGGATGGCAGACAGAGGAGATCACTGTTGAGATGTTGGAAATAGATCAAAGGGTTACAATTCCAGGAACCCCCGTCAATAAATTAAATGGGGCGACAGTGGCTATCATAGTCCAGCCATTTATTGGAGTTGTTTATAGTATCTTAAAAAATCTATTCAGAGAGTATGCTATTAGCCAGCAAATGTTCTTAAAACTGCTCTTGTTTGTGGTTGCCATGTTTATTTCTTATTTGCTATTCCGATTCTCACTAGGAAAGGCTCGTAAAAAGGTTAAGAATCTATTTCCTACAGCAACTAATAGATATAGGATAACTTTCAAGCCGATACCGGAAAGAAAGCGAATTTTTGATGCCCATCTATTAAATGTTGTGTTAGTGGCCTGTTTAGCCATTTATTTATTCACCAACGATGGAAAAGAAGGAATCTTTTTGGTGATAGGTGGCATGATTACGGCTTTTCTATTGATCTTCGAATTTGGGAAAGTTCCAGTTCTTTTGGGAGCTAAAACGGGAAATCTAATATTTGAAGGTATCCAAGAAATTAGATAATTTTCTTAAGATAAAGATTATATAGTTGGATTAAGTTAAATTTAAATATGAGAGGATTCTAGTGAATTATGCAGTTTCAGAGAGGGCTAAAGGTGGAGCAATGAAAGATTATAAAGAGTTAAGAAGAAGGTATAATTTATATAGTAGATTGATTATTTTGGTAGTATCATTACTTCAAGTTCACCTGATTGGTTAAATAATAATTTTTTATGAATTAATATTGAAACGTTTAAATCCTAAACCAATCAATCTAGACCATCTTCCAACAGAAGAGAGTTAAGTTATTTTGGGTGTTATTTAATGACTTAATCGGTAAATGTTTTAAGTGAAAAAAGAAGCATCAGCTTCTAAAAGGATATTGGAAACAAGTTGGCCACGCTTATCTAAGCGATATGACCAAATCAGTTATTAATGAGGTGACTTGGTGAGAATGAACGATTCGAAAATTAGGAAATGCAAAGAACTAGTTCATCTAGGAGAGTTTAAGAACAAATTGGTTTACTATGACTTAAAGGCAAAGAAATTGTATTTTTCAATTCCAGAAAGAACTTTTAAGAGTCAACAGTACGTTATTTTGTCCCTGGTATTGCTATTTCTTCCTTTTATCAGATTTCTGAATGGATTGACAATCTTTAGTATACCTGCTCACAAGTATCTTTATTTAATTTTATTCTCTTGTATTTCCTTACTTTTCGGGAAATTACTAGATGTCTATTTTAAGAAAGATTTGGATTTGTATCCGGCTCTATTTACAGATTTGGAGTATTTAGAATTTCTAGAGGTAGTAAAGAAAAGTGGAGCTGTTGTTTCTTCCGTAATTCGTGGTAGCATTATTAGTTTGTTAGTATCATTGATCGTCTTCCTGTTATATCCTAGCTTTTTACCATTATTTTTCCACTCGATGCTTTTGTTTATTCTCTATTTGTGCTTTGCCAACAATTTGCACAAGCGAAAGAAGGTAATGGAGAGCTTGATAAGGAATGTGCGCATCAACTAGATCTTTTTTGTCTATGATAAAGAAGAATTAAAAAAGTAAAGAAAGTTCATTTATATGACAACAGAAATTCAACAATACAAAAATTGTACGATATTAAAAAACAATAATGATTATCAGATTCTGTGGAGTAGAGGGAAAGAAGTGCTTAATTTTCCCATTAGCCAGGAATTAGTAGAACGTGTTTCAACATCAGAAAAAGATTCTTTAGAAGTAATGTTTTATTGTGAACATCATCGTTGGCCAAAGAAAGATGAGTTAGAAGATTATAATCAATCGGATACGATTGTACATAGAGGTAATGGATTTATTGTATATGAGACAGACGGCTATTACGAAATTAGCTTCTTTAAAGAAATTGGCGGAGCCATGGGTCCAGAAGTTCGTTATCCTATTACTAAAGAACTGATGGATAAAGCATTTGAATCTTCTAGGGGAGCATATGAAGTTATGCTTTATGCTGAAACAGGGCGCTGGCCTTCATAGTAAAGTGGATTAAATCATAAGAACAGCCAAAAAAATTGGGTGGTGTCTCAACAGTTAGTTCTTTTGCATTAGGGAATAAATAATCAGTAGATATTTGGTAAAAGACAAAGGAGATAAGAACGAAGGAAATTAAATTTTATAAAGTAAATGATGCTTATGGGTTTATGTCTAATTTTGCTCCCTATCCTTTTTCGGATGGATACAAGGTATAACCTATTACAGATACTTAGAAAGTAGCAGGAGCCGATATTGCTTATAAAAAAAGAGTGCGAGGAATAGACCGGCGAGTCCAAGGCATACTTTCTCTCGAGAAAGCAGAAATTTTTCTCCACATCATAACTTTCTCCTAACCTTACAAATTTGTAAGGTTTTTCTTTTGAATTGAAAGGTTATGTTATGGCAGGTGTTCTTTAATTTTTATAAGATAAGACTATAAAAGAAAAAGGAGAAGGAAAATGAAAAAAGGGAATGGCCTCAATGGCTTTCAAATAAAACTAATCATGGCACTTTTAATGGTTTTGGATCACGTTGATAAGATTCCTGGCTTACTACCAGCTGGATGGGATGGTATCTTTCATGCAGTGACCCGCTGTGTAGGAGTTTGGTTTGCCTTTGCGGCAGTAGAGGGCTTTATTCACACGCGCAACCGCATGACATATAATCTTCGCCTCTTTTTCTGGGCGGGGCTCATGTTCTTTGGAAATGTCATTTTAAATTTTCTTTTACAGTCAAAAGAAATACACAACTCCAATAACATCTTTCTAACTCTAGCTTGTGGCGTTTTGAGTTTGGGGATTTTCTTTGGATTTTCTAAAGAGAAACTTGAACTTAAGGGGCGTGGTAAATGGATCCGTTATGGCTTAGGCGCAGTAGTCTTTCTAGTAGCTGCTTTCTTGACGGAAGGTGGCATGGTCATGATCCCCTTTATGCTTATTACTTACGGGTATCGAAAGAACGAAGCTCTGCGCAATCTGCTCTACCTTGCTCTAGCTGTTCTGCTGTTTGTCATGAGTATCGAAGTTTATCCAAGCTTGTCAGAAACCCTTTCGATGATGCTCTACAATTCAGACTGGCTCTTTATCACTGTCTTACCTTTTCTTTATCTCTACAATGGCGAGCGCGGTTATACCAGTAAGTGGAGCAAATATTTCTTCTACATTTTCTATCCAGCCCATCTGTGGTTGATTGCTTTGATAGCCTTTTGGGTAAAATAAGATTTATTCCATCTTACAAAAGTGTAAGATTCCTTTCTGAATTGTAAGATTAGGTTATGGAAAGCCGAGTGCAAATTCGGTAGAATAAGATTATCAAAAGAAAG
>ERZ773006.341-NODE-341-length-23594-cov-11.9065_pt1 | contig 23594 bp, 19 predicted proteins | sample MGYA00580843_ERZ773006 | MGnify/ENA primary metagenome ERZ773006 (study PRJEB29015, sample SAMEA2738011) | human oral metagenome | biome: human oral; feature: human-associated habitat; material: dental | place: China | collected 2052 ...
CGAGTGTTTTCTTTCTCATCTTGGCACTGATGCGTTTCTGAACGGTTACGTTCTCCGTGTTCCGTGTATGCTCGGATTGCTCAGAAGCGATGTCCGCTTCTCCTTGAGTAATACGGTCCTTCTTCATTTCTACGTCCGTTGTTGTTTCCTCCACAGGAACGGGTTGTACTTCCGTCTGTGGGATTACCTCATTGTCCATTTCATCATCTTGGCATTCCAAGCACCATGAAAGGTCTTTGTCGCTCATCATAGTTTTCTTTTCCATTTCTATTTCATTTTAAGTTTGACTTGTTTTGATTCTTTGTTTTGATTTTGATCTGTAATTGACATGTGTGCCTGTATCTGCCCTTTATGCTTCTGTCGCTCACGGACACGGCTGACATGATATTCGTTGAGATCCTTGAAGTCCTTGTAATATTGGGACATATCTTCCACCTTGAAACCAGCCCTTACAAATTCTTGCACGGTTCTCCGCCCAGCATCGTCATTGTCAAGGAAGGCACGGATATGGGTCAGGTGTCGGTCGTTCAGATAGCGGACAGTCCTTGCCACATTACTCACGGAGTTCATTACAAGACAGTGGTTGGCTACCTCTTCTTTCATTGAAAGAAAAGAAAGAAAATCCATAAAGCCCTCAAACACGCATACGGGCAATGTATTGTCTATTGCGTGTTCTGTTTGTTTATCCGTAAATATGGGAGTAATGTCTTTCGGTGCTATTGTTCCTTTGAACGAACCATTATCCCGAAGTTCATACCCTCCTGATTGATTGGCAAAGCCGATGGCTTGATAGCGCCTGCCCCTTACCTCATAGCTGATACATTTGAGAAACGGCATAGCCCTCTCCAAATCAATGCAGCGTACTTTTGTAAGGTACTCCTGCAAATGTGGCGGCAAGGTGTCTGATATACTTATCAGTCTCCTTGCTTCGTTTGCAGCCACTGCTGGTTGGAGATTGTTTTGTGCGAAGTCTTTGCGAGAACTATATGCAGTATCATCGGGGGCGGTCTGCCCCAAACGGCAGATGACTTCCGATAGCGTGCAGCTCTCCAATCGCATACAGAGGTCGATGATACTTCCGCCCCTGCCTTCGGCATAGTCTATCCAGAGGTTCTTCTCTGTGTCTACCTTGAAACTTGGATGCGTTTCTTCCCTAAGCGGTGAGCGGTACAGGGCGTAGGCAGGTGTCCTGCGTACAGGCTTGATGCCTTTCCTTTCAAGATACTCTACGATAGAGTATCGCTTGATGAGTGATAATTCTTCTTCTTTCATTGTGATATGTTTTAATTGAGTTGATTAAATAATTTTTGTTTGAATGACAATAGTGTGTTTGAATGATATTTGAATGGTAATTGAAAAAACTCTTTTCTGAAGTTTTTTCCCAAAAACTTTTTCATCTTTCTTCCTACTACATACTATTTTAAGTTAAGTAATTGATTTACAATATTATTTTGTAGTACTAAGTCATACTACCAACCTACTACATGTGCCTACTACATCTGACTGCTGCAATAACTTGGCAAGGGACAAGGAAGAATCTTCCTTACCTTATATACATAGATGGGAATGCCGCCCTCACGCCTCTTGCTCACTTTCTCAAAGCCACTCCTTTTAAGGGCTTCGCCCATGTGCTTCAGGGACAAGGAATGATGCGTATAGTAGCCTAAGTAGGTGATTATCTCTGTGGTGGTCATATAGGTACAGTTGGGATTATCCTCCGTAGGTTTCTCAAAACAACACAGCAGCAGTTCCATCTCTGCGGTCTGCACTTGGAATTCCTCGCTCTCTTTGTATAGCTTCACTATCTCATCATTGTCAAACCAATAGCGGAAACCTGATTTTAAAAGGGCTTTGGCTTCGGTATAGACGGCATCCATAGAGATTGCCTTTGCTCTGTTGATGTCAATGAACAACACTTCAAAGGGCAGGAAGCGTCTGCTACCTGTGGGATCAGTAAGAAAGTCATTACCGTTCACCGATGCAACGAAACTTGCCAAGTGGGGGTGTTCCTCCACATACTTGTCATAGGGCATACGGTACTTGACCATCGGGCAGGTGATGAGGTTTTTAAGTTCGTTTTCGTCACGCTTGTTGAGGGCTTTGAGTTGATCGTCAATGTTTACGATTAGGTTTTGTCCGATATAGGTAAGCGTGTCCTTCTCCTGCGGATATATCTTGCCCGTGTAGCTGTAACCGTGCAGAGCAGGCGGGCAGAGCAAATCCAAGAATGTAGTTTTGAACTTACCCTGCTCACCTGTCAGCACAAGGCAGGTGTGGTTACGGCACTCACGGTCGTCCATGGCATTGGCGACCACTGCCACGAGCCATTTGGTGAGGTATGGTAGCCATTTGTCGGAGTTGCGCACGGCAACGCAACTTGCCAAGTCGTGAATGGCTTTCAGTGAAAGGGAAACATCATTTCCACAATCACGGTTACTATTGCCTATATCCGTAGCAGACAACCTTTTGAAATACTCCTGTATGGGGTTAATGCGTGGAGAGAAGCTGCTCTCGATGATAGAGTATAGGTTATCCGACGAGGTTGTTACCCCGATGTCGTTGTCTATCTCCCTTCGGAGCGTGTTGATTTCATAGCGACCCACTTTTAAGAACAGAGCATCGTTTTTGCCACGATACTCGGTTCTTCCCAATACCGTGTTGTATCTGAACTCATAGCGAGAGGAGAGATAGGTTTCTATCTCACCGTTTTTGGAGGAAGTCTTCCTTTGCTTGGGCATATTGTTTCCTCCCTCCGATTTACCTTTATCTGCATTCTTTTTCATTATATGCTTGGTTTGGTTTCCAAGAGTGAAGTTATGAAGAGAACAGGAAAGTTCCAAGTATTCGGAGAGTGCTTGCATAATGTTGCGCTCGTCTGCTATAAAGTTCACATGTTTTTTTATGGAGGTGGGAAAAGAAAAAGGATGATTTAAACCAAAACAGAGGATAAAACAACAAGCAAAGACTAAGAAAATAGTGTGCTCCTTGCGCATGTTTGCAGTATTCTGCACCGATATTGCAAACTATAGAATCTATGCAGAGATGTGGTAGCGTTTGCCCACATTGAAAGTGCCACAAGCTGCCACTTGAGCAACACCTATAGAATTGGATAGGCACGACGTATCTTTACACCAAACGAACGGTGAAAGAAGAAAACAGGGCAAAAAGGTGTAAATGCCAGCCGATGAAATGCGTTGCCTTTTCCTTCAAGTTCCCTGTATTTCCCTGCTCTTCCCTGTTGCTTTGAGGTATGGAAAACACATCCTACTTTTGCAGGCAGAAATGTGCGATGAAGCGCAAAACAAAAAGAAATTACAAACAAAACAATAATAAGGGAATGGGATATTTTATCATTACGGATTCAAATTGGGCAAAGCTGAGGAACGAAATACTCACCCTTGCAGAGACCTGCCACAAGGCATTCGGGGAACAGAGCAGGCACACCGATTGGCTGCACAACGGTGATGTGTGCAGGCTGCTTAATATCAGCAAGCGCACCTTGCAGCACTACCGTGATACGGGTGTGTTGCCCTTTGCCCAAATCGGGCATAAGTGCTACTACAAGCGTGAGGACGTGGAACAGTTGCTCCAAACAAAAACGGATAAAGCTGAAACGGGAAAAACTAAAATCAACAAATAGACACGAAGATTATGGAACAGGTAAGAGACTTGAACATGGAGGCGGACGACATGCAGGTGATGCTGTTTGCTATCAGTGGAGTAAACAAGAAAATTAAGGAAGTGGCACAGACACACAAGCCGCTGTTTGGCGGTGAGCACTTCCTCACAGGTAAGGAAGTATGCGATCGGCTGTATATCAGCCCACGCACCTTGCAGGACTATCGGGATAGGAAGATTATCCCCTACACGCAGTTTGCAGGGAAAATTCTCTATAAGACTTCGGACTTGGAAAAGTTACTGGGAGATAATTATAGGGTGTAGTTATCGAGATAACCTTAAATCTATGAAGCTGATATATAACAGAACTTTGCCACATAGCATTTCAATGAACCTCCAAAATGCCCATGAATTACAATTCCCATCTTCAAAATATATACTCGGCAGCATTGGGGTTGTATAGTAAGCCGTATCGTGAAGCTCATCAACAAGAAAAAGCAACTTAAAATCTCAGTGATCATTGACGAGCTCCCGACCATCTATTTCCGTGGACTTGACAACCTCATTGCCACAGCCCGTAGCAATAAAGTAGCAGTTTGTTTGGGCTTTCAAGACTTCTCGCAGCTCACCCGCGACTATGGTGATAAGGAGAGCAAGGTGATACAGAACACGGTGGGCAATGTGTTCAGCGGTCAAGTCGTGGGCGAAACTGCAAAAACATTGAGTGAACGTTTTGGCAAGGTGCTGCAACAACGGCAGTCTATGACCATCAATCGCAATGATAAGTCCACATCTATTTCCACACAGATGGATAGTCTTATCCCTGCATCAAAGATCAGTAACCTTACACAAAGTATGTTTGTAGGAGCCGTATCCGACAACTTTGACGAGCGTATCGATCAAAAGATTTTCCATGCTGAAATCGTGGTGGATAGTGCCAAGGTTTCTGCCGAAATGAAGCAATACCAGTTCATTCCTGAAATCAATGTGTTTCAAAACGAAGATGGCTCTGACAACCTCAAAGAGACTATCGAAGCCAACTAAAACGTGTCAAGCAGGATGTACTATCACTCGTAAATACGGAAATTGAACGTATCAAGAATGACCCTCAGCTGAAGCATCTAATAAAGGAAAATTAGGTTTGGAAAAAATGGATGCTATGTTAGGCACTTCTTCTACATCATCAAATACAAAATAGACATTTCTCCGTGCCCTTGTGATTGCTACATAGAGTTTTGTTTTAGTTGTTGTTGCTAAAGATTCTCTTTTTCCCCTCAACCAAGCTTTCATATCAGAAGTAGGGTATATAATGACAGTGTCAAATGTGAGCCCCTTGGACACACCAAAGTTAAGAACAGGTGCTTTTAAGTTGGCTATCTTCGAACTTGCATTATAACGTAACTGTATTGCTCCAGGGTTGTTCTTGAATATAGACTCTAAGTCTTTACGTCTAATAGCTAATATAGTCCCATTCATCTTTCTTTGAAAACATTCCTTACAGTCACAAGGCTTCGTTGGTTCATAAAGTCCCCAGTATAAAAATGATGAAAGGGTGCATATGTCCTCACTATTACGATGTGAACGACTGAGTGTTTGTTCATCTATCTCACAGTTATATTGACTTTTTCTTTTTTTAGTGCACTCTGCCAAGATAAATTCTTTGACCCTACCATCAGAGTATTTTTGGAAATGAGACTCTCTGTGTGTCGAATAAACATACTGTCTCGGGTCACCGACCAACGTAATATTTGAAGAGGATGCAAACAATAGCTTTAGTATATCTAAGTCATAGCCTGCTAAATCTTGTACTTCATCAATATAGATATAAGGGAAAATTGAAGTAAGACGATTGATTAGTCGTCCTTTTATCTTCTTGTTTGTCTTAACAAAAAATTTTGCAACTCTATCTGAATATAGTCTGCAATCGTGACTAAAATAATGTTTTATAGGAGAGACAGCCTCTTTGCAAGGAGACCAAATTTCTTGGCCATTTATAATCTGACAGAATTTGCCTTCATGACCCGTTTTACACAGTATAAGTCCTTTTACGGTCAGATTAGAAAGTTCCGGATATAATGCTCCCTGATATGGTTTTACACCATACTTAATCAGGAAAGAAAACCAAGTCATGATAGTTATATTTGCCGGGACACATCCTTTTTCTGTGATGACTTTATCTTCAATCTCCCTTTTATTAGAATCTGTATAAGTAAGAAGCAAAGCCCTACCTTGTTGAGTCAAAGCATCGTGGACTATATAAGTAGTTTTTCCAGACCCCGCAGCTGCTATAATATATCTGTTTTTATCCATGTAATAGCTTCTTGTATGTATTGTGGTATTGCAATAGAATCTTCTGCCTCAAAGATGGATAGAGCACTGTCTGTTTTGTTTTTTTGCATAAACTCCGCTAATGCAAGAGCATCACACTCTCCATTATAACCGACAATTTTACATAGTTTATCCAAATTCTCATTATTGGCAGCTACTATTTGAGGCTCTAAGGTTTTAGCGTTGTCGTCATCTGAAATAAAGAAACGTATCGTCTCCGTTTGGTCATTGTCGTACCATTCATGCTTCTTTTGCGATTTTCCGTCATTATCAGTTATTATTGCAATTTGTTTGTTCATCCCTTTTACGAGAGTAAGATATCGTTTAAAGGAAAGTCCTGACACAGAAATAATATCAATACCATCTTGTATTGGTAATTTTCTGTATCTATCTTTATATGCTTTTTGGATTATTAAATCATCACATGGACCTTCCACTAAAATAGCCTTGTTGGAAAGGACTACACGTAGAGTATCGTACCCTGATAATTTTGTAAAAAAGGTTCTTGTACTTTCCTCTATGGCATTAAAATATATTGGTGTGTCACCTCCCAATAGTATAAGGTTACCCAAATCCAGTTTGTTACATACAACACTACTATGGGTAGTAACTATAATTTGACGGTTTTTATTCCTTTCGCCAATTTGATCTAAAAATATATTGAGTTTTGTATGACTAAGATGATTTTCCGGTTCCTCTATAAGCAATGCACAAGGTTTTTCAGACCGTGGCTGTAAGGCCATGTAAGTCTTTGTCATACATTGTTCGCCCTTCCCAATATAATGAAACGGAATGTCTTTAATTTTTGCCACTAAAAGGCTCTCCCAGTTGGTACTTACAGAGGGATCCAGAGATAAAGAAAAGTCTTGTGCAAAATATTTATACTTGTCTACAACTTCCTTAACAGATAGATTATCGGAAAAATCTTCTTTCATTTGCCTAAAAGCACTTGCGAGGATAACTCTATCATCGGAAGCTAACAAATCACTTATCATTCTATTGAGATAGGAATCTACAATTCCTCTGTTATTTTGCAACAGATGAAGTATCTACGAGCAATGAATACATTGGCATGATACGGTTTGTTACCTTATTTCTTGCAAATGTTTGTCTCGTACACTTATAATACTCGATTGGTAGAGATTTTATTTGCGTTGGATTTTTACATAATTCTTCATATTCTTCTTTGTATTCTTCATCAAATTCTATATCGATTCGTACTCCTTGCCCAGACTGTACCGAGGAAAAATCCCCTTCAAACTCTGACAGTATTCCAACTTCATCATCTTTGCCCTCAAAAAAGACTTCAATGGAAATTTTAGGTAGACCTATCTGTATGTTTCCTTCTTCACATGACTTTAGGTACTCTGTTACATAATCCTGATTAAAGAGATAAGATGAAAGAGAATTTCGTATTGGTTGGCCACGATGCATACCGCTCACACACAAATTGATTGCATCTAATATGGTTGATTTTCCTACACTGTTATTTCCTACCAATATATTTTGATGTTCATTGAATTTGATTTCAAAATCTTTGAAGCATCGGAATCCCACTATATGTAACTTAGAGATAAACATAACTATTTTCTGAGGAGATAATTTTGCTGCTATTTTGTTAATCCTTGGATTTTTGTAATAATGGATGCTAATTCATTAATTCTATTAAGAACAGATGTATCTATTGCTTCTGAATCTTCCACTTCTTTTGGGCGCACTCTGAGAGGATCTTGATGGATCTCTTCAAGTACTTTGGTTAGATAATCCTTATATTTCTCGGGATCTTTATCTCGCAGTTCCTCTGAAAAAGCAACCATAGATTTTGCCAATGTCAGTTTATAACCATAATCTTCCAATAGGGTCTTCTGTTTGCTAAATTGTCTAGCGCAGAAAACTGCGGCAGTAACAAGCAATGGGATCATACTCAACTTTCCTGCTATTTGAATCCACATGTGATTTATATTACCATCCGATGGTACGGCTCCGCTTATAAGCCAAATACCGATACAGGCAGCGGCTATAATAAGTAGACAAGCAGCTACCATCCATACCCATAATCTCCAACCATCTAACCGTTTATAGTGACTATCAAAAGAGGCACTCAATCCTTCCGCAGTAGAGTAACTGAGGGCTTGCTTCGCCTTATCAATTAAATCCTTTGCTTCATCAAGAAGAGATTGGTGTTCTGTAGAGTATTGTGTCAACTTCTGTTCATATTCATCTGTTACTTTTGCCTGTTTAACAAGTTCCTCTTCTCGCTCATCTATCTTATTTGTGAACTCTTTTATTGTAGATTGGTTGGACTTTATTGCCGATAGAGAAGAGGAAGAAGATTGCAGATTACTTTCTACATCTGAAGCCATATCTTCTATTTTATCCTTCAATTTAGCCATATTGTCTACCAACGTATTATACTCGTCTGTCTTAGCCGATACTTCCTCCAACTTAGACTGTATTTCTTCATTGGAAGTAGTACCATTCTTCGCATTTATTTCTAAGCCCTCCACTATTTGTTTCGACTTCTGTAGTTGGTCTTCCAACCCTACAGCCTTGCGAGTAAGCTCATCAAGAGCATTATCAAACGCAATTAAACGCTTCTTGTCTGTCCGCAGATTATATCCTCGCAAAAGGCTTTTTATATAGTCTATTTGTGCAGCGATCTGTGAATAATTATCATTTTGAATATAACTATATAGGTTCGAAAGATGGCTATTCAATTTTTGGCGTTCGTCATATGTTGAATATTTTATATAGTAGCATTCATTTGACGTTAGAAACTTTATGTCAGTGTATATGTTTTTAATACCCGCATAAAGAGCGTTCAGCGAGTATTCGCTTTCGCTACCATACAATGCCTTATCAAGCTCACTATTATTCTCCTTCATTGTTTTACGGAAAATGATAAGCTGAGCATCAATTTTGGATATGTAATCTTTTATGCTATCTATCGTTCCTACTGCCATAATAATACAAATTATTTCATTACCTTATCATACAATGTCTTGTAATCTTTTGCTACGCCATACACCACATTATCACTCTGACTGATGGCTTCAAAGTGGCGGGCGGCACATTCAAGTTTAGCATCTTCAGCACCACGGAGTTGCGAGCGTTGCCACTCGTTACCTTTCGTCTCAGCAATGAAGTAGATATGCTTTACCGTACCCTCGTTGAACGCAATCGCCCAGTCTGGGTTATAATGTCCCATTGGCGTATTGATATAGAAACCACGCGGCAGCTTGGTATATACAGCCACGTCAGTCTCCTCTTCTAATGATTCTGCAAAGTGCTTCTCTACACCCTCACTATCAACCACCACAAGGTCGTACAACGATTTAGTACTTTCTATGGCATTGACACCAATCTTTCCGCGCACGGTGTTCTCGGTAAAGATATCCACAGCGTATGTATTATTGGTACGCTCATAACAGATTTTCTGTACCACTGCCATCGCCTTCTCGTCGTTGATGATGTTACCTACCTTACGGATGAACTCCTCTGGATTCTGCTTAAACTGAAGGAAGGTGGCGTGCTTAATACCTTTCAGAATCGCCACGATAGTCTTACGCGTCAGTCCGGTGTCAGCCACCAGCCTACCCACTAAATCGTAAGCCACACCTGAGCCTACCGTCTCACGCACGTGGAAGGTGTCAACCCTCTCTCGTGCCATCGCCATACCAGCCTCCAGTGTTTCCTTATCCCGTATCTCATCCATTCCTCCCGATTCCACGACAAGACGAATCTCTGTCACACTCAGGTTTTTATCTATTGCCGTTTCCGCCTTTTGGATAAGCTCCGCACGCTCAAAATCAACCTTATAGTAGGTCCTCACATTGATACGTTTCCACAATTCCTGAAATTGTTTCTTCTTGAAGATTTCTTCTTGGAAGTTGGCTTCCTTCGGTTTGCGTCCATCATCTATCCTGATGGTTTGAGGATTGAAGACGCTGTCTAAGGTCTGAATGATTCCAGCTTTAACAGGCTCGAATTGTTCACCAAAGTTGACTGTGTCAGTCGCTTTTGCTTCGAAATAGGTATCGGTCAGCTTACCATCATCATCAACATAATCGCGCTTGATGAGTTGATGATAGATTTTCCTGCCGTCATCAACCGTCATCTTTATCTTTGCTCCCTCGGCTGTCTCATAGACATTATCCACAAAGAGGTTTGCAGTGATCACCACTGGGCGGTCGCTAACCACTTCAGCTATTTCGTGTTGCAGCTGCTTAGAGAAGTTCTCATAACTCTCACTGGCAATCACGGTTAATATGTTGGTGTCAAACACCGACTCACCGAGGATATCAGCGTCTTGGCGTTCGCCATACTTATTCACACAGAGACGCATACCACGTCCCACCTCCTGACGCTTACCAATCTCATTTGCGGTATTCTTCAACGTACAGATTTGAAAGACATTCGGGTTGTCCCATCCTTCACGCAGCGCCGAGTGAGAGAAGATGAAACGTGTAGGCTCGTCAAAGCTCAACAGTCGTTCCTTATCCTTCATTATCAGGTCGTAGGCACTCTCATCGCTGCTACCACTCTCGCCACGTTTCACTTTTGAGTCAACAAACTTGCCCTTCTTGTCCTGAGAGAAATAACCATTGTGTACCTGTTCTGCCGTGAAGCGTGACAGATAGCGTGCATAAGCCTCATCGCCAAAGGTAGGCATTAGCTCTTGCACCATGCGATGATATTCTTCCTCGAACATTTTGGCAAACTTACCTTTGCCATCATCGTGCTGGTCGTATGTACGATAGTTCTCGACATGGTCGATGAAGAACAAGCTCAACACCTTAATCCCTTTGGAGAACAGCTGGCGTTCACGCTCAAGATGGGTCTTGATGGTCTCGCGTATCTGTATCCTGCGCATAGTGTCTTCCGTAATCTCACCTTGCGAATCTCCCTCATAGAGTGTCACGCCGTTGAGGAGTTTCAGGCTGCCTGCCCGTCCGTCGATACGCTCCACCACGTAATTGTCACGATATTCCGCCATCTGTCCGCTCTGCGCATATAGGTCGAATCCCTCACCGACGAGTCGGGTTATCTGGCGCACATTGCCCATATTGCCTACGCTTTCAAAGGTGATACGTGCTTGTGGGTTCTTGCCCTTGCTCACCACAACCTCGTCAAGATAGAGGAAGCTATTGGTAGCCGTACTTCCCACCTGGCGTATGCCCTTCACCTCAATCTTCTTCACCAACTTCTTGTTATAGGCATCGATGGCATCCAAACGATACACCATGTTCAACACCTCGCGGTGTGTAGCTGAATAGTGCAACAAGGCAAGCGGATTGAATAGTTTGATACCTTTTCGCGTTGCATTGTTGACATTCGCGCCAAGCACGCTCTGTGGCTCATCGACAATCATGACAGGATGGGTCTGTGCCAAGATGTCTATCGGACGCCGACTACCAAACTCATCACGCTTTGAGAAGATGATACGTGCAGCGGCATCTCCACTGCGCCCTTCTTTGTTCTTGTCCTCGTTGAGCGACGAGTTGAAAGCCTGCGTGTTGATAATCATAGCGTGCAGGTTGTTGTCACTGGCAAAGCTGTCTATCTTCGTCAGTTGCTTTGAGTTGTAAACGAAGTACTGCATGCGTTTGCCATATTCATTGGCAAAATGGTCCTGCATCGTCTCAAAGCTCTTATATACGCCCTCACGAATCGCCACACTCGGCACGACAATGATAAACTTGCTCCAGCCGTAGTGTTTGTTCAGTTCGAACATTGTCTTGATATAGGTATAAGTCTTACCCGTACCCGTCTCCATCTCGATGGTGAGGTTTACGCCCTCGCCCTGCAGGTGGTCAACAGGCTTCAGTCCTTGCTCCATCTGAATAGCACGCACGTTAGCCTTGATATCGCTGCGAGAGAGTTTAAGCGGCGCATTGCCAAAGCCCGCATCGAATAATTGCTTTTGCGTGCCCCAATCCATAATGAAGTTGGCACTGTCATAAAAGGGCTGTCCCCCAAAGGCACGTACCACGTTGCGTGCAGCCTCAGCCTGAAACCCTTGATGTTTATATCTAATCTTCATGCTCACTTTCCTTTTTGTTGATGTTCCCCAAGCGTTTGATCGCATTGAGATAATCATGCTCGGCATCGCTGATGGTGCGTTGCTTGTACTTACGATATTCGGTTGTGGCGTACTCCATGGCGTCATCGTGCGACACGCTTCCACCATCTTGTAGCAGTTGCTCGCCCGTCATGGTAAGTATTCGGTCCAGATAGTTTGCCCAATCGTTCATGGTCATTGCCTGTTCACGCTCAGCCTGACGCTCAGCGAAGTCCAAGTATCCGGAAACCAACTGCCCCATCGCACGGAGTTCTTTCTCGTTGAGATAGTTCTTAGCCGTGCGTGCTTCCAATAGCGTTGGCTGATTACCCTTGAACGTCAGCAATCCCATAAAATCTTTTTCAGCATCTGCACGTGCTACAATGAGTTCAGCAGCCGTATGTCCATGGATGGCATAATGTATCTTGTTCTGCACCTTTTGAAAGAATTGCTGCGATACGGATGCACGTGGGTCATAGTCGATACTGGTGGCATAGATTTCCAACACCTGCCGATACAACACCTTCTCCGTGGAACGAATGTCACGAATACGCTCCAGCAATTCTTTCCAATAGCCACCACCGCCCAACTGCTTCAGACGGTCGTCGTCGAGCGTAAAGCCTTTCGTGATATATTCCTTCAATCGGATAGTAGCCCACTGTCGGAAACGTGTCGCAATGATGCTGCGCACACGATAGCCAAGGGCTATAATCATATCGAGGTTGTAATAGGTGGTCAGGTATGACTTACCGTCTGCGGCAGTTGTTCGGAATTTCCGAACAACTGAATTCTCCTGCAACTCCCCTTCATCGAAGATATGTTTGATATGCTCACTTACATTCGACTTACTGGTCTGATAGAGTGCGCACATCTGTGCCTGTGTAAGCCACAAAGTTTCGTCTTCGAGCTTTACGTCTATCTTCGTCAGTCCGCTGTCGTCAGTATAGATGATGATTTTGTTTTTCTCGTCCATAGTCTAAGCCCTATCGTCTAAACGACTCTGATGTTCTGTATCGCCTCCTTCTCGTCCCAGTCAAGTTGTTGCTTGAAGCGTTCAAAGATATTGATTTTCGTCTTGTCCTCATCGAAGCAGCTGTCACGGAAGAGCACACGCAGCGGTTGCTTGGCAGCCATAGCCTGCACCACGTTCTCGCTGATGTTTTCTGCAAAGCAAGCCACGAGTCCGTTGCCATCCACAGCGTAGATCTTGCAGCCGTCAACTTCTTCCGTCGTCATAGGCAGCGAGAGCTGTACGCCCCACGCAAGCATAGCCCCAAAGAGGAGGTCGAGGTCGGTGCGGTCGGCTTTGATATTGTCAACAAAGAGGTCGAGCATCTGCTGGTCGTATTCGTTAGGCTGCATCGTAACGTTCTTATAGTTGCCGCTGTCGATGCGGAAGACACGGAAACCCGTATCTAAGTCTTGAGTGGTCAGCTGAGATTCTTCTTTAATCTTCCTTCCAGCACGACGGATGCGCTCCTTGGCAATCTCGGGGATAGTGGCATAACCCGCCTTGCGTGCCTCACTTCCCTCTGGCGTTTCCTCGGGTAGCTGCACACAGATGTACTTGCGCTTACCGCCATCTTCAGCATTCAACTGCATTACTGCGTGAGCGGTAGTGGCAGAGCCTGAGAAGAAGTCGAGGATGAGGGAGTCGCTTGTACTTGCAATATTCAATAAACGTGTTATTAAATCAATAGGCTTGGGATATTCAAATACTTTTGAATCAAACAAAGATACAATATAACGACTACCTGAAGTTGTCTTTATTGACGCTTCATCGATCAGGTTTCTATATGGAGTAGTTCTCAACATCTTAACACCTTCATTATTAACCTTGGCATATTGTTTTGAATTAAGAGTCCATTTCCCATTATTTTTCTTGAACTCTAAAAATCCATTTTGGAATCCCCATTCCATTTTATCTTTACTCCATCTCCAATTCCAACCACCATCTTGCCTAAAACTTTCACCACCGGGATATAAATCATTACCATCTGGATCTTTTATTGGATAGTTTAAGGATTCGGTATAGTGTGCAGAGGTCATTCTAAAGTCCATTTTTTTTAATACATAACACCCTCTTTCATTAACAAATTCATCTTCTAATACATACTTGTCTGTATCAGAAGTAACTTGATTTAATATTACTTTATCTTTCAATTTTGAATAAAGAAGGATATATTCCGTTTCCTTTACGACCATTTTTTCATCAGAAGAACCACCACTTTTACTTTTCCAAATCAATTCTGCTACAAAGTTCCTTTCCCCAAACACCTCATCACAAATCTTGCGCAGGTTATGCACCTCGTTATCATCAATCGAAATAAATATCACGCCATCCTCTTTCAGCAGGGAGTGTGCCACGAGCAGACGGCTATACATCATTGAGCACCAATCAGAGTGGAAACGGCCGTTGGAGTCGAGGTTGCGGCGGTAGCGATAGCCTTCTTCATCTATGTTGCCAGCAGCGCGGTCTTCTTCTTCGGCAGAGTGTGCGAAGTCGTCATGATAGACAAAGTCGTTGCCCGTATTGTAAGGTGGGTCAATATAAATCATCTTCACCTTCCCCATATAGCCACGCTGCAGAAGTTTCAGCACACGCAGGTTGTCGCCCTCGATATAGAGGTTCTCGGTGGTGTCCCAATCCACAGAGTCTGCAGGGACAGGGCGCAGGGTGTCGTCGATAGGTTCCGCCGCCTCATAGCGTGCCGCCCGTTTGCCCGGCCACGTAAACTGATACATCTCCTCGTCCTCATCCACGACATCGCCGCCAAGGAGCTGGCGCAGTGTCTCAAAATTGACCACGCGCTTTATCTCTCCCGTCTTTTCGTCTTTCTCTTCGGTGAAGCACGAAGGTGCTATTTGGTAGAGAGCCTCTAAATTAATTTTCGTGCCATCTACCGATGTTGTTTCCAGTCTGATTGATTTCATTATATCTTATTTTTTATTGTTTCTATTTTGTTTTCAAGTTGGGCAATGCATGTTTTAAGTTCTTTCAACTCACGATTCATTTCCAACTGTAAGCTGAATTGCTTTTCCTTTCGCATCTTCTTCTGTAAGGCGGTACATTGCTTTTGGAGCAGTTCCAAATGTTGCCGTTGTTCTGCAGCCACTTGATATTCCGCCTCCGTCTGTGTACCGAACAGGGATAATTGACCAAGGAAGTTGCCGTAAAGCGCATCCATATCGCACCCCACAATGTTCAGTGGGGTTGCGGTTAAATCAACATTTGCCAACACCTCCATTTTGCCACTCTGTACAATGCCTCCTTGCGGGTTAGTAGTTTTAGGTTGCATCAGCAAGTCTGTCTTACCGTCATAATCAAGGATATAGAGCGTATGCCTTGGCAAGAGCATATCCATCTCACAGAGCAGTTTTGCATCATACGCAGCCGTCTTCATCTTGCAGAAGAACATATCTATCTCGTGTACCTGCTGCCCATCGGCAATGTTGAGCGTAGAGGGGTGCAACTTATAGAGCCAGTGTATGCTATCGAAAGTATCTGTCAAGTATGCCTTTAATGCCGTGCTACGCTGTAGCTTTGCCCGCTTGTAAAACGCATTCTTTGGCACATTTTTGCCTACAATGGTAGATGCAGGGAAGTTGAGCGGATTAAACGTCATAAGCTTTACTTTTTTATATAGTTGCGTTTATACGAATCCCACATGAAGTTCACTAAAGTTATGGAACTTCCAACAGCTAATTGTGCGTGTCGTGGCTCTAAACCCTTATAAGAACCAGCTTTTCCATGACCGCTGCCATAAATATTCCTCAACTCTATTATGCCTTGAGCCATTGCTTTCAAGTTTCCAAGTATCTGTTTTATAGACTTTGCCCCTTTTATGTTTTCGTCAATGTCACGTGGCATAATCTTAAAATATTTAAATACTTCATCAACAAGATTAGGCATATCCCACTTCGGGTTAATTGTTACCCCGACTTTCTCTAAGATTGTTTTACAACAACTTTCAATAAGTTCCTTGGCCTTACCTATGGATTCTGTGGGGTTTTTCTCTTGCATCGTAATCATTAATTGAATTTGTGCGTTGATATATTCGCTATCAAATTCTTTTTTAATTTGTGACGCTACTAAAGATGTTGCATTACCATTCGAGGCTCTGTCTATAATAGCTTTACACTTTTCGTATTGTCGGAATCTGGCTTGATCGTATTCTTTATCGCGGTCATATTCGGGAGATAATTCATAATGCTCAATCAATGCTGCAAACAATTTAATAACGTCTTGTTCTGGTGCATCTACAGTGTATGCTGTCAGTGATTTTCCCTTCGATAGATGATACTTTGAGCATACAAAGACACCAACTACCTCCCCCGTAAAATTATCAAAATCGTTTGTACTAAAGTCCAAGACATAACCACCTTGATTAAAAAAGTTCAGACAAGCACCAATTTCAAGTTTAGATATAGCCATATTCTTACTTGATTACAAGAAAAGTTATTAATTCAAAGTCGTCAAGCCCCTTCACATTGCTTTCCAATGCGGTGGTATCACCCTCAGAGAACAAACTTTCAATATCCGACTCTTCCTTCACGGTAATGATGCTTTCTACCGCCTTTTGCAGAAGTCCACTATAAAAATCCATTTTGTAGCCGTCTTTCGTCTCTTTGTTGAATTGTCGGCAAAGTGCCATATCGGGAGAAGTCTTGCCCTTGCAAACCAAGCGCATGGCATCTAGCAGACGTTTTGGTGAAAGGTGATTGCAGCGCACCTCACCATCATTTGACAGATACACCATATAGAACGGATGCAACTGATTGGTATGGTCGATGTTGACACCATTGTTGCGATTCTTCAGAATGTAGATGACACCGGGCGACACAAGGTCGGTGGCAGCTACCACGGCACTCATTCCAAAAGGCGTAAGGTCCATGTCGGGATGCTCTTTGGTATAGGCAATCAAGTCGAGACGGAACTCGTTGAGACCTAAATCCATGATAGATATACCCATATTCATCTCTTCCAAATCGACAACTTCCTCCTGTAAGCGTTTCAGTTGGTCGCGGCGATATTCGAGGTCGCCCTTCTCCTCATTCGAGAGCAGGTTATCGTCGCCCGTAGAGGTCATCACTGACATCTTCATACGGTTTTCCACGCGAGCTTTGAGATTGATGTAATCGTCAAGTGTCATATCTGGCCAGTAGTTTACGAGTTGTATATGCGAGTTCTTCGACCCGATACGGTCGATACGTCCGAAGCGCTGAATGATGCGCACGGGATTCCAATGAATATCGTAATTGATAAGATAATCGCAGTCTTGCAGGTTTTGTCCCTCAGAGATACAGTCGGTGGCGATCAGCACATCTATTTCTTCGTGAATGTTGGGATAGAGAGCCGCTTTGTCTTTGGAGCGCGGAGAGAACAGCGTGAGAGCCTGATTGAACGACAACCCTTTGCTGCCCTTTAGTTTCAACGTACTGCGCGCATCTACAGAGCCAGTAATCAGCACGGTATTAAGCCCGTGTTTATCCTTAATTAAATCCGCAAGAGCATCATAGATATATTCGGCTGTATCAGAGAAAGCTGTGAAGATGATAACCTTTTTATTTCCTTTGTTTATAGGATTAGCCCACTTATAGCGTAAGTCGTCCATCAATCGGAGCAACTTTGCATCGTGTTCCGGTGTGATGTCTTGCAACATCAAGGTGAGCAAGCCGAGCGTTTCTAAGTCTTCTTCAAGATAGCGTTGCCACGACAGATAATCCATATCAGCAAGTTCGATAGTGGTTTTGCCACCACCAATGAAGATGTCGTCACCTGCATCATCAAAGTCGAATCCATCGGCAAAACAATAATCCTCAACAACCGAAAGAACACCATTTTGAGCTTGCTCTATCTTTTCCAAAGTATTGCCAATCACCTCTTTAATACGCTCTAAGGAAAGACGGAACGAGTGTACCGAACTCTCCAAGCGCTTCAGCAGGTTGATGCTCATCAGTCGGCGCAAGCCTCGCTCACGTCCCGATATACTCAATCCACTTGCCGTACCATCCTCGTTGAGCAGCTGGTACTTGTCGAGACGGCTTCCCAAGATAAATTCTGAGGGCGTGTAAATGGCAAGGTTAAGTCTATTTATTTGCTCAAAAATTTCGTTGTAGGTAATTGCTCCATCAAGGTCGGTGAGGTGTGGACGTTGCGATATGACGGGCAGACGCTCGGGAAAAGAGCCTATATCGGTAGTATCGTAGTACTGCTCAATATGTCGGCGTGAGCGAGCTATGGTAACGCTATCAAGTACCTCAAAGAAGTCGAAGTTCAATTCAGACAAGAGTCTCTCTGTGGTGCGCTCTATCTCTGGCAACTTGCTCCAGCGATTATAAACCAACTGCGCTTGACGGAAAATATCATCTATCGAATTGTCGGTCTTCAGTAGTTTGTCAAAATGCTCTGCCTCGCCTTCGTATGCCAGTTGGAGCTGGTTCTTAAGATCATTGAAACGATTGTTCACAGGAGTAGCTGAGAGCATGAGCACTTTGGTCTTTACACCTTTTCGGATAACTTCATTTAATAAGCGTAGATAACGATTTTCTCTTGGGTTCTCATCGTTTTCATCGGTTGTTATCTTGCCACCATTACGGAAGTTGTGGCTTTCGTCAATCACGACAAGGTCGTAATTGCTCCAGTTGATTTTCTCTAAATCGAGTCCATTACTCTCGCCGTGAGTACGCCCCAAATCTGTATGAAAAAGAACATCGTAGCGCAAACGGTCGCCAGCCAGCGGATTATTGACATAGTTGCTGCGATAAGTTGCCCAGTTGTCGTGTAGTTTCTTTGGACAAAGCACCAAGACGGACTTATTTCGATTCTCGTAATACTTGATGACACTCAATGTCGTGAAGGTCTTACCCAAGCCCACGCTGTCCGCCAAAATGCAACCATTGTACTTTTCCAGTTTATTGATGATGGCAAGAGCGGCATCTTTTTGGAAGTTATAGAGTTTCTTCCAAATCAGCGTGTCCTTAAAGCCTGTAGCCTCATTGGGCAACACATCTTCGGACAAGTCATCGAGAAACTCACGGAAAATGTTATAAAGCGTGATAAAATAGATGAACTCAGGTGCATTCTCCTTGTAAGCGTTGGAGATGCTTTCTACCACCTCATCGGTTACGTCTTGCAAACGCTTCTCATCATTCCAAAGCTGATTGAAGAGCTGCAGATAATTTTGAGAGATTGGGGCTTCCAACTTATTGATCATCATATAGGCATTGTCGCCTCGGTCACTGCCCAACTCTACCGTGGTAAAGCCACCGATGGGTGCGTATGCTGTATCGTCAACCAAGCCGAACCCCGCCATGTTCTCGCCTGTTCGGTTAGACTTGAACAACACCTTCCTGCGTATCCATTCTACACACTCCTTGGCAATGGCACGCTGCGTGAGTTCATTACGAAGTTTCACTTCAAACTCACTACCCGTCAAACTGCGTTCACGATTTAGGCGCGGAATATAGAACTCACGTTTCTGCTTGTCAGTCTTTTCGGTTACAAAGGTGGGGGATGTGAAGACAAAACGCAACTCGTCTATGCCCTCCAAGACCTTTTTTAGCTCTTGGTAGGCATAGATAGAGAAACACGACGCGGCAATAGACAACTTACTGCCCTGTTTGATGGTCAGGGCAAGGTCATCGCGCCAAGTTTTATGAACATTATCTATTATCTCCATGTTGAAGACTTTGAAGGTGTGATTAAATCTCGGACATCAACATCGAGCTCTGCTGCAATTCTATTCAATGTCGCAAGGTCAGGTTGAGAAACATTGGTACACCATTTTGAAACGGTTGCAGGGTCTTTTCCTAATTGCTCTGCTAACCATTTATTGGTTCTTTTCTTCTCTGCTAACACTACTTTTATACGATTGAAGTCTTCCATTTTGTCATTTTCATTGCGTTTGATGCAAATTTAATAATTATAATTGGATTCTCATTAGCACACAATAACTTTTTAATGGATAAATGATTCTTTAAATTGAATAATGACGAAAACAATATGTTGGTATTGAAAAAACACACCGAAGTAAAAAACGAGAAAGAAACTAAAAACTCTTTGAAGTCTTTAGGTATTGACTAAAAAGGCAAGATTCATAAAGAGTTAGAGATAATAAAAAGGCGTATGTAGTTACTGCGTAGTACAATTATCTTACACACATTACTACATGTTACTCATTTTCTTTCACCATTTTACCCTTTATTGTAGTTATGTAGTAGGATAATATCGGTGAAAGAAAAAGGAAATATAAGACATAATCATTAGTTATTCGTGTTACCAAGCAGAAATATCGGTGTTATCACGGATGCAGGTTTCAGCAATCTCTGACAGATATACTCTCTGAATAAATGCGCCTCCGTAGTATCCAGCTGAAAGGACAGAGCAATGATTATTGGAAGTGGATAGAGCGGAGCATAACCTTTTAGTTGTTCGTTTGCATAAATATCTTCTTCACCTGCACTCCTTTCATCGGGGTGCAGGTTGAGGGATTTCATAATCTTTTGCAATCTGTGGTTGAGTTTACTCCACGTTACACCGAAGAACCTCGCAAGTTCTCCATCCGTCATGGCAATGTCTCCATTTCCCTTATGAACAACCTGCATATTACTGCTCCAATCAAGGTAACTGCGCTGATTGGTTGCGCTTGCCTTTCTTTTGGGATGATTGCCAGCCTTCATGCCGTTTCCTCCTTTCTGCCATTTGAATTGACAACTAACGGAATTGTCGTTGTGTTTGTTATTGCTTCCGTATTTACATTTGCCCTATCTTTATCTTCTGCCTTGTACCTTGCAATGAGACTGTCCATATCCTCAGAAATTTTCTTGTCCGTCACCTGTGCGTAAATCTGTGTGCTTGATATAGAAGCGTGTCCCATCATCTTGGCTATGCTCTCGATAGGTATTCCTGCGCTCAGGCTCATCGTACCGAAAGTATGCCTTGCAACATGGTACGACAATCTCTGTCTGATACCGCAAGCCTTGCCCACGATGCATAGGTTCTTGCCCATCACGCTACGGCTGCAATGAGGTTGAAAGACAAGGCTGTCGCCTTTTTCTTTCACCGTCTGCTGTTCTTCGTTTCTTGCCCGCTCTTTCCTACAATAGTTGATGATGGCTTCCGCTATGGGATGTAACGGAACGATAAACTCAACCTTTGTCTTCTGGCGCTCCTTGCGGATATACCTCTGTCCGTCCGCTGCCGTTTGGATATGCCTGTATTCCAAATTTTCCATATCAGCGATAGCCATACCTGTGAAGCATGAAAAGACAAACATCAGCCGTGCCAATTCCGATTCACGGTCGTTCATCTTCATTGCCATAATCCTCATTACCTCGCTCTTTTGCAGGAAGCGTATCTTCTTTTCCTCCTTCTCATACTTGGCGTTCTCAAAGGGGTTGTACCTGATAATCCTCTGGCTGACCGCACGGAAAATCAACCGGCTTAGCCAGCAAAGATAGCGGTTGATGGTTGCAGCTGCCAATCCTTGCTTTTTAAGAAAAAAGCGGTACTCTTCAAACAAATCTTCCGTAATGACAGTAATGGGTATATCCTCGTTTCCTCTGTCCTTTACAAACTCCGTGAGCATCTTGTCTGAGTAATACAGGTTCTGATAAGTTCCCACTGCCTTTGATTTACCTACTGACTCTTTGACAGATTGTAGTTCAGCCTTACTCATAGCAAGAAGGGTTGTCGGATAGGTGGCAATGCCCTGCAAGCAGTTCTTGATAAGTTCTACGCTAACTACTCCGTCCCTCGCCAGTATGTCCCGATAGGTTTTCTCTACCAATTCCCTGAACTCATTGATTCTTTTGTTGGTCTTTCTATTGGTTGTTAGCCCTTGTTTAGCGTTCCACTCGGATGGCTTGCATTCTTCACCTGTGGTAATGGCTGTACTCTTTCCGTCTATGGTGATACGGCAGAGAATGGCGGTGTTGCCGTCCGCCTTTGTTTTCTGTCTGTTGATATAGAACAGTATCTTGAATGTACTTCTCATAATTTTCTTGATTGAATTGTCCGTGTTTTAATTTTCTAAACATGCTGTTGAATGAAAGCAAATGGTCAGATAGCCAACTGCATATCTTTGGTAAAAGAAAGGAAACTATCAAACTCCTCAAAGAGTTTTTGGGGCGTAACCTTTGCATAACGCTCAGTCATACTTACGTTGCTATGTCCGAGCATCTTGCTCACCGTTTCAATGGGCACGCCCTGTTCAAGCGTGATGAGCGTTGCGAAAGTGTGCCTTGCGGTATGCGTGGTAAAGGGAAACGATATACCTGCACGAAGCCGCAGGGCTTTCAGACAGGTCTGGTAGTTCTTGTACTTCATGTATGGAAGCAGCGTTTCCCTTTCATCGCTGTGAAGTTTCTCCATCAGTCTAATAGCTTCCGGCAGCAGTTTGACACGGCAGAGTACGCCTGTCTTTTGGCGGTTGAACTTCAGCCACAAACTTCCCTCGTCATCACGGACAAGATGCTTCTTGCCAAGTTCCATCAAATCACAATAGGCAGCACCTGTATAACAGGCAAAAAGGAAAATATCCCTTGCCGTTTCCATTTCCTCCTCCAAATCATCAAAGCTGAGAGCCTTTAACTTCTCCAAGGCTTTCCTATCGAGTGCTTTCGGGGCTTTCTTATCTCCTCTTTCTATATGGGCTTTGTCAAACATCAGAGTATCGGTTATCCCCTCACGATATGCCAACTTGCAGACTGTTTTCAAATGGGATGCCACTGCGAAGAAAGAACTTTCTTGGAAACCGCATACTACCAAGTAGTATTGACGAAACTCATAGATAAAGCTCTCTGTCAATTGTGAGAAAGCCAAATCAGAAACCCTGTATCTCTTCTGAATGAACTCCTGCAAGCGGTTTCTCGTAGAATGATAACTTGACAAGGACTCTTTCTTGATGTCCACACCGATATGGCTTTCTTTCTCCTTGATGAGCATATCCAGCCTTTCGATAAGCATACAGCGCGTCTGCACACTCCCTTGGAACAACTCTTTCACATCGGTTGCGTCAAACGAACCGCCTTTGGAAAGCAAGGATTGATAAGCTGACTGAATGGACAGCAGCAAGTTCTCCAACCTGCCATTCACTTCCACCGCCTCACGACTCTTTCCGTCCATTCTACTCTCTCGTGGATTCCACAATTCGGGATTGCAGGAGAGTTTACAACTGAACTGCGCAATACTCCTTCCGAGTGTGATACGTCCCATAATCGGAGCCTTGCCCGACTTGTCAAGACCGCTCTTTTTAAGGTAGAGCAACACCTTCATTTTCTCAGTTTTCATACGCTTTAATATTTGTGGGTAAAGTTACCCGAATTAAAGCGTTCCTCACTTACGCAGAAAACTGCCGACCAAAGCAACAACCACACGAGTGGAAATAATTCAGTTACCTGTATCTTCTTCATTGTTACCGAAATCATAATCGGGTAACGCTTTGGTAACTGAACTTCTGCCTAAATCTGCATAGTACTGCCTTTTACTAACGGTGCAGTTTTACGCAAATTATTCCATTTCCTACTCATTATCAGTTAGTTTACCACAACTTCGACTTTTCTTCATTTTCAAGGATTAGTTGCA
>ERZ773006.343-NODE-343-length-23362-cov-3.60604_pt1 | contig 23362 bp, 15 predicted proteins | sample MGYA00580843_ERZ773006 | MGnify/ENA primary metagenome ERZ773006 (study PRJEB29015, sample SAMEA2738011) | human oral metagenome | biome: human oral; feature: human-associated habitat; material: dental | place: China | collected 2052 ...
CGGAAAAGTCCCCCTTCGCCTACGACTACGCGGATAACGACCCCGACCCCTCGCCGACCGGCCAAGCCGGATCGCACGGCACGCACGTCGCCGGCATCACCGCGGGCAACGCGGGCGAAATCGTCGGCATTGCGCCCGACGCCCAGATCATCGTCGCCAAGGTCGCCCGTAGCAGCAACGGCGGCATCCCGGACTCGGCGCTGCTCGCTGCACTCGACGACATGGTGATCCTGCACCCCGACGTCGTGAACCTGTCCCTCGGACAGACCGGCGGCATGGACAACGAAGCCGACTCCATGTACGCCACCGTCTTCAAGAACCTGCAGGCCGCGGGCGTCTCCGTGAACGCGGCCGCGGGCAACGAGTACACCGCCGGATACGGCAACCTGTCCGGCAAGAACCTGCCCTACGCATCGGACCCCGACTCCTCGGTCCTGTGCGAGCCGGCGTCCTACTCCTCCGTCGTGTCCGTGGCCTCGGTCGATAACTCGCTGGCGCACAGCGCCTTCAGTGTCGGCGACCGCGACATCCCCTACCAGCGCGCTGGTGGCGCCAACGGTCAGAAGATGCCCGACCTGTCCGACCTGACCGGCGGCCCCTTCGAGTACGTCGACGGCGGCATCGGTTCGCCCGAGGACGGCGCTGCGCTCAAGGCCAAGTACCCCGAGGGCCTCGCCGGCAAGATCGTGCTGGTCAAGCGTGGCTCCCTCACCTTCCAGGACAAGTTCAACAACATCGCAGGCTCCAAGCCCGCCGGTTTCATCGTCTACAACAACGTGCCCGGTGACTCGCTCGTCGTCATGAGCCTGGCGACCGACGGCGTGCCCGCCGCGTTCATCTCGCAGGCGGACGGCGAGGCCATGCTGGCCGCCGCCGACCACCACATGAACGTCGCGCCCGGCAAGGTCGTCCCCCCCAGCACGAAGTACTCCATGTCGAGCTTCTCCTCCTGGGGCGTCACCCCCGACCTGCGCCTCAAGCCCGAGGTCAGCGCCCCCGGCGGCAACATCTACTCGTCCGTGCCCGGCGGCAACTACGAGTTCATGTCCGGCACGTCCATGGCCACCCCGCAGATGGCGGGCGTCAGCGCCGTCGTTCTGGAGCGCGTCCAGAACGATCCGCTGTTCGCGTCCATGAGCGCGAGCCAAAAGGTTGACGTCGTCCAGAACCTCATCATGGGCACGGCGGCCCCCATCGCCGACCCGCTCGAGGACTCCGGCGCCCCGTACTCCCCGCGCAAGCAGGGCTCGGGTCTGACGAACGTCCTGGCTGCCACGACCTCGTCCGTGTACCCGACCGTGGTGGGCGCCCCCGAGCAGTCCCGCCCCAAGGCCGACCTGGGCGATGGCACCAAGGGATGGCACTTCGACGTCACCCTGCACAACCTCTCCGGCGCCGAGGCCACCTACGCCCTGAACACGCAGGCGCTCTCCGAGATCGTTGACGGCGGGTTCTTCACCGGACACACCTCCGACTGGCGCGGCAAGGGCGTGGACATCGCCTACTCCGGCGCGGCCGTGAGCGGCACCGGCGAGGGCGCGACCATCACCGTCCCCGCGAACGGCGAGGCGACCGTGGGCGTGGACGTCACGCCTCGCGCCGCGTTCGACTCCTACGTCGCACAGAACACGCCCAACGGCACCTTCCTCGACGGTTTCGTGCGCTTCACCTCGAAGACTGCGTCTCAGCCTGACCTGACCGTGCCCTACCTGGGCTTCTACGGCGACTGGGGCAAGGCTCCCATCTTCGACGCGCTCGCCTCGCAGGACGGGGCTCACACGCTCGCCTCCTGGGTCTACAACGGCACCACGGGCCAGCAGCTGGGATACAACCCCCTGGTCAAGGACGCCGATCGTATCGGAGCGCCCAACCCGAGCCAGAACATCATCTCCCGCTCGGACGCCTCGGGCGCTCCCACGGTTCTCCAGCCCCGCACCGGCACGCTGCGCAGCGTCCACACGGTCAACGCCGCGTACACGAACGCCGCCGGGGAGAAGGTTGCGTCCTTCACGCGATTCATGAACTGGAAGTCCGCGGTGGATTCCTCCACCGGCAAGATGACGTGGCTCGAGCAGGGACACGATCCGATGTCCCTGGACGCGCGCGCCGATGCATACAAGAACCTGCCCGATGGTCAGTACAAGCTGACGCTCTCCGCGCACAACGACGGTCCCTCGCAGGCCGAGCAGTCGATCTCCTACGAGTTCCGCATCGACACGGTCGCGCCCGTCGTCTCCAACCTGGAGTACAAGGGTGAGGGTGCCGACACCGTCCTGTCCTTCGACGTGACGGATGCGTCGCCGCTGGCTGCGATCGACCTGCACGACCCGGCCGACGGCCTGTGGTTCTACCGCCACATCTTCACCGACAATGAGGCAACCATCGCGGCTGACGGCTCGCGCGCCTACCACGTTGAGATCCCCTTCAAGGACATCAACTCCGCGTGGACCGACCAGGGTGGCTCCGGCAACGTCATCGCCCACCCGTACCTGCTGGCATGGGACTACGGCCTCAACCACTCCGAGGCCGCGACCCTCAACCTGCCCAGCGACAACATGGGTATTCCCACGCCCTGCACCGACCCCGCGGGCGGCCACTGGGTGAAGGACGCGGCCGGCTGGTGGTACGCCTGTGCCGACGGCGCGAGCTACCTGAAGAACGGCTGGTTCACGATCAACGGTTCGGACTACCTGTTCGGCCCCTCCGGTTACATGGCGACCGGCTTCCTTAAGCGCGCCGACGGCCAGTGGGTCTACGCGAACGAGTCCGGCGCCCTCGTGGGTGGCTGGGTGAATGATGCCGGCTCCTGGTACTACCTCGACCCCACCACGAAGGTCATGGCCACCGGTTGGGTCGCCGACGGCGGCTCCTGGTACTACCTCACCGGCAACGGCGCGATGGCCACCGGCTGGGTGAATGACGGCGGTTCCTGGTACTACCTGAGCGCCTCCGGAAAGATGGCGACCGGTTGGGTCAACGTGGGTGGCTCCTGGTACTACCTGAACTCCTCGGGCATCATGCTGACGGGAACGCAGGTCATCAATGGACGCACCTACGTGTTCGACGCGAACGGAGTCTGGGTGCACTGATGTGCGCGCTGTTCTGAATCGCTGATTCGCTGATTCTCGATTCACGAGGCCGGGGCCCGGGAACGCTCACTGCGAGCGCTCCCGGGCCCTCTATCTGCGCTATGTTGGAGGCGTCAGCGCGACAGCGCACGCACGCAGCAAGGAGCAGATAACCATGAAGAAACCAGCCGTTTTCCTGGCCGGAGTGGGCACGTGCGCGCTCGCGGTTGCCAGCTGTTCCACCGCGACGTCGCCGACACCCGCATCGCAGTCCGGCGCTCCCGCAGACTCCTCCCAGTCCGCTCCGGGGGCCACGGCCTCGCCGACGGTGGATCCCGATACCGCGCTGACCTCAAAGAACGGGCAAAGCGGCCCGAGCGCGCAATCCGGCAGCGAGAAGGCCGACACTTCGGTCGTCGTGATCGTCCAGCTCGCGGAAGGCGCTGACGGGGAGGCGACCCTCGCCTCGATTAACGAGGCTGTGGCCGCGTCCTTCCCGGGAGCGTCCGTGACCGTGGAGCGCGAGTATCGCAATGCGCTGCGCGGCTACGCCCTGCGCGTGCCCGCCGGTTCGCTGGAGACGATCCGCGCTGTTAGCGGCGTCCAGGCGGCATACCCGGACGGTAACAACAGCCTCCAGTAAGCGAACGGTCGGCTGCCTCGTGCCGGAGTGAGGCAGGTGGGGTGCGCTCTCTTGCGCATAGATGGGATCCAGGACTTGGGGTGAGAGTATTTCTAATTACTTCAAATTAAGATAATATTAGAAGTAATTTGAAATAAGCGTGAACGGAGCAGTCATGAAGAAGCCGACCCCTCCGCCCTGTCGCCTGGCTGAACTCTATGACAGTGTTCTCAATAGCCTCAGGGATATGGATGAGGATCATCGTTCGTCTGTTATTCGCGCGCTAGCTGGCGGACTTGATGATCCGGAGTATCGGCCGTGGGAGTATTACTTCCGGGCCGAGCCGGTGCCCGAGGGACTCACCCGCGAGGCCTGGTGGTGCGCGGTTCGCAGTGCTCGAGCGACCACTGCTAGACCGACGCCCTTCACGATGAAGGACGCAACACCCTTGACCTTTAATCTGCCCGATGTGCTGTTGAGCCTGAATGAGGATATTACCGCTCAGGCGCGAGGTCAGGTCGAGCTCCCCGGGGAGGTAGCAACGGAGGTTGCGCGAGACAGGTACCTCATCAACTCCCTGTACGAGGAGGCGATCACATCCTCCCAGATGGAGGGAGCCTCCACGTCGAGGCGCGATGCGAAAAAGATGCTCCGGGAGGGGAGGCGCCCGCAGACGCGGTCGGAGCGGATGATCCGAAACAATTTTCTCGCCCTCGAATTTGTGCGGGGGCGTCTCACGGATAAGCTCACTCCAGAGTTTATCTGTGAGGTTCATCGGATCGTGACTGAGGGGACGCTCGATGATCCGGGCGATGCTGGCCGCCTCCAGCGGGAGGGGGAGGGCAGGGTTCGCATCTACGGGACGGAAAGCGAGGAGCAGCCGCTCCATGTTCCGCCGTCCGCATCGGAGCTGCCCGAGCGCCTGGAGCGTCTGTGTTCCTTCGTGAATGGTGAAGGTGAGTATGCGACGCAATATGTGCCGCCCCTCGTCAGGGCGCTCATTGTTCACTTCATGATGGGATACGACCACTACTTCGTTGATGGTAACGGTCGCACGGCCCGCGTCATTGCGCAGTGGGTGATGCTGCGTGAGGGCTTCTTTCTGATGGACTTCGTTCCGGTGTCCCGACTACTGCATAGAGCGCCCGCACAGTACGCTCGCTCATTCCTTGAAGTCGAGCAGGATGAGGGCGACCTTACCTACTTCCTGATCTGGCATGCGCGGATAATTCTGCGTGGAATCCGCGAGCTGCACGATTATCTGGCAAAGAAATCCAAGGAGCTGGATCAGGTGAAGCATCGCCTGCGCGCCACGACACTCACGAACCGTCAGATCGGCGTCATCGAAGAAGCCTTGCGTGATCCCATGATGACAGTGACAGCAGCGGCGCATGCCAACAAATACAGGGTCACTCCTCAGACTGCGCACGCCGACCTGCGTGGACTCGAGGATGAGGGCTATTTGAGACGTGTTCGGCGCGGCCGGAGCTTCGAGTGGTATCCGGTGTCAGATCTTCAGCGTCGGGTTGATTGTGCCCTTGAAGGGGACGGTGACTGACAAGAGGGGAGGGGTCCGAGGGTTGCCGCGATGCGGTGGCAGTCGTCAGGGTACGACTGTGGATATGTTCGTCGAGAAGGCATTGCTTCCATTTACTTCAAATTTAGCCTTAATTTGAAGTAAATGGATAGTGTGACGGATCCGCGCGCGTCTGTCCGCGCCCTAGATCATGTCCTTCTTTTCCATGTACTTCATGGCCAGCCAGCCGAACGGGATGCGGCCGTAGAAGGTGACGAGACGGTAGAGCAGGGCCGTCGCGATCGCGACCGACGAGGAGATGCCCGCAACCGTCAGGCCCGAGGTCAGCGCCGTTTCGACGGTACCGATACCGCCCGGCGACGGGATGAAGGAGCCGGCTGCATTCGCCGTCAGGTAGGTGATCGACACCGTGGAGAAGTTCAGCGAACCGCCCATGGCGAGCAGCGCCGTCCAGAACGCGCCCACGTAGCCGATGTTCATCAGCAGGTTGCCGCCCACGACCGCCGCGAGGCGACGCGGCTGGCCGATGATCCACAGGAGGCGCGGGTAGACCTGCTGCCAGGTCGGCTGAATCTTCGACCAGATCCAGCGGCGCACCTTCGGCACCGCGACGATGACGCCGACCGCGACCATCACGAACGCGACGACACCCAGGATGGTGCCGTAGGGGACCGATACGGACAGTGACGAACCGGCGATGACCATGACGAGCAGCAGCAGGATGATCGTGATGAGCGCCTGCGAGATCTGCATGAGGGTCACGGTCGTCACCGCCATCGCGGTGGGGACGCGACGCTTGCGCAGGTAGCGCAGGTTGAGGGCCGCGGGTCCCACGCCGGCGGGGGCCACGATCGTAATGATCGAGGCCGCGACCTGGGCGATGAGGGTCTCTCGCAGGCTCAGCTTCTCAGGCGACAGGGCAACAAGTGGGACCGCGGACCCGACCCAGATGAGGCAGGCGAGCACCGCGGAAGCGAGCATCCACCACGGGTTCGCGCTCTTGACCGTGGTCACGATGTCGCTGAAGTTCAGCGAACCCACGACGATGAAGACGGCGATGAACGCCACCGCGATTGTGAAGATCGTGCGCGGGCGGAAGCGCTGCAGGTCAGCCGTCGGCGCTGTCTCCGCCTCGGAGTCGCCCACGAGGGCCGCGCGCAGCTCACTGAGCAGGTCGGAACGGCGCAGGCGCTGGTTGATGGATGCGGGAAGAACGGGCTTCTGGATGACGGGGGCGCACGCGATGAGCGTCTCCTCCCCGACGCAGCGCCGTCCGGCCTCGAGCGCCCGCTCGGGCCCCACGGCCAGGGCGGTGAGAACCAGCATCTGCGCGATGTCGATCGACTGGTTCAGCTCGGTGGTCGCGACCTCGCCGGAATCCCAGTCGAGGAGCCACACGTCCGAGGACGAGTCGACGACCACTGCCTCGGGAGTGAGGGCGCGGTGCGAAATGCCGCGCGCGTGCGCGAAGTGCAGCTGCTCCCACGCGCGGTCCAAGACCTCGTCCGTCGCGGCCTGGCCGAGCTCCGTCAGCGGGGTCGTCGGCGGCAGTGCGGACATGACCAGAATGATCGAGTCGGAGGCCGAGGCGATCCCGATCGGCTCCTGCGTGAACACGCCGGCACGCAGCGCCTGCAGGGTCGTGAACGAGGAGCGCTCGGCCTGTGCCTTGAGCGAGGGGGAGACCCACCGGCTGATGCCGCGCAGCCGCAGGTTGTTCCACATTTCGAGGAGGGTGCCGGTCAGTTCCTGGCCGGGATCCATGGCGATGAGCTCGTAGGCGAGGCCCGTGTCGCTCCACGCCTGGTAGTGGCGGTAGTGATCCTGGCCCGGGTGGCGCGTGACCGTGACGCCCATGTCGCCCAGGTCGGCGGGCATCTGCGTGAGGTGGCCGCGCGAGTCTTCGGCGACGGCCCAGGTCGCCAGGGGTTCTTCGGTGGTGTCGAGGTCGGTGCGCACGATCCGCGAGGGTGTGATGCCGATGCCGAGGAGGGCCTCGACGAGTTTCGCGCCCTTGGCCCTCTGGTCGTCGTAGCCCATGATCCACCGCGAGCCCGAGCCGAACGCGCGGCCCAGGAAGACGGAGATGAAGGCGACGGGCAGCGTCATGGAGGAGCGCAGCACGCCCAGGATGAGGATGATCCACAGGCCGGTCCAGCCCCACTTAATGGCCTTCATCGACTGGGCCTCGCCCGCGGAGGTGAACAGGGCGCACAGGGTGACGATGACCAGGTTGATCGCAATCGCGATACCGGTTTGGGAGCCTTGGGTGGCGAGCGCGCGGTCCACGCTCAGCGGCGCGGTCAGTTCCGAGGGGAGCAGTCCCGTCAGCAGGATGATGATCCAGCCGCCGACTGCCGCCACGAGGCTCGTGGCCAGGACCTGGATGATCGCCTGGAGGCGTCTGCGCAGCGCGAGCGAGACGATCACGAGGATCGGCGTGGTCAAAATGATGAGGCCCTCGGTGATGCTCACCGGCAGGATGAGGATCTTGCGGACCAGCTGGAAGCTCAGGACGTCCATGGTGACGCCGCGCGTGGTCGCGCTGGCGAGCGCGCCGATCGTCCAGATGAAGAAAATCGCGACGAGGGAGATGACGACGTCGATGGCGTCCTCGCGGCGGCGTCGCACGCTCGTGATGCGGTCGGCGATGTAGACGGGGCGGGGCAGGCGCATGCGACGCACCGGCAGGTTCGCGGCGATCTCGCCTGTGGCCGGGGAGGGGGTCTTCTCCGCCTCCTCGGACGCGCTCGCGGGGGTGGCTGCGTCTTCCTCGGCGCCGTGCGCATCCTCGGTGTTGGTGGTGTCGGCGGTGTCCGTGGCCACGGGCGTGGACGAGGCCGGGGCGGGCTCGTGCGTGTCGGCGGCGCTATCGGAATCGGTGGTGGCGGGCGGGGGAGGCACTGTGACGCCGCTGTCGGCGATCATCGACGAGGCCGGGGTGCCCTGGTCGGAATCTGCGTGGCTGGGAGGAATGCTGGGGGGCATGGTGACCGGGGCGGTGGTCGCGTTCGGCACGACGACGGGCGCCATGACCTCCGTGCGTGCCTCCGATGCGGGCACCTCGGGGGGTGGCGGTGGCGCGGGCTGAGCCCCTGCCTCGTCGATCATTCCCATGAGGGCGTCGACCCCGTTCTCTGCGGAATCGTCAGATGATGATGGGACGAAGAGGAGGTTTGTGTCAGCGACCGGCGAGCCGTCGTGTGAATCCTTGCGCTTCCTCATGTTGCCTATCCTATAATCGCGGTCAACAAAGGTAGGGTTAGGGTGATACATTCCCGGCAGAAAAGGGCCCTATCGTGACCTGGTCGACACTCGTGACCGCATCAGATCCGTCGATGCTGCACACCGTTATCGAGTGGTTTAAAAATCCCGAGACCCTGCTCGTTGCCATGGGGCCGTGGGTGCTGTGGGGAACGATGCTCATCGTCCTCATCGAGTCCGGTGTCCTGTTCCCGGTCCTGCCCGGTGAGTCCCTGTTGTTCACCGCGGGCCTGCTCCACGACCGCCTCGGCCTGCACCTGCCGACCCTGATCCTCCTCGTCGTCGTCGCAGCCTTCATCGGCGCGCAAATCGGCTACTTCCTGGGCGCGAAGTGGGGACGGCGCTTCTTCAAGCCGGACGCCCGCATCCTCAAGACGGAGCACCTGGAGAAGGCGGAGCACTACTTCACGAACTACGGAGGGCGCTCGCTGGTCATCGGCCGTTTTATTCCCTTCGTGCGCACGTTCATCCCGATCGCCGCGGGCATGGCCCGCTACCCCTACCCGAAGTTCCTGGCATTCAACACGCTCGGCGCGCTCCTGTGGGGCGCGGGCTTCATCCTCCTGGGCGCGCTCCTGGGCAACGTTCCCTTCGTGCGCACGTTCATCCCGATCGCCGCGGGCATGGCCCGCTACCCCTACGCGAAGTTCCTGGTCTTCAACACGCTCGGTTCTGTCATCTGGGGCGCGGGCTTCATCCTCGTGGGTGCGCTCCTGGGCAACGTTCCCTTCGTGCACGACAACCTGACGCTCATCCTCGGCGTCATCATCCTCGCGTCGGTCCTGCCCGTCATCATTGAGATGATCGGTAAGCGCCGCGCCGCATCCGAGGAGGAGTAAGCCGTGCTGGCCTGGTGGATGCTGCTTCCGACCCTGCTGGCCATGATGGTCGCCCTGGTGCTGCCGGGCTTCATGTGGCTGCGGGCCGGGGGGCGCTCGTCGCTCGTCGCGATCGGTGCGGCACCCGCGTTCACCTTCGGCCTCGTCACGGCCCTGTCAGTGGCCTACCCGGCCCTCGACATTGAGTGGGAACCCTCCACCGCCCTGCCAGTCCTCGGCCTGAGCGCCATCGGTGGCGCCGCCGCGTGGGCGTTGAGCTTCTTCCACCGCAGTAACGGCGGTTTCGCGCTGCGGGGAGTTCCCCTGCGCGAGGCCATCGGCGTACGCGTTCCCATCGGCGGCGCGCAGGCTGCGGTCCGCGCCTCCACGTGGGGAGCGATCCTCGTCGGCTTCCTCGTGGCCGCGTGGCCGCTCCTTGCGGGCGCGGACCCGGCCAACCCCGTCCAGCAGTGGGACCCGACGTTCCACCAAAACGGCGTGCACGCGATCCTGTACGGAAAGGATGCGAGCCCCTTCGGTGGCCTCCACGAGCTCTACGGCGGCAGGAGCGTCTACTACCCCACGGGCTGGCACGCTTTCGTCGCGCTTTTTGCGCGCTACGACTCGGTTGTCCAGACCGCCAACGTCTCCTCGCTAGCACTCATGGCCGTGTGGGTGATCGGCCTGGCAGCGCTCGTCTCGGTGCTCACCGCCTCGCGCAGCGCTCTCCTCGCCGCGCCGGTCATCGGCGGCATGCTGCTCAACATGCCGGCCGACGCGCTCACCATGTACAACCAGTGGCCCAACTCGACCGGCACCGCGCTGGTTCCCGGGCTCGCCGCGGCCACGATCGTCGTCGGCCGGCGTTTCACCACGGATCTACGGGCTGGAGACGGGATACGCGCGTTCATGCGCCGCATCCCCCAGGCTGTCTTCCTGCTGATCGGCGCCCTCGGCCTCGTTGGCGCGCACCCGAGCGCCGCCTTCTCCCTCCTCGCCCTCCTCATCGCCCCGCTCCTGGCGTCGATTCTCTCCTTCGCCCGCCGGGCCTACGAGCGCGATGGCCGAGGCCAGCTCGCCGCCCTCGCGTGGGGTGCCCTCGCGCTCGGCGTCGTCGCGGCCCCGCTCCTTGCGCTGTCGTCGTCGAAGATCCAGGCGATGGGCAAGTACCCGCGCAACGGAAACGGCTGGGGCGAGGCCTTCGCCCACGCGTTCCTGCCCTACCCGCCCTTCACGAGCACGTCCAGCACCACCTACTGGACCCTGATCCAGCTGCTCCTCCTCATCGCCGGCATCGCCGCGACCGCCCGCCTGCACACGCTCTGGCGCCGCCCCGACCCCCTTGAGCGCGCCGCCGAACAGGCCGGACTCACGCAGGAGACGGGCGCGGACGAGGGAGCCCCGGCCTCGTCCGACGAGGAAGAAGCACTGCCCCTGCCGTGCTGGCCGATCGTCTCCTACCTGATCCTCGCGGGCCTGACCGGCCTCGCCTACGCGCCCGACTCGGCGCTGCGCACGTACCTGCTGGCCCCCTGGTACAAGGACGCCCGCCGCATCATGGGCGTCGAAGACATTGCGCTGACGGTCCTCATGGCCGTCGGCACCGCTGCGATCATCCACGCTCTGCACGCCGCGTGGACCAGGTCCCTGCAGCGCATCCTCGCCGAACGCGGCGTCGACGAGGAGATCGAAGCGCCGCGCTGGCCGATCCAGGTGGGCGTCGGACTCCTCATCCTCGTCCTGTCCGGCTTCGGCGCAATCGACGCGCGAAACACCGCGGTCGCCTACGTGTACGACCCCGCGCACCTGGGCAAACCCGGCATGGCCACCACCGGCGAACTCGCCATGCTGCGCCGCATGAAGTACACGACCGCACCCAACGCGCTCATCCTCGGCGACCCAATCGCGGGCGCCGCCTACTCCGAGATGCTCGGCGGACGCAAGGCCGTCTTCCCGCAGCTGAGCACAGTCAACGCGGACGGCGCCTCGCAGAAAGTCCTCACCCAGCGCTTCCACGACATCGCGACCGACCCCGAGGTCTGCGAGGTCGTGCGCAAGCTCGGCATCACGCACTTCTACGAGGAAGAAGACGGCGCCTACTACAACTTCATGCGCTCCACCCGTAACCCGGGTCTCTACGGCGTCGACACGTCCAGCGGGTTCGAGCTCGTCGACGCGGGCGGCACCGCGAAGCTGTGGAAGATCACCGCGTGCGGCGACATCACGCCGGGCGGCGGACGCGAGGCCTTCGCGACCGGCGTCCCCGGGAGCGGCAACTGACCCGCCCCTCGAATCCCGCGCGATTGGCCACAATGCGCCCCCGGCGCTGAAACGAGGCGGCGCCGCGCGCGATGCTCTCGTTACCCTTGACACCATGACGACGAACATTCCCGGCCCCGCGCCCCTCGGTGACAAGCTTCGTATCGCCTTCCTCGGCCCCTTCGGCACGTTTACCGAACAGGCCGTCCACCAGGTCGCTCCCGCCGGCGCGATCCTCATGCCGATGACGAGCGCCCCGCAGGCGCTCGCGGCCGTGCGTCGCGGCGAGGCCGACCGCGCCGTCGTCCCGATCGAAAACTCCATCGAGGGCGGCGTCAATGCGACGCTCGATTCCCTCTCGCACGGCGATCCCCTCGTCATTGTTGCCGAGATGCACGTGCATGTCGTCTTCCAGCTGGCCGTCCTGCCGGGCACGCGCGCCGAGGATATTCGCCGCATTGGCACGCACCCGCACGCGTGGGCGCAGTGCCGCGGCTGGGTCGAAGAGACGTTCCCCGGTGCGATTCACGTGCCCGCCACGTCGACGGCCGCCGCCGCCGAGCTGCTCTCGGACGGCGATGCCTCCTTCGATGCCGCCCTGTGCAACGCGGTCTCGGTCAACACCTACGGCCTGGAGGCCCTGTTCACCGACGTCGCCGACAATCCGGGCGCGATCACCCGCTTCGTCCTGGTGGCCCGCCCCGGCGTGGTGCCTCCGCCGACCGGCGCGGATAAGACGACCATCCAGGTGGCCCTGCCCGTCAACGAGTCGGGCGCGCTGCTGACCCTCCTCGAGCAGTTCTCGGCGCGCGGCGTCGACCTGTCGCGCATCGAGTCGCGCCCGAGCGGCGATGGCCTCGGCAACTACACGTTCAGCATCGACATCGTCGGCCACATCCGCGAGGAGCGCGTCCAGGCTGCGCTCGTCGGTCTGCACCGCTACTCGCCGGAGGTTCGCTTCATGGGGTCCTACCCGCGCGTTGATGGCGTGCGCGCGGCGGTCGCTCCGGGCACCACGGACGAGGCCTTCCGCGCGGGTCGCGCGTGGGTCGCGGACCTGCTGCACGGCGGGGATGGCACGGGCGAGGCTGCTGGCAGCGCGCCGTCCTGGCCGCTGGCCTGACACGCCAGGTTTCTTGACGTTTTACGGGCCCACATCGCGGCGCACCTCGATACCTTGTGTACTAACGGCGGGATTCAACCTGTTTTGGGGGATTCAACCTGATCGGGAAGATTCCACCCGATCAGAAGGGGTTGAATCTTCCCGATCGGGTGTAACGCCTCATCGGTCACAAGCGTCGTCGTGGAATTTATCGCCGGCATACCTCCTGCCGGCGTTCAAAGGGCGCAGACCCTGCAGCACTGCACTAGATGCAGCAGTAATGCACTAGTTGTGGGGGCATTGCACTGCCTGCTATCTGGTGCAATGCCACGCCAAGTAGTGCAACGCTGCGCTAAGTAGTGCACTGCTACTTGGCAACAAGCTCGTGCGCGGCATGCATCGCGTAAGGAAGCGGGCTCAGCTCGGCAGCAGCTCCATCCACGTGCGCTCGGCGGGGGCGGCGATGTCGAGGGCGCCCGCCTGCATGCGAACGTGCATGGTGCGGGCGACGCCGATTGCGTCCCCGTCCACCTGGCACACCTGGGCTTCCTTGCTCGTCACTGATGCGCCCTTCGCTTGGCGGAAGGCGACCGTGCCCGTCGCGACGGGCAGGTTCACGGGGCGAAGCCCGATCAGCTGACCGAGCATCTTCCAGGTCACGTCCGCCCATCCGAGCAGGCCAGCCTGTGCGTCGACGGCGATCACGTCGATGAGGCCGTCCGACAGGTTCGCGTCGGGCGCCAGGATGAGCATCTTCATCTCGCCGGCGTTGGCGAACATGACGGAACGCGCCTCGATCTTGGTGACCTCGTCTGCGACGTCCCCGGCCTCGTGGACGATGGAACCGGAGATCTGGTCGCCGATCCCGAGGGGGTCCGGAGCGGCCGCGGCGGGGGAGCGCAGGGTCAGGCGCGCCTTCATGCGCGGGGCGCCCATCGCTCCCAGGCCCGCCCACACGTAGGCGATCCACCCGATGCGCTTCTTCAGCTCGGGATCCGTGTCGGCCATCGTTTCGCCGTCGTAGCCCATCCCCGCGACGACGAGGCACGCGTACTCGTCCGCGCGCGGCTCGTTCGACGAGGCCGGGGCAGCCTCGTCCTGAAGAGTGTCCTCGGGGTGCAGCGCGGCGTGCGCGGCGAGGCGGAGGCCGCCTTCGGCGGGCTGATCGGATTCCTGCGTGGTGTCTTCGACGCGTACCCATGCCAGGTCGACGGCGCGGTGGTTGCGGTCGAGTGCGACGGCGAGGGCCTGCGCGGGATTGTCGGGGATGGACAGGTTGCCGGCCAGGACGTTGCCCGTGCCCACGGGGATGATGCCCATGCGTACGCCGGATCCGGCCATGCCGGCCGCGACGGCGCGGACGGTTCCGTCTCCGCCGGCGGCGACGACGACAGTGGCACCCTCCTCAAGGGCGCGCACGGCCTGGCCGGTGCCTGGGTCCTCGCGGGTGGTTTCGCGCCAGTGCACGTGGTCGATGCCCAGTTCCTTGGCCTTGCGGTTGATGCGGTCTTTGAAGGCCTGGGGATCCTCGTGCTTGGAGGGGTTCATGATGATCCAGGGACGCGGCCGTCCGCGCGTGGGGTCGTCCACGGAGGCGGGGACTTCGAGGGCTTGGCGGCGGCGGTGCCGACGGCTGAGGGCGGTTGCTAGGCGCGCGACGCCGATCGCTCCGGCTCCGGCGACCGCGGCGAGTACCCAGGGTGTTGCGTCCATATCCACAAGCGTAGCCTGCGGGTGTCCTGTGGATGGACTGTTAAGTGGCTTTTCGTTGTACTTCGTGTCATAAGCGCCTGCCTGGTGTGCACCCAGCATCATCTTGTCCACACGGTTATGCACCAAAGGTGGATAACTTTCAGGGTTTTGAGGATAACAGGCATGTGGTTTGTGCATAACCTTGACCTGGTGTGTTGAATTCATAGCTGGTCCGATATGGGACACGGGATGCCACCTGGCATAGGATGGGACGCATGATTGATGTGCGTGCCCTGCGTGAAAACCCCGAACCCGCCCGCGCCTCCCAGCGAGCCCGCGGAGCCAACCCCGGCCTCGTCGATGAAATCATCGAGGCCGACGCCGCCCGTCGCGAGGCCCTCCAGGCCTTCGAGACGCTGCGAGCCACCCAGAAAGAGGTCTCTAAGTCCGTGGGTCGCGCCTCCAAGGAGGAGCGCCCGGCGATCCTGGCCAAGGCCAAGGAGCTCGCCGAGCAGGTGAAGGCCGCCGAGGCCGCCGCGAACGCCGCCGACGCCGAGGCCGACCGCCTCGCCCGCCTCCTGCCGAACCTCGTTCTCGACGGCGTGCCCGTCGGCGGTGAGGATGACTTCGTGGTCCTGCGCCACGAGGGACCCGCTCCCCGCGACTTCGTGGCCGAAGGCTTTGAGCCCCAGGATCACCTCGCGCTTGGCGAGGGCCTGGACGCGATCGACACCAAGCGCGGCGCGAAGGTCTCCGGCGCCCGCTTCTACTACCTCAAGGGCATCGGCGCCCGCCTCGAGCTGGCCATTATGACGATGGCGATGGATCAGGCGCTCGCCAACGGCTTCGTGCCGATGATGACCCCGACGCTGGTCACCCCGCAGATCATGGGCGGCACCGGCTTCCTCAACGAGCACTCCGACGAGATCTACTACCTGCCCGCCGACGACCTGTACCTGACGGGCACGTCCGAGGTGGCCCTCGCCGGCTACCACGCCGACGAGATTCTCGACCTGAGCGCCGGTCCCAAGCGCTACATGGGCTGGTCCACCTGCTACCGCCGCGAGGCCGGCTCCGCGGGCAAGGACACGCGCGGCATCATCCGCGTCCACCAGTTCAACAAGGCTGAAATGTTCAGCTACTGCCGCCCCGAGGACGCCGCCGAGGAGCACCAGCGCTTCCTCGCGTGGGAAGAGGAGATGCTGGCCAAGGTCGAGCTGCCCTACCGCGTCATCGACACGGCCGCCGGCGACCTGGGAACCTCCGCCGCCCGCAAGTTCGACTGCGAGGCCTGGCTGCCCACCCAGGAGCGCTACATGGAGGTCACCTCGACCTCGAACTGCACGACGTTCCAGGCGCGCCGCCTCGGCATTCGCGAGCGCCGCGAGGATGGCATGGCTGCGGTCGCCACGCTCAACGGCACGCTGGCCACGACCCGCTGGATCGTCGCCTTCCTGGAGAACCACCAGCAGGCGGACGGCTCGATCTACGTGCCCGAGGCCCTGCGCCCCTACCTGGGTGGACTCGAGGTCCTGACCCCGGTCGCTCGATGAGCCAAGAGCGCTTCCTGACGGTCCCCTCCACCGGGGAAGTCGCTCGCCCCTTCGAGGATCTCCTCGACGAGGCCTCGGCCGCCCTGCCCGCCGACTTTCCGACGTCGGCGGGCCAGGTGCTGGTCGCGCTCGACATCGACGGCACGATCCTGACCCCCGCGGGGGCGACGCCGCGCGTGCTCGAGGGGATCCACGGCCTCGCGGCCGCGGGCGCGCATGTGCTCATCGCGTCGGGGCGTGCGCTCGAGGGCGTGATTCCTGTCCTGGGGGCGCTCGACTTCACGGACGGGTGGGCGCTGTGTAATAACGGCGCGACGCTCGTGCGCGTGAGCGGCGGGAAGTGCGAGATCGTCGAGGAGCGCACCTTCGTTCCGGGGGCGTGCCTGGAGGAGATCGCCTCGGCGATTCCAGGCGCTGTGTTCGCCTCGATGCCGCACCCCGACATCCTGCTGTCCGCCCCGTTCCCGAACAACGAGATCGAGGGCACCGAGCATCGCATCGTGTCGATGGAGGAGCTGGCCTCCACGCCGACCCCGAAGATCGTCGTGCGCGCCGCCGACATGGAGCGCGAGGAGTTCGATCGGATCCTGTCGTCCCTGGATGTGTCACGCACCCACGAGGTGTTCGTCGGCTGGACGTCGTGGGCGGACATCGAGCCCCTTGGCGTGACCAAGGCGACCGGGCTGGAGTCACTGCGGGCACGACTCGGCGTTCCCGCGTCTGGGACCGTCGCCGTCGGTGACGGCACGAACGACATTGCGATGATTGAGTGGGCGGCCTTCGGTGTCGCCATGGGTGGCGCCTCCGAGGAGGTGCGCGCCCACGCCAATCACGTGACGGCCGCCGTCGAAAACGACGGTGCCGCCGCCGTCATGCACGCGATCATGCGCCGCTGTGGGGTTGGCGGCCGCTGAGCCAGTTTTTCTGGGGTGCGGGCGTCATCAGGTCGATGAGCCAGGGCATGGCGGACGACGGGTTGGGGCCCTTCTCGTTCGGCATGATGGTCGGCCAGGCTTGTAGTGCTCGTTTTACGGCCTCGGGGAAGCTAGCAATCGGGAACCTTGCGGTGAGGTCCTTGTCCCCCGTGAGACTGTTGCTGCGCGCGAGTCTGACGCAGTCGCGTGTTTCTGTATACGCTCGTCTGTCAGTGGTGTGCCACAGCAGCCATAGTTCGAAGCATGGGTTGGTAACGACTGCATCAACGGCAGTAGAAGACTGACATTCCCGCAAGACCTCATCAAGCTTTTGATGCTGATCAACATCAATGACGAGAATCGCTTGGTCGAAATCGCCGCGTCGCTTCGCTTTGAGGTACTCGGTGAATACTCTCGACGGATCTTTGCCGATAGGTTTGATCGAAAAAGTTGCATGGCGGGGACGCAGGTGTTGACGCAGTAGCTCAAGGTACTGACGTTCAGTGACCAAGCCCTCCGTGAATAGCGCATAACGTATCTTGAGTTGTTTTGCGTTGCGTGATTTACGTGTATTGCGTCGTCCCATCGACTCTCACTCCTCTTCTCCAGTAGGAGGGTTGAGGAGTTTGTGGATGAGCGAAGGAACGGTGTAAGGCACGCCGCCGAATCGTCCCTCAAGGTACTGTTTGACGATGTTGCTGCCCTTCTGAAGAGGGAAATCTGCGAGATTGAAGAGTTCGCTGACGCCGTCGCTATCTTTCTCCACGAACCACACCTGCTCACGCTTTCCCCTGTCGCCGCGGCCGGCGTCGAGTAGTGTCATGTCGTGGCTTGTGAAAATGAGTTGAGCTCCGGTTGTATTCACCGAAGGGTCCTCAAACCAGTCGATGATGAGGTGAGAAAGCTGAGGGTGAAGGCTTGAGCCCAGTTCGTCAACGACGAGAACGCGACCGTTCCTGAGTGCACTGACGACGGCTGTTCCCAGTGCAAGCCACGCCATGGTGCCTGTGGACTCGTCGGAGTGCCTGAGCCTTCCGCTATTCGTACCGTGTCGGAAAAAGAGATTGCGTGCGATGAAGTTGCTCAGGTCTCTTTCTTCCTCGGAGGACTGATCCGGCTGTTCGTCCTGCACATCGTCGGCTGTGGGTGTCAGCATGCGTGTGATGAGCTGGGCAAGCTGTGGCGGAATTGCATGTTCCTCCACCTCAATGTTGGTGATACCAGTGTCTGCGATTTGTGCGAGGGTGACGAGATCATCGAGACGTAGACTCCGCTCTTGGAGCTGCCGTGCGATGCGACTAAGGCGGGCGTTGACCTCGTCATCGCCCACGTGATAGAGGTCAAATCCGCGCATGAGAGCTTCCCAGATGGGCATCACAGTTTCGTGGTTGAATTGGGCGGCGCGGGAAATAGCGAGTTCACGTCGGGCAACGTGGGGTATCCTTTTCAGGCCCTTGACTCGTCCGTCAGTATTGCGCACGAACACTTCTTTCCACCGAGTGCTGACGACATGCAGGGACTCTTCGGTGACGCCGTCGCCATCCGTCGCAAATCGATAGGCGTAGCGTTGGCCGGAGAAGATGAACTCGAGTTCAAAGGTAGCGGGAGCTGTCATCTGTCCCGGGATAAGCGCAAAGGGGGCTCGAGGGAACTGTGGTTTTTCGAGCCATGATGTTGCCGAGGAACCGATGGCTCCGAGCATGTAATGGAGCGCGTCGAGAACGTTAGTCTTGCCGGAAGCGTTTGCCCCGTAGATGCCGTCCACGTGGTGGATGTGGTCACTCCACTGTGTGCCCGTGGGAGGGCGGAGCGTCTTGAGTGTGGGACGCGCCAGGTCGAGGGTTGCCTCATCGCGGAACGATCGGTGGTTCTCAAACGTGAATCGTAGGAGCTGCATACGGATAGTCTACATTAGCGTTCCTAGATTGATAAAAATTATCGAAAGTCAAGCGTTCCTGATCTGACTTGCCTGCTGAGTGCCTCGTTTGCAGAGCGTCAGCCACTCGCCCATGATCGCGAAGGCACGGTCAAGGTCTCCGATCTGGCAGTGCTGCGCCATGTCCGGGTCCTGCGCGTGGCGGAATGCGCGCACGTCCAGGGACGCCGAGTTTTCCAAGGCTCGGCGCACGTCGCCCAGGCGCTCGAAGGGCACGTACTGATCCGCGTCGCCGGCCAGGACCAGACACGGCTGGGTGATCCGGCCCTCGAACGGTTTCATCGTGTAGTCGCCGAACGCCCGCAGGACTTCGCTCGGCCTGCTCAGCCCGGCCAGATGCGAGGCCTGCTGCAGTTTCCACGACAGGTCAGCGTTGAGTCGTGAGGCCGTCCGCAGCGTGGCGTCGATAAGCCATGCGGGCCTCGGGTTCCCGACGACCGCGTCCGCGATGGGGCGCAGGGGACGAGGCAGTGGCGCCGTCAGGCCGTCAAGGAGCCGGTACATCATGTCGAAGGCGATGACGTGGCTGATGCGCGGGCAGTAAGCGGCCGCGCGCGTGACGAGGTACCCGCCGAAGGACACGCCGAGTGCCGCGGCACTCTCGATGCCGAAATAGTTCAACACCGCGTTCGTCGGACGCTCCCACTGTGGCTCGAGGGGCATGCCCGCCAGGACCGTGTGCCCCTGACCCGGTCCATCGAACGCGATGACGTCGAAGGGACGGGTGGGGAAGTGGGAGGCAAAGTCGATGATCTCCTCCACGTACCCGTCGAAGCCGTTCATCATGATGAGCGTCGTCGGGGTACCTGCCGGGGCCTGCGCGCGGTCCGCCGGGTCCGCCTCCCAGCGCATCGCGGTCAGCTCCCCGCCACGATAGGGCACTGCGTGACGGGTGAGTGCGAGGCTTCGGTGGGCCTCGTCGAAGGAGGCCGACATGGCGTCGATGAAGCGCCGCTTGCGCGGGTCGTCCGCACCGAGGTAGAAGGCCGCGAGCTCATGGAGGCGCCACGCGGCGTCCTCGTCGCCCTCGGAGGAGAAGCGTTCGGCGAGGCCTTGGGCGAGCTTCGTGATCTGGCTCGTCGTTCGCAGGCGGGGGAGTGTGGTGGCTGCGATCGTCTCCATACCCGCACGGTCGAGGATCGTTGCGAAGGTCCGGTTGAGCTGCAGGTCGAATTGGCGATTGCCGGTGTATTCGGTGAACATGTCTCGACCGTATCCGCTGCCCCGGTGCGGTGGACTGAACAATAACAAACGGAGTGTTGGATACCGGACGGGGCGACCGCTATACGTAGGATAAGCACATTGATAGTGGAAAATTGATCGGAGAGACATGTTCCTGCGGGGCACGGAAAAGCACGGGCGCGAGGCAGAGAAGAACCTGGACCTGCGCATTCGCAAGACGCGTCGGGCGATCCGCTCCGGCCTTGTCAAGGCGTGTCAGGCCAAGCCGTACGCGCACGTGAGCGTCACCGACATTTGTGCCGCGTCGATGGTGTCGCGCACGACCTTCTACGATCACTACACCGACAAGGACGCGCTGCTCGCGGAGGTTGTGTCCTTCCTCCTCGACGAGATCACCCCGGCGCTCGAGGGCCTGTGGTTCGGCGAGGGGCGCGACGCCCGCGCCGTCGCCCGCCACCTTGCCGATGTCTACGCGCGCAACGGCCACGCCCTGACGACCCTGCTCGCTATCCGCGTGGGCGGCGATGGTGACCTGCACGAGCAGCTTTATCGCACGTGCTCTTCGGTATTTACCGATTGGGCGCGTGGTCGCGTGGATGACGAGGTGCTGCCGCTCGCCGCCGACGTCTACGCTTCCGTTGTCCTGACCTTCATCGAGCGCAGCGCTACGAAGCCCCTGACGGACAAGGAGCTCGCTGCGATCGACCGCGCCCGAGAGCTCTTCATCGAGGGTTTCGGTGCTCAGTAGGTCAGCGGTAGATGCGTGATCGGTGATCGATATTGATGGCGAGGATCAATAGCTCGTCATCTTCGATGGACGCAATGATTCGATAGTTGCCAACACGGTATCGCCAAAAGCCTGAAAGGTTGCCGGTCAGTCCCTTCCCGCGTGAGCGGGGATCTTCGCCGCTCGCGGTCTCGCGGAGGTAGTCGATGATGCGTCTCGCGGTCGGCTTGTCGAGCTTGCTGAGCTGTTTCAGCGCGCGCGGTGACAGCTCAGCCCTCCAGGCCAAGGGTCTTCACCGCCTCGTCGAGGCTCACCGATGCGACTCGTCCGGCGCGAATGTCCTCAAGTTCCGCCTGCAGTGAGTAGGCCAGCTCGATCTCTTCGAGTGCTGACTCGATGGCGCGATTCATGTAGAACGACTTCGTTCGGCCGGTCCGCTGGGCGAGGGCCGTGAGGCGGGCGTCGATCTCGGGATCGAGCTTGACGGAGCGTGCAACGCGTGCCGTAGACATGTCTCCTCCTCATTTGTGACTACGCGTAGTCTACTCCCCTGAGGCGGCAGTTGGAAGAGGTCGGCGGAGATGCAGGAGCGCCGATGCGAGCGTTTGGCCTGTCGGTGGGAATGACACGTTATGACAACGTGAATCTGCATATACCGGACGGCGCGTTCGATAAGGGGTCTCAGGTCCCCGTCGGGGCGTGCGCGAAAGTGTTACCGTTAACGCATTCCCGGCCCCCGCCTCGTCAATGAAGACCCAAGGAGCATCCGTGAGCACTGACCCCCGCGCCGCCATCGCCGCCGCCGACACTGCGCTCGGCATCGAATTCGGTTCGACCCGCATCAAGGCCGTCCTCATCGGCCCCGACCACGAGGTGATCGCCACCGGCGGCCACGGCTGGGAGAATCACCTGGAGGGAGGCCTGTGGTCCTACAGCCTCGACGAGGTCGTCGCCGGTTTGCAGAGCGCCTACGCGTCCCTGGTCGCCGACGTGCGCGAGCGCTACGACGTCACCCCGACGTCTTACGGCTCGATCGGAATCTCGGGCATGATGCACGGCTACCTCGCCTTCGACGCCGACGATAATCTGCTCGCTCCCTTCCGCACGTGGCGCAACACGAACACGGGACGCGCGGCCGACGAACTCACCCGCCTCTTCGGCTTCAACATTCCGCTGCGCTGGTCGATCGCCCACCTGCACCAGGCGGTCCTCGACTCCGAGGAGCACGCCCCGCGCGTCGCCCGCCTGACGACCCTGGCCGGCTGGGTCCATCACCAGCTGACGGGCCACCACGTCCTCGGTATCGGCGACGCCTCGGGCATGTTCCCGATTGATTCGACGACGGGCACGTACGTGGAGTCCTACCTCGATCAGTACGAGGCCCTGCTCGCCGGCCGGGTCCCGTGGCGCCTGCGCGACGTGCTGCCGACCGTGCTGAGCGCGGGTGAGGACGCGGGCGCGCTCACCCCCGAGGGTGCCGCGGTCATCGACCCGACCGGGACGCTCGAGCCCGGGATCGCGATGTGTCCGCCGGAGGGTGACGCGGGCACCGGCATGATTGCCACGAACGCGATCGCGCAGCGCACCGGCAACATCTCGTGCGGTACCTCGGTGTTCCTCATGGCTGTCCTCGAGCGCTCCCTCACCGAGCTGCACACCGAGATCGACATGGTGACCACGCCCGATGGATCACCGGTCGCGATGGTTCACTCGAACAACGGCGCATCCGAGATTGACGCGTGGGTGGGCTGGTTCGCGGACTTCGCGCGCCTCGTGGGTGCCGACGTGAGTGTGCCCGCGATCTACGACGCGCTCTATGTCCACGCGCTCACGGGCGAGGCCGACGCGGGCGGCGTCATGGCCTACAACACCCTGTCGGCCGAGCCGCTCGTCGGCCAGGAGGCCGCGCAGCCGGTGTTCACGCACACGGCCGACGCACGCGTGACCCTGGCGAACGCGGTGCGCGCCCAGCTCATGAGCATCTTCGCGGCCGTGCGCATTGGCGTCGACATCCTGAGCGCCGAGGGCGTGCGTCTCGACTCGTTGTTCGCGCACGGCGGCCTGTTCAAGACCCCGGGCGTCGCCCAGCAGATTCTCGCCGACTCGCTGAACATCCCCGTGTCCGTGGGCGACACCGCGGGCGAGGGTGGAGCGTGGGGCATCGCGGTCCTCGCGCGCTACCGTGCGGTCGTTGCTGGGGACGAGGCCGTGCCCGCCCTGCCGGACTACCTCTCCGAGCGCGTCTTCGCCGGCGCCTCGGTCTCCACCCTCGAGCCCACTCCCGAGGGCGTGGCCGGGTACGAGCGTTTCCTCGATGCCTACCGCGCCTCCCTGCCCGGCGTCGAGGTCATCGCCCGGGGCCGCTGACGAGGCCCGGGCGCTGACGAAGCGCCCCGCGCTGCCAGATGCTGCCCTAATGCCGCCCAGCCTCTGCCTCACCATATGTTTACCCAAAAATGTCGCATGCAATTCCCTGCGAACTATTTCAAACATTGAAATCGGATCGTTGGAATTCCGGGCAATTCTCGATACCTCATAAAAGTTAGGGGAACCAAATTGCATGCGACATTTGGGGAGGGTGAGGCGGAATGAGGGGAGGGCGGGGCCGCTGACGAGGCGTGGGCCGGAGTGAGTGGACCGGCTCGCCCAGCCTGCGCCTCGTCGATTGAGCGAAACCCGCTACGATTA
>ERZ773006.346-NODE-346-length-23219-cov-29.5943_pt1 | contig 23219 bp, 21 predicted proteins | sample MGYA00580843_ERZ773006 | MGnify/ENA primary metagenome ERZ773006 (study PRJEB29015, sample SAMEA2738011) | human oral metagenome | biome: human oral; feature: human-associated habitat; material: dental | place: China | collected 2052 ...
CATTCTTTTGTTCATCATTGACAATATGGGTATAGAGGTCAGTGACTTGTGTACTAGCATGCCCTAGCTGGTGGCTGACCAAAACTTGCGATTTAGTAGCATCATAGAGCCTAGTCGCCAGGGTATGGCGTAGTTTGTGGGGAGTTACACGGACTTTGAAGTCCTCAGAGTACTTAGCAACCATCTTTTCCACACTAGAAGCATCAATACGATTAGGAACACCTCGATAGAGTGTCAAAAAGAGAGCTGTATCCGTCTTTTCTGTCTTATAGCGTTGATTTCGAATGGCGAGATAATTCTCTATATAAGGCTTGGCAAAGGCAGCGACATTAACCGAGTCACGTTTGCCACCCTTTCGAGTAACATCGATAACCATCATTTTGAGATTAAGGTCTCTTAGATCCAGATTAACAGCTTCAGATAAGCGAACACCAGACGCCAAGAGAAGGGCAATAATGGCTAAATCACGTTCTTTATTTTTATTGAATGACGAGAGAGCACGATTTGAGAGCTGTTGTGGGTACTCCTGGTTGATATAGGTTAGAAAACCTTCTGTTTCATCACCTAGAAAGAGTTTTTGCTTGATGTTTTCAGCTCTGGCAGCAAGTGTTTCTTTCTTTTTCTTGGTTGAAACTTTCTTCATTACATTACGATAGAAATAGGGTTCTCCCTGGTCGTTTTCAACCTCCTCGGTCAGATACTTGTAAAGACTGGAAAGTGCTGACAAGGTCCGATTGATGGTCGTCTGAGAGACACCTTGCTTGGTTGTATTAGCATTCAGCAAAGGTCGTTCACGTAGATACAGGATAAAGGATTCCATATCTTTTTTAGATATATTTTCCAAGACTGATAAAGGAATGTCAGACATTTTATCAACATTTGAAATACCAGACTCCAAAACCCAGCTGAAAAATCGATCGTATTCCTTGAGGTATTCGTACAAAGTTGTAAAACTATATGGGACAGCAAGCTTAGATTGGTAGTATTCAAGAACATACCAGGGCATGATTTGTTTTAGTTTGTCGATTCGTTCCAGTAAAATCTCACGTTTCATGTATTTTCTCCATAATTAGGTCTACTAGTAGTATAGCATAGATTTATTTATTTTTCAAGAAAATTATAGTTTTTCGGAAAGATGATATAAGAAACTTAAAACAGAAGTCCAACTTACCCCCAGTTATCCTGAACCCTTTATTAAATTTCATCATACTTGAGCAACATATTCGGAATCTTTTCTTCAAGACTCTTGCGAACTTTACCTTGAATTGCAGTGTCCATTTGGCTGTTTATGCTTGTAATGGTTGATTTGGTTTCTGTAGCAATTTTCTTAGTTGCTTTATTAAAGTTATCTTTTAATTTATTTTTTGCTGTTATCGCTAACTTTGCTTCCGTAATGATTCGGTTTCTTTCCATCATTCGATACATTTGTTTCAGTGCATATTGATATTCTTCATCTGTGTAGTATTCATTCATTGGTGCTTGCATAATCTCTCCTTAGTTTGTGAAATTCTTCGTCTAAATCATTTCTTTTTTTGCGAAACTCGTTATCGAATTTTTCTCTCTCATCTTCGAGTTTAACCCTATAATCTCTGTATACTTGATTCGAAAAGTGTCTCAAATTTTCTATTTCTATAAAATAGTCTCTAACATCATCAGCCGTTGACGAAAATTTTCTCAAAATATGATACATTTTATCAACTTCTTCGGAAATTAGTTTTTCTAAGTTTGCATTTCGTTCGTCTAGATCAAGGGCTTTGTTATCGAGTTTCTTCTTTTCTTGATAATATTGGTCTTCTAGAGCAAATAGTTCCCTTTCTTTCTCTTTTATTTCCTCCCATTTTACATCTTTTCTTTCCATTGTCGAAACTCCTTGGCTAATTGCTTATCTGTTGCTACTGTTTTTTCGATGACTTCCTGTAATTGTTTATCCATATTTTCAAATGCTTGTGCGGAAGCATTCATCTTAGTGGTTGTTTGATTTGTCTCTGTCTGAAACGTATTGATAAACTGTGCTTGAGTGATACCTTGACTAGCAAAAATGGCATCAACCTCATAGGGAGCCAATGCTGTGTAGCTCGTAAAGTCGATTTTTGACCAAATTTCTTGTAATTCCTGATTGGCTTTTTTGGCTAAGGCGCTCACTTCATCAGCTCCAGTTCTTGCTGCTGTAGCCATAGATGATGATAGGATAGAACCTTGAGCTGCATCTAAGTATATTTCCTCAGAACTACTAATACCACCTGATGACCATTTTGATTTCAAGTCCTTGTAATGAGCCATTCCTCGGAGACTGTTGGCATAGGCTCGATAAACGCCACTGATTAAGGGTTTCCCTCCTTTGCCATCTACAAGTTGACCAGTTGCAGGATCAAACTCCCAGTCACCAATTTTATGACTCGAACCATCAAGCCAGTGAATCGTACTAGGCATAGAATTTGTAGTGGTAGTATTATACCATTCTGGATGGTTAAAATCATTCCAACGTACTACATCATCATGTTTTCTACGGTAATCTATAAACATAGAAGGGTTACTTTCAATAAATGCTTTTTCTTCCAGTGTGAGTGCACCGTATTTAAACCAAGCATTAAAGGTGGTTGTAGGGATGTGGTATTTAGCTCCTACCTTCAGCATGTAGGAACCCTGTGAATAACCGGATAGTTGGCTGACTTCGTATCGGGGGTCGTCCATAATCTCTTTTACGAATTGGTCAGCAACCTTATATTGTGGAGATAAATAAGTTTGCCTTGCAATTATGGCACTATTGACGTCGCGTGAGCTGAACATAGTTTTATTCACCGGACTATCAGGATCCGTTCCAGCAGCAATCACAGCTACATTTTTATAATCTGGTTTGCCGTTAACAATAGGTGCAACGGCTAGTCCATCAAACCCCGTTTCAGTGTCAGACTTAGTCGCAACAACACGGAATTCTTGACCATCGGAAGTGGTAATGGTGTTGGTTTCACCTTTTTTTAACTCGTTATCTGATTTAGCAGTAACAATATTTGTTCGATTTTCTTTACGCTGTGCGAACTCACTATTAACACTGTAAACATTCGGACCTTGATTCAATTCATTAAGTTGTTTATCTGTATACACGTATTTATTCATCATAGCTCCCCTTCTGAACCATTCGAATATTTAACTTTAACTTTTGACTTAGTAGAACCTCGTCTAGAATTTAAAAAATGCTGAAATTCTTCATCATCGTTATTATATACACCAATCCTAATTTTATTCGATTTTATATCAAAAGCTAAAACATGTTCCTTACATGTTCCATCAAAAAATTTTAGTTTAACATCAGCTCCCCAAGCATCTGAAGGAATTGAGCTGTACGAGGGATTCGTAATTGTTATCTCTTCAATCCCTTCATAGGAATTCTTTAAGGCATTGACAAGACTAACTTCATACTCTCTATTTCGACGTTCTTCTTGAGATTTCCCTAACATGCTAAACATAAAAATACCTCCTGCTGTAATAATTGCGAGTGACAAAACGATTAGTAGTCTTATATATCTTTTTTTATTGCTGGAATTGTTCATTTAAGCTTTTCTCCTTTTTCTTATTATACTATAAGATTTGTCTATATTACACTATAATAAGAAAAAATTATTTTAAATCTATCAATCATAGTAGGATTTCCTAGGTCCGTTCCCGCAGCAATCACAGCTACATTTTTATAATCTGGTTCGCCGTTGACAATAGGTGCAACTGCTAGCCCGTCAAAACCTGTTTCAGTGTCAGACTTAGTGGCAACAACACGGAATTCTTGACCATCGGAGGTGGTTATGGTGTTGGTTTTTTCTAAATCATCAGGAGATATACTTTCACTGAGATTTGAATTGACATAAGTCCGACCGTTACGCTTAGCGAATTCAAGATTTACACTATATACAGCATAATCCCGATTCAAATTGTTTAACTGCTCATCTGTATAGGAAAATGTCATCATTGTTCTCCCGTGCTATTATCTGAATATGTAACAATTACTTTTAAGTCGGTCACTCCTTTGTAATTGTTAAGGAATTGCCTTTTCTCATTGGTCAATGAACCTTGATAATTCTTTTTATCATGGAGTCCATGGCCTATCCTATACTTAGTTTTTCTTTCATCATTAAATTTGATTTCTACATCACAAGACCACGAACCTGGAGGAGTTGTATATTCTGGATTGGAAATCTTAATCTCCTCAATCCCTTCATATGAATTCTTTAAGGCATTCACCAAACTAACCTCATACTCTCTATTCCGACGCTCTTCTTGAGATTTCCCAAACAACCTAAACATAAAAATAGCTCCTGCTGTGGTGGTTGCGAGTAACAAAATGATTAGTATTCTTGTATGACTTTTTTTAATTCCAGAATTATTCATTTATGCTTTTCTCCTTTTTCTTATTATACAATATTCTAATCATTCTTTACAAAGTAGGGGGTAAAAATCATACTATATACTGAAAAATAGATTTCTAATTCTTAAAAAACCAAATCTTTTTTGATTTGGTTTTGAAGATTTATATTAATTTTATTTATACCGATTATACTCATCTTTTTTATGTATTACCATATAGCAGGATACCAAGATGACGAAAATTTTGATTAGGTAGGTTTCGTATCGATTAGTATCTATGGTTAGCTGAGACAAAACGTTAATGATCGAATGTGTCATAACGCAAATCCAGAGATTCTTTGTTTTGTTATAAAGAGCTGAGAGTATGAAAGAATTCGTCAGCAATCCAAATAAAAACGGTAGAGTTTGCAGTGTTACTAGGGAACCATCTATGTAAAAGAACAACAGATGCCAAAGCGCCCAGCTGAAAAAGGTTAAGATTGTTGAGTAAAAATATGGCAACTTTTCTTGTAAAATTGGTTGAAAAACATATCGCCATCCAATCTCTTCTATACCACCAAAGACAATAAATTTGAAGAACATCAAAAATGGGAGATACCAGCTAAATTCTACTATTTGCCCACCAAACATTAGAAAAGAAAAATCAAGGACAATAAGGAAAAAAGATAATAAATAATGTTTGTAACTGGTATGAATGTTAAAAAAATCGTTAACAATCTTCTTAAAAGGAATATGAAAATAGTGATTTGCAACAATTATTCCCCAAAGAGCTGAAGAAATGCCACCTAGAAAGATTCCTAAAATAGATAATAGATTGGACTGAACAGAAAAATGATTCAATAGAAAGAAAAGGAGACAAGCTGATATTATTTGGCTAAAAGTGCCCAGCAAAAATACCGCAATTGCCTTATTTCTTTTCATGGAGAATCCTTTCAATAACATTTTACGTAAAATAAATTATGTAAACTAAAGCTTACAACAACAAATCTTTGACTTTTCCAATTTCACTTTTTGGAATCACCAGGTGAATCATATCACCCAGATACATTCTAGTTGAGCCGTTAACGGTTTGGCTTTTGCCATTATGGACTTGGGTGGTGATGAGTACGTTATGTGGCAAGTTTAGTTCGTGAACTTGTTTTCCAGCAATCTTATCTGATACAGGGATTTCAATAAGAGTGACTTCTCCTTCGTCTGTCGCTTTTTCTGGTAGCATTTTTTCGAGCATGGCCTCATAGACTGGTGCTCCCTTAAGCAGATCCATGACGATGTAGGCGACTAAGGTCACTAAGCCCAGTGGCATGAGGTTTCGAATGTCCCCTACCATCTCAGTAACAAGTATCATAGCGGTTAAGGGAGCTTTAGATATTGCTCCAAAGTAGCCACTCATTCCCAGAATGACAAATATAGGGAATTGCTCCTGACTGACAAGTCCAATATTCACACAAATGACACCAACTAGGGCACCAAGTAAGGAACCAAGCGCCAAAATGGGTAGGAAAATTCCTCCTGGGAGGCCACTTCCATAACTAATCATGCTCCAAACAAATCGAATCAAAAAGTAAGCTAATAGAACCTGAAAACTAAAATCTTGCTCAGTCAAAGAAAGAACGACCTGATTTCCACCACCAAGGATTTGTGGCAAGAAAATCCCGACTGGTATGATAAGGATAAAGGCTAGGATTGGATAATAAGCTTTATCCAAATGGATTTTTTGACCAATCCAGTCATAAATTCGACCAACATTGAGTACAGCTTTCTCATAGAGAAAACCAGAAAGCCCGAGAAAAACTCCCATAAGGAGATAAATCCAATACTGGTCTAGGGTCATGAGAGGAATGTTGTCTGGCATATCCAGTACGGGTGTTAGGCCAAATATGAGTAATGAGACAAAATTTGCTACGAGACTGGCTGCTAGAGTTGAGACCCAGAAAAAGCGGGAAAAATGATGATAGACTTCCTCTACAACAAAGAGGAGACCTGCAATCGGTGCATTAAAGGCAGCGGCTAAGCCTGCGGCAGCACCACTGGCAATCAGGGAGCGTTCCTCTACCGGACTGGATTTGAGCCACTTGGCAATACCTTTTCCACCAACTGCTCCAAGTTGAATACTTGGTCCTTCTCGACCTAGCATAAGGCCACTGGCAATAGCAAGAATCCCTAGAATATATTTTTTCCAGAGGACACTCCACCAGTTGAGAGTCATGAGTCCCTTTAGTTCGGCTTCGACTTGAGGAATTCCTGAACCCTTGATGTCTTTTTCCGACCGAGTTAGTTTCGCACTAAGCCAGCTAACAATTAGATAAAATAGACCAATGATAAAAAGATTGCGCACTAGGTGCGCTTGATCTTGATAGAGGCCTTGTATCAGGTGGAAGCCTTTTTCAATTAAGAAACGAAAAGATCCAACGATGAGCCCGACAACTAGCCCGACGATGATTCCCCGCCCAACTTGGGATAATATGGTACTTGAGGCAAAGGCAAATTCTTTCTTGGATCGGAGTATTTCTGACTGTTCCTCCATAATCATTTCCTCCAACTTAACTTTCTTTATTTGCTACAACCAGTGATTTTATCGGTTCAAAACTGGTACGATGAATAGGGGTAACTCCTAGTTTGTCAAGTCCTTCTAAGTGTTTTGCCGTTCCATATCCAGCATTAGCAACGAAATCATATCCAGGATATTGGTTGTCATATTCCTTCATAATATTATCCCGAGTCACCTTGGCCACTATAGATGCTGCTGCGATGGAGAGGGAGTTGGCATCTCCTTTGATGATTGCTGTTTGAGAAATAGGTAAATCAAGCCGCATGGCATCAATCAAGAGGTGCTCAGGTTGGGGACTGAGCTGAGAGATTGCCTCTTTCATAGCAAGCTTGGTTGCTTCATAGATATTGACTTGGTCAATGACCTGATTATCCATGATTCCAATGCCGATTGCCAATGCTTGTTCTTGAACGGCTTGATAAATATCCAAATGTTTCTTTTTTGGGATTTTTTTGCTATCGTTGAGACCTCTGATTTTACAATTTTTTGGTAAGATTACCGCTGCAGCGACTACAGGTCCAGCAAGAGGACCGCGGCCGACCTCATCAACACCTGCAATTAGGGTCATTCCTTGCTTGTAAAGCTCTTTTTCATAGGAAAGCATGGATTCCAAACGAAGGTCCTCATCCAATTCAGTCTGAATGGCTTTTTTACGCTTGCTGATTTCCTTTTGAACTCCAGAGCGACTATCCTTTTCCAGTTCAAAAAAAATAGGGCTTTCTAAATCCTTGATTGCAGTAAGAAGTTCTTTGATTTCTTTAATCGTCGTCATCGATGTCGTCCAATGTATCTAAGGTGTAGTTACCGAGTTTTCCATCACGGACTTCCTTGACGAAGAGGCTGTAAAAGCGGTCGTAGTCGTCTCGGAAACCAAGAGCACGTGTCATATCCATGATGATAACAGGAGCTTCTTCTTCAATTTTCATTTGTTTGAAGCGTTCAGCTAGCTTATCTGGATAATGTTTTTTGAAATAATTAAGACCAAAAATGGTCACTTCATCCATTGGAAGTAACTGGTCTTTTATTGCTCCAGTTAGGGCTAGTTTCAGTGCAACGGCATCATCTTCAAACTTAGGCCAGAGAATCCCTGGCGTGTCTAGGATTTCAAGATCTTTATTGGTTTTGAGCCACTGTTGCCCCTTGGTAACACCTGGTTTATTACCGACTACCGCAATCTTTTTCCCAGCCAAACGGTTCATGAGAGTTGACTTACCAGCGTTTGGAATTCCGATAATCATAGTACGCAAGGTTTCAATTTTAATACCGCGTTCTTTCTGGCGTGCAATCTTATCAGCCATGAGCTTTTTAGCAGCATCCGTCACAACTTTTACAGTTACTTGCTCTTTGGAGTTTATAGCCAGAGTTTGAATTCCCTGTGATTCAAAATACTGACGCCATTCTTTGGTCATTGCTGGATCGGCTAGGTCAGCCTTGTTCAATATCAAGAGTTTAGGTTTATCCCCCACAATCTTGGTTAACATAGGATTTTGACTAGATAAAGGTAGCCGAGCATCCACCAAAATCGTCACAAAATCAACAAATTTTAAATTCTCCTGAACTTGTCGCCGAGCCTTAGACATGTGGCCCGGAAACCATTGAATAGTAGCCATAATATTTTCCCCTTCCGACTAAAAAAAACGTAGTAAAAACGTTTTCTTTCTTACTACCTATTCTATCATAAATGAGGAACTTTTGCACAGGCTTTGACCATAATAAATGACAAATAGTATAGGTCCGACACATCCTTGATGCCAGTCTGAATTTACTTGACTTTTTTTGCCAACAGGTATATACTTAGTGTATACTAATTCGTGGAGGTAGAGCAATGAATACAGTAAAGACTCGGAAGGTTGGGAATTCGCTCACTGTGACCATTCCTAAAAATTTGGGGATGACAGAAGGTCAAGAAATGGTTGTCTACAAAGGGATTGACGGAGTCATTGTCTTAGCTCCAAAACTGAAAGATCCTTTTGATGGGATTACTGATTTGAGAATGACAAATGATTTTGAAGGGGTAAGGTCACTTGATAGCGAAATCTGACTATATTCCTGAAAAGCAGGATATCATTTGGCTGGACTTTGATCCATCAGTCGGTCGAGAAATCCAGAAACAGCGACCTGCCTTGGTCGTTTCTAGGAGAGAATATGCCTTGCAAACTGGTTTTGTGGCTGTCTGTCCTATCACTCATGGCCAACATCGTTTGGCAGAAAAAGGCTTGCTCGTTCCTGTCTCGTCAGACAAGGTAGATGGTGCTGTCAATCCATTTCAACTGTATACCGTTGATTTTCGGGTGCGTAATGCTCAAAAAATAACAAGAATGGACACGCAGTGTTTTCAGAAAGTGGTCCAACTTTACCAGTACATCTTCGGAGATACATAAATCCTACCATGCATAGACAAGGTAGGTTTTTTTCTATATGAGTAACCTATCTAAAAATGGGTGAAGGCAATTTGTCAAAATCCCTCTAATCCAGCTTTCTTGTGCAGATGATAGATGTTCTGCCTGAAGGCATTCTTTTAGAAAATCGCAGACTTGTTCTGGTGCAATTTCAAACTCAAAGGCTTTCATCTTGAAGAAAAAATCGATAAGATGCCCAGATAAGTAATCATCTGAAAAGGGAACTTCTCCACTTTTTCGATATTCTAATAGGAGTCGAGAAAATCTAGCTTTTTCATCAGGTAAATCACGAAAATAGGAATTGAGAAGCCAGGTCTGCTTCTGCTTTCGTTCAATCGGATCTTGACTTGCAATTCGCTGATCCTTTTCCAGTTCCTTTTGGTTTTGCTTAGCCTTGATAGCCCGTTCGTCTCTATTCTTACCAAAGAGGATTTTCTCCCACTTTCGTTCTTCTTGGGTCAAGGATTCTGTAAAGCCAAAGTAATCTTGATAGGCTCGTTCTGCAGGACCCATGGCAAGAATGAGGTTGTCAGCGTATTGCTTAGCGATTTTATCTCTTTTCTTACGTTCTTTCTCTGCTTGAATCCGTAAATGCTGCTCGTAGTCGATTTTCTCCTTGCCTAGTTTGACAAGGTAGAGTTGGTCATCGGTCTTACCAAGTAAAAAAGGTTTGATACACTTTTCCAGCACTTCTTCCATACGAGCCTTCTTCTTTGGCTCTGCCTTGGTCCAACTTCCGCCTTGAAAGACCTCTAGGAAGAGCTGATAGTCTCTCTCAGGTGCGAATTGATTGCCACGATTGGCTTTGAAAACACCTTTCTCCCAAAACCATTTTAGAAGTCGTTCGTCAAAATCGCTTTTATTAACCTTGATTTTTTCCTTTTTCTGAGCCTTTCTGGTTAGGTTTTCAACTTTTCTGAGTAGTTTTTCTTCCTCTTCTAGTTGCCGATCGAGGCTAATACGATGAAAATGGCGAACACAGTCGCTTCCTATAGGGAAGAGACGTTGGCCTGTAACTCCGTTAAAGAGTTCGTAGGCGTATTTTATGGCATTCCCGCAGACGCAATTACTACGGCCAATGCCATTAAAAATCAAGGAAACTTCATTCCATTCCTTGGTAGCTTGATCCCAAGTATCGGCTTTTGAAGCCTGTAAAACCGCATCGTGCAGGGATTTTCTAACTGGAAGTGTCATGAGGTCTCCTTTCTAGATTATACTTTTACAACTTGAACCTCGTCTTTACCGAGTAAAATCAAGTATTTTTCAATATTTTCAATCGAATAGGCTCGAGATAAGGCCTCACCATATAGGGCTAACTGGCCACGATAGCGGTCTATGAGTTGACTTGGTTGATCATAACGGTCAGTCTTATAGTCAAAGAGGACAATTCGGTCTTGAAAGAGTAAATACCCATCTAGAATTCCACGAACCACAAAGTTCTCTTGACTCTTTTGGTCTCGTTTGAGCATGGAGAAAGGTTGTTCGCGATAGAGATGGTTGGTATTAGCAAGAATTTCCTGACCAAGTGCTGTGTCAAAGAAAGCTAGGATTTTAGAAAGATTGATTTTATCTCTTACAGCTGGACTAGTCTGAACTTGTTTGAGAGTATCTTTCAGGCTAGCAAGTGTTGGTTGCTGACTAAGGTCAATTCTCTGCATGAGTTCGTGAGTGGCACTACCAATCTCAGCTCCAGTTACCTTTTCTTTAGTTGAAAAATCTGGTAAATCGAAGCTGATTTGCTTCTCTGTTGATTTGGTTTGGTTAGCAATTTGTACCCCTTCCATATCCATTACTGGTTCGTAGAATTTCTTGATTTGGCTAGGAGTTTGGACGCTAGGAAGTTCAATAGCCGCACGGTGAAGAGTATTATAGACTTCTACTTCTTTTAGCATTTCCAGAGCTTCTTTGATAGTTTCTGACTGGCGATTGTCTGCTTGAGAACTATCATGTAGAGGGCTCTTGTTTTCCAATTCTCCGATAGCTTCTCTGGTCAGCTGGTCTTCACCAACAAAACGATAGCTAAAGTTGAGATGGTCTTTGGCAAATACTTTAGTGATCGCCCAGATCCAATCTTGGAAATTCTTGGCTTGAAGTCTGGTATGTTTATCGAGTTTTCCGTTTTCAGATCTTGGATACTCCTTGGCTTCTAGCTTTTCACGAGAGCCCTTACCGACAAGATAGAGCTTTTTCTCAGCCCGTGTCATAGCAACATACAGTAGACGCATTTGTTCAGAATAGCTAGTCAGTTGCAGTTCTTCTTCATTCTGCGTATAAGTAAGGCTAGGAATGGAGAGTTTAATAGTTTTAGGATAGTGAGCTTCTACTGCTCCTGTTTCCATCTTGGCAATGTATTTGATACCAAGCCCATTTTGACGACTGAGAATAACATCAGACATCGAGTCTTGCTTATTGAAGTCCTGATCCATGTTGAGGATGAAGACATAAGGGAACTCCAATCCTTTGCTTTTGTGAATGGTCATGAGTTCTACCGCATCCTTAGGCGGAGCTACTGCTACGCTTGCGAGGTCATGCTGGGCCTCCAAAACCTGATCAATCATTCGAATAAAACGAGACAAGCCCTTGAAATTACTCTTTTCAAACTGGTCTGCTCTCAAAGCTAAAGCATAGAGATTGGCCTGTCTGGCAGGACCGTTAGGCAAGGCCCCGACATAATCATAGTAAAAACGATCGTTGTATATCTTCCAAATCAAGTCATAAAGGGACTGGGTTTTGGCATACAAGCGCCAAGAATCCAAGATATCCATGAATTGATTTAGTTTTTCCTCTAAAGGTTTGTGAATTAACTCTTTCTGATCAGCTGTTTGTTTTTGAGCATGAAGCAGTTTCTCATAAAGATTCTCTTGTACTTTATCAGCTGCTTTTTGAAGGGACAAACGTGCCAGCTCGTCCTCATCGAAGCTAAACATTGGAGACTTCATAAGGGCAACCAAGGCATAGTCTTGCAGGGGATTGTGAATGACACGAAGAGTGTCGAGCATGACTTGCACTTCTAGGGATTGGAGGTAATTATTTTGTTCTCCGTCTGTTTTTACAGGAATTCCATACTCTGAAAGAGCGAGGAGTATCTGGTCATTACGACTGCGACTGGAAGTCAAAAGAGCAATTTCCTTAAAGGCTACACCATTTTCTTGATGGAGCTTTAGGATTTCCTTGATGACTAGGCGCATTTCACCTGTTAGTTTTGTTTCTACTTGGCTCTCTTCGTCCTCTTGCTCACTGTCGTCCTTGTCGTAGAGGAGAAATTCTGCCTTGTTCTCAGGATTGGGCGTCAGTTTGGTATTGGCAAAAACAAGCTGGTGCATGCTATCGTAGTTGATTTCACCAACTTCTTGGTCCATAAGGCGTTCAAAGACATGGTTGGTTGCTGACAGCACTTCTGAACTACTGCGGAAATTTTCTTTGAGGAGAATCAACTTGCCTTCTTCAGGATTATGCGCATAGCGTTGGAATTTCTCATTGAAAATCTGTGGGTCTGCCTGACGGAATCGGTAGATGGACTGCTTGATATCCCCCACCATAAAGCGATTATGGCCATTCGACAGCAGTTCCAGCATTCGTTCTTGAATATGGTTGGTATCTTGATACTCATCGACCATGACTTCATGGAAACGTTCCTGATAAGCCTCACGAACTTGTGGGAAATTCTCTAAAATTTCAATGGTGTAATGACTGATATCAGCGAATTCAAAGGCGTTTTCTTGGCGTTTACGTTCGCGATAAGCCTCCACAAAATCACTCATAAAGGTTTGGAAGGTTTTAGCTAGCTCCCAAGTATCTTCATGATAACGTTCTTGATAGTCGAGAATGGTTATCTGGTCCGCCAGTTGTCCTAGTTTAGCAAACTGGGCCTTTCTCTCGTCGTTATAGGCATCAGCCAATGGCTTCAAATCGGCCTTACGACTGGAGTTAGTCAGAGCCCGACCATTTTTCTCCTTAGAGATGGCAACAACACGCGCAAGCACTGCTTGATAAGCCTGACTATCGGACTCTTGATTTAAGGAGCCAATTTCATCCAAAACCTGTTGAACAGCTTCTAAATAGGCAGCTTTTGGAAACTCCTTGGCATCGTTATCCAGATGATAACGGAAGAAACTTTCCAAGTCCCAAAGCACCTGCTTAATTTGCTCGGTTTGTTTGTCTTTCTCTTTTGCAAAGTCAGCTTCTTCAAACCCTTTGAGAAAAGACTCGTTCAGCCATTTTTTGGGACTGCTGGTGGATTGTAAAAAGTCATAGATTTTGTAGACTTGTTGGCGCAGACCACGTTCATCCTTGCCACGCCCAGCAAAGTTCTTCACCAAACTACTAAATTTCTCTTTATTCTCACCTTGATAATGCTCTTCAAAAACTTGATGAAAAACTTCGTTCTTTAAGAGTAACTGTTCACTTTCATTTTGTAGAATACGGAAATTCGGTGCGATATCAATCAGATAACCATGCTTGCCAAGGAATTTTTGTGTGAAAGAGTCCATGGTTCCGATGGCAGCGTTTGGCAGGTCTGCCAACTGGCGTCCCAAGTGTTGTTTGAGAGCGACATCATCGGTTTCTTGGATTTGTTGGCTGATTTTTTTCTCCAAACGTTCCTTGAGTTCAGTAGCAGCCTTGACGGTAAAGGTCGAGATAAAGAGTTGGCTGATTTCCACACCTCGCGCCAATTGATCCAAAATGCGCTCGGCCATAACAAAGGTCTTCCCTGAACCAGCAGAGGCTGAAACAAGGATATTTTGCCCTGCGGTATAAATGGCTTGGATTTGCTCGGCAGTTTTCTTTTGTTCCTTGCTCGAACTCGCTTCTGCTTCTTGCAATTTTTTAATTTCTTCCTCAGTTAAAAAGGAAATAGGCTTCATCGATTCAACTCCTCTCTCATTTTTTCAAACCAAGCTTGCTTGAGTTTTTCTCCGACCAGTCGTTTGCCATCAGCTAGCTCTAACTTCTCTAGAAAACGAGCTTGACCTAGATGGTAGTTTGCTTCAAAGCCAGTAATAGCCTGATGTTGTTGAACGTATGGGGCAATACTTCTGCCATTCTCTGTGTATGGATTGATGGCGAACTGACCTTGTAAAATCTTCTCAGCTGCCTTCTTGTAAAGATGGGCATTGTAGTCCAATAAGAGCTGGAATTCCTCGTCTGTCAGCTGATTAGCCTTGTTTTTGTTGTAAAATTCGCCCAAGTGACTGCTTTCTTTCTCTAAAAAGAGTCCCTGGTATTTCATAGACTTGCTGGCTTCTGCTACTGCTCCTGCCAGACTTTTAAAAGCTAATAAAGATTGGACAGGCTCAGCCATTTCCAAGTACATGGCACCGAAAAAGTTCTGCTCCCCTTCTCTTTTTAGGGCAGCAAGATAGGTTGGCAGTTGGGAATTGAGCCCATTAAAGAAATGAGGAAACTGGAACTGAGTCAGACTAGACTTGTAGTCCACCACTCCTAGCGCTCCATCAGCTTTCAAACGGTCGATTCGGTCAACCTTGCCTCGCACATGGACACTGCGACCATTATCCAATTGAATAAATGCTTGATCTTTACCACCAAATGTTGCTTCCTCTTGGATGGTTTCAATGGCTGGATTATGACGAAGGATGTGGCCCGTAGTCCGCGCGACATCAAGTAGAACTTCCTTGGTAAACTGGGCTTCCAAACTTTCCTGATAAATAGCTTCAAATTCGCGTTCTTGGCTGGTTTCCTTGATAGCTTGCTCCAAACGCTGATCAAAGGAATTTTCAGCAGGGAGTTTCAAGGTACGTTCAAAAATACGATGCAAGAAATTCCCATGACTGCGAGCATCAGGACGAAGGCGCAATTCTTCCTGCAAACCTAAGACATAACGGAGGAAATAACTGTATTCATTGCGGTAAAACTCCGTCAAACCAGACGTAGACAGGTAAAACTCCTTGTCAGCGGGATAGAGAGCCTGCAAGGTCTCTTTCTCTAATGGCTTGCTGCTTGGGCTAGTTGGGAGTGCAGGATTTGTAAGACCTTTTTGATCAAGTTTTTTCCCCATCACACGCGCTAGAACCTTGACAAAGGTCACATCTTGCTCATTTTCACTAGAACCTGCCTGCTGATGATAGGCAACAAGGCTAGACAAAAGACTGTGATAAGAACCCATATCATCCTTAGACAGACCTTTGTGATGAATCTTCTTCTCTGTCCGATTAAATCCAAAACTCACCAGTTCTTGAAGATAGGCCGATTCCTTACTCTCATTTTCATTGAGGAGACTTGGAGCGGATAACACCAACTGCTTACGAGCAGCATTGGCTAAGGAAAGCATGGTATAGCGATTTTTCTTGAGGTTTTCACTACTTGCAATCAGTAATTGCGCTCCCTCCTCAGTTGCTTGATTTAGACTTTGTCTTTCTTCGTCTGTCAAAAGACTGGTGTTTTGCGCGATTTTTGGCAAATGATCCTGAGTCAGCCCGATGGCGTAGACAAAGTCAGCTGTCAGAGGGGCAATCAGATCGTAACTTTGCACCAGAACGGTGTCCACTGTCGCTGGAATGGTACGATACTGGGATAAGCTCATTCCAGAATGGAGCAAGGCTAGGAAATCCTCTAGACTAACCTGTGTACCAGCGAAAACGGTCGCAAATTGTTCTAAAACATGGCAGAAAGCCTTCCAAACTTCGGCTTGTCTTTCCTGTTCTAGAGTTTCCATAGTAGCTGTCAATCCTTGCATCTGCTTGCTTAAAGCAGCATTTTTTAGAAAAGTATTCCACTTTTGCAAGAGATTTTCAGTATTTTGCTTCCGACTGGCAAATAAGGTTTCAAGTGGCGCCAAAACTCGCAGACGAAGAGCATTTAAACGCTCTAAATCAAATTTTCCATGATGGGATTTGGTAAAGGTCTGCTGAAAAGCTGGCAATCCATTGATACCAAGATAGCGGAGATATTGCTCAAAAGCATCAATATCATCCTGGCTAAGGTCAGTATACAAACCAGTTTTGAGGAGATTAATCAAATCTTCTTGACGAAAACGGTAGCGTTTTAAACGCAAAATAGACTCCACATACTGGGTCAAGGGATGATGAGCCATGGATTCACTTCTACCTAGATAGAAAGGAATCTGGTACTGGTCAAAAATAGTCTTAAGAGACAACTGATAAGAAGCCACATCTCCCAAGAGAATACGGAAATGCTTGTAACTCAAATCTGGATGGTCATGTAATTTCTGACGAATGCTACGTGCTACTAACTCCAACTCCTCTTTTTGTGTCAAACAAGACCAGATTTGCAGATGTTCACGATCTTTCTCATCGATATCTAAAGCGAGTTCTGAAAAATCATAAGAAGACTCCAGCAAACGAGAGGCCTTGTCAAAACTATCTATTTTCTCATGAGTCTGAGAACGATCCTGAGCAGGTGTTTGGTATTTTGACCCCAAATGATGAAGAAAGTCCACACTGGCTTGATAGAGATTTCCTTCAGTGAACGGACTGGTATAGGCCTTCTTGCTTGCATAAGCACCAATGACAATCTCAACACCTTTACGATGGAGCAAATCAACCACATGCTCTTCTTCGGCGGAAAAACGGGTAAATCCGTCAATGACTAAGGCAATCTGACTAAAATCACTACTTACCTTGTTATTCTCGATAGCCTCAATCAAATGGGACAACTGACTTCCCTGAGCCAACTGAGCCTGATTGAGATAGGCTGTCACTTTCTCAAAAATCAAAAGTAAATCTGCCCGCTTGTCCTCATCACTCAAACTTTCTAAGTCTAAAAAGTTCATCTGAGCAGTCGTCATCTCATGATAAAGTTCAATCAACTGCTGGATAAATTGAGGGTCCTGTTTAATCGCACCATAAACTCGTAACTCTTTGGAGTCCAGTTCCGCAAGACATTTATAAAAGGCCATTCCAAGTCCGATGTCATTAAGACTGGTCTTGGTCGGCAAGTCATTTAAAACCAGGTAACGAGCCATTTGAGCAAAGCGCGTGACGGTAATCGCAAAAGAAGCCTGCTGGGACAAGCATTCCAGCACGGCGCGTTCTTTTTCAAATGAAAGAGAGTTGGGTGCGATGTAGAAGACTCGCTTGCCTGCAGCAACCAGCTCTTCTGCCTCTCTGGTCAAGATTTCTGTCAAAGAAGTCCGAATATCAGTATAAAGTAATTTCATCTCAGCCTCATTTGGTTTCTCAAAGTTTCTTACTCTATTATAGCAAAGTTCGCTTCACAGTCCAAATCCAAAATTCTAGTTGACAATCATTTAATTAGCAAATCAATCATGCTTCATCATCCACTTTCATATGCTGAAAGATATAGAGGAAAAAGTCTTTGGAAACTTCAAAATGTCCATAACGAAGTCGAGAAGTATAGTCTTTCCATTCAGGATGTTGTCTGGCTATTTCTATGAAGCAATCTTTGACTGGTTGATAATACTCGACATTTCGTCTAAAGGGAAAGAATCCTTCAAATTGCTCTACTTGATAGGCTTTGTCATCTATAATTTTACCTACGGCCACAAAAGCCTGTAACTTATCTTGACCATTCATATCGTATTTTGGACTATAGTATAAAAGATAGTCACCTTTTTTCATACGGTTTAAGGGGCCGCCCTTTCCATGACAGACCTGACAAAAATTTCCCTCAACTCCTCTTAAAACATGGTTCTTTGAAACAACTCCAACCCAATATCTAGGCATTTTTATCCTCCAACTCTACTAACATGCGATTAAAACATTCTCTATCGTTAGATAGTTTTTCAAAAAATTCTTCATCAACGCCTTCTACTAAAGGTAAAGCTTGATTGACCTTCTCCGCGCCAGACTTCGTCACTGAGACCAGTTTTGCCCGACTATCCTTTGGATGTTGATCACGTCTAATGTAGTCCTTCTTCTCCAGTAGTCTAACAATTTGGGAAACCGTCATGACATCCATTCCGGTGAACCGAGCGATATCAACTTGCGTTACATATTCCTCTCTATTAGACAAAAACAAGAGCGAGGTTAAAACGATAAATTGAGGCAAAGTGAGACCAACTGATTTCAAGACTCTTTTTAAGTTGCTTTCCCACTTGTTGTAGACTTTGATGAACAGAAGACCTGTAGACTCTGTTTCATCATTTTTGTAAATTGAATTAAATTGATACTTTGTCATTATTTCTCCTTAAATATTAAGCATACATATTATATAAGAATTTACTTTGTTTTTCAAGAAAAGGAAAGTCAAATGTTACAATTCTGTCAGACATTTTATAGTCTATATGCTATAATAAAAGCAAAACACCTAGAAAAGGAAGTCTTATGATTAAACTACTAGCCTTGGATATGGACGGAACCCTCCTCAATGAGGCCAAGGAAATCCCACAAGCCCACATTACTGCCATTCACCAAGCCATTGAAAAAGGTGTCAAACTGGTTCTCTGTACAGGTCGCCCGCTTTTCGGTGTCCTCCCCTACTATAAAAAACTAGGACTTGACCTCCAGAATGAGTATGTCATTGTCAATAACGGTTGCTCAACCCACCAGACCAGTGACTGGAGTCTAGTTGACTGGCAAGAACTCAGTCCAGCTGACATTGAATACCTTTATGACCTAGCTGAAAAAAGCGACGTCCAGCTAACTCTTTTTGATGAAGAACATTATTTTGTCCTCGGTGGTAAACCTAATCAAATCGTTCAAAATGATGCCAAACTTGTTTTTTCAGACCTAACTGAAATTTCCCTTGAGGAAGCCACTAGTGGCAAATATCGGATGTTCCAAGGTATGTTTTTGGGTACCAAAGAACAAACAGACGATTTTGAGCAGCGTTTTGCCAAGGAACTTTGCCAACGATTCAGTGGAGTTCGTTCGCAGCCTGTCATTTATGAAGCGATGCCACTTGGGACGACCAAGGCTACTGCTCTTTCACGTCTAGCTCAGATTTTGAAGATTGATTCCTCAGAAATTATGGCCATGGGCGATGCTAATAACGATATCGAAATGCTCCAGTTTGCAGGCCTTGGTATTGCTATGGGAAATGCCAGCGACCATGTCAAATCCTTAGCCAATGACGTTACAGCCAGCAATGAAGAAGAAGGTGTTGCGCGTGCCATTGAGAAGTATATTTTATAATTGAGAAGCCCAGTTCATGTCAACTGGGTTTTGTTTCTTTTAAGAATTACAAAACTTTAGAAACTCTTTAGAATTACTTGATGTTTCTTTGATTTCTATAGCTTATACTAAAGTTAGAAAAATAAATCAAAAGGAGAAAATCATGAAAACAGTACTCGAAATTCATGGACTGACCAAACAATTCGGCCAACAAGCTATTCTTCAAGATCTTAGTCTAACCATAAAAGAGGGAGATATTTATGGTCTAATTGGAAAAAATGGAGCAGGTAAAACTACTCTTATCAAAATCATTACACAATTATTGTTTGCGGACAAAGGTACAGTTTCCCTCTTTTCTAGTCAAGGACAAAATGAGTGGACCAAGGCATTATCTCAAGTGGGTTCTGTTATCGAATCACCTGTAGCTCACAATCACTTGACAGCATACCAGAATCTGAAATATTATTGTATGATTCGTCATATTCCAAATGCTGATAAGGTGATTCATGAGACTTTGGACTATGTTGGCTTGTCAGATACAGGTAAAAAAGTCTTTCGTGATTTCTCACTAGGAATGAAACAAAGACTTGGTATCGCCATTGCCCTCCTAACAAAACCCGACTTCCTGATTCTTGATGAACCTATTAATGGTCTCGATCCGATTGGAATCAAAGAATTTCGTCTCATGATCCAGCGACTCAATCAAGAAAAAGGAATAACTATCCTCATCTCTAGCCATATCTTGTCAGAACTCTATCTCTTAGCTAATCGCTTTGGTATTCTGGATCAAGGTAAGATTATCCGTGAAATCAGTAAAGCTGAATTTGAAACACTGAGTGAGGATTATATTGTGCTTAAAACAAGCGATAAAGAAAGAGCTTGTCAGGTATTGAAAGAACAAATCCAGCTCCAGTTTAAGGTTGTCAATCCTGACAATGAAATCCATATCTTTGGTAATGAACAAGATGTCAAACAGATTCTTAAGCAACTAACTTTGTCCGATGTTGCTATTGATGAGATTTACTTTGCCCGTCAAAACCTAGAAGAATACTTCACCCAATTGGTAGAATAGGAGAAAAATCATGATACATACCATTCAAGCAGATTTTTACCGTCTTTTTCGCTCCAAAGGATTCTGGATTACAGAATTCATTCTCTTTGCTCTCATGTTAATGGGTGCTACTATCGGAGCTACAGGACATCTGATGTCAGTAAATACCACACCTGAAACAGAATTTCCGACCAAAGGTTGGGACGGCATCCAAGCTCTTATCAACGCGTCTAGCAATGGTTCAAACCTCGTTTTTCTCTGCATCGTCCTGACATGCCTCGTTCTTGGAGTTGATTTAATCGGCAAACTCTATAAAAATAGTTTGACAGTTGGCGTTTCTCGTACAGAGTATTTCCTTGCTAAATCCTTTGTACTAACAAGTATCGCTCTCTTACAACTCATCGCCAGCCTTGTGATTGCCTTTATTCCTGCTACTCTACTAAACGGAATTGGAACAATGCCTGATGGTTTTGCTACTAATCTCCTCTTAACCATTTCCCTTCAATTTCTCTGCCTTCTCGCTTGGCTTTCAATTGTTTCCTTCATTCTCTATGTTAGTCATTCTTATCTTGCGGTATTTATTGGTTATTTGGTCAGCTCTATCTTACTTTCTATGCCAATGCTTGTTTTCCCAGACATTGAAATTCTACGATATTTAATTCTAGATTTTGCCTATGCTATGACTACTAATAGTCAAGCTATTCTCTATACCATCACGGTTTGCGTAACAGTCATACTTTTCTTCTCTTTCAGTGGACTGATTATTTTCAAGAAGAAAAGCTTATAAAAAGGACCTCCTCTAGGATATAGAGGAGGTTTCTTCTGTTAAAAATAGATAAAGACCGAAAACCATTCTCCATCAGCAACTAGATTCATATCCGCTCCAAGAAGATGAACTAATTCCTCAGTAATATAGAGACCTAAACCAGAGGATTCTTCGGTATCTGACATATTTTCAGAATAAAAACGATTGCTGAGATTGTCTATATTCTTGATAGGTTTTTTGACTAGATTATCAATTTCCAAAACAAGCCTATTTTCTTCCTTTTTCAAAGAAAGTCGAGCCTTCTCCTTGCCGTGCTTGAGAACATTTCCAAGGAGGTTTTGTATAATTCGATCAAGCAAGTCCTCATCAGTCGTCGTTTTCAATCCTGGTTCAACGTTAAAATCAAGAACAATCTGTGAAGATTGAAAAACGTCGTAATAAGCTAAAGTCTTTTTCGTTATAAAAGTTGATAAATCAAGCTCTTCCAGTTTCGGTTTGACTGCTCCTTCCATCAAATGACGGTATTCAAGAAGAGCTTCCAAACGTTTGGAAACCAAATCTTGATGATGGGCTATTTTGTTTAAAGTTTTCTGACTATTATCGGGGTGTTTTATTAGTTGCTGAGTATAGCCTGAAGCGATTGTCAAAGGTGTCCGAATATCATGAGCGATGTTACTGATTGCCATATCTAGGGTGTGTTTTTCACGCTTCATGATTAGCTGATTTTGCTCCACTTCTTGAAATAGATTCTCAATTTGGTTATGTAGACGCAAAATGGTCTTTGAAAAGAAATTTACCCCGATCCTCTTCATGCTACCAGAGCGAATCTTTTCTTCGATTTGTCTGCTTAAATCTCTAATTGCTATATGATAGCGAATCAAAGAAATCGCCAAAATGATGTTAATGAGGAGCAATATAGATATCAAAATGTAAATCATTACTTATCTCCTTTTAATCGAACACCAACTCCCCAAATGGTTTCGATGTACTCGTGATTTGGATCCAGTTGATGCAGTTTTTTACGGAGATTGCTTAGATGGGTGTTGAGCGTATTGTCTCCAGGCAGGTAACTTTCTTCCCAAATCAATTCATAGAGTTCTTCCTTGGTGAAAATCTTTTTAGGATGCTGGAGCAAGATTTGGAGAATCTGACACTCTTTCTTTGCAAGGCGAATGGTTTCAGTTGCGCTACTTATTTCAAAACTATCCGCATCAAACTGGATATTTTTTAAGCTTTGTACGAGGTTTTCAGTTTTTCTCTGGTTTTCTGACTGATGTTCACCGTTTTGGCGTAACTGTACAGTGACTCTGGCAAAGACTTCGTTCAAATCAAAAGGTTTTACTATATAATCATTGGCACCATCTAATAGATATTGGCTGATAAGCTTTTTATCACTCAAAGCAGTGAGCATGATAACTGGTGTCTGACTAGTTTGTCGAATGGCTTGCAAGACTTGGTCGCCATTTTTCCCTGGAAGCATGATATCTAGCAGAACGAGATCAATGCCACCTTTATCAAATTGCATGATACCTTCCGTACCAGAAAAGGCTTGAATCACCTCGTGCTCCTCAATGAGAAGTGTTCGCAAAATTTCTTGGATTTCATTATTATCTTCAATAACCAATATCTTAGCCATAAACATCATCCTTTCTAAAACCATTATAACATGTTTTATTAGGATTTCCAGACACAGAAAAGCTCCTCTCACATTTTAAGTAAGAAGGAGCTAATGGAAATTGAATCTACTTAACCAAATAAGCAATCAAGGTTATGATCCATAGATGAGCTGGGTAGAAAATATAAAAGAAATACTTATTCCATATAGTTTGTTCACCACGTTCCCCATTATACAAGGCCATAAAAGAAAATACGGTGATAAAGAGCCAGTCAGAATTGTAAAGCATCATTAATAGTGTTTGGTGCCAAGTGTCGTAAATTTGGATGGAAGTCACTAACAAGAAGGCCCACAGAAAGGCATAGAGGAGATTTCGCAAGCCCTTGCGATTTCGACAAGAGTAACTAATCAAGAGAAATGGTAGCATGGTGATAC
>ERZ773006.349-NODE-349-length-23065-cov-4.91143_pt1:0-2500 | contig 23065 bp, 12 predicted proteins | sample MGYA00580843_ERZ773006 | MGnify/ENA primary metagenome ERZ773006 (study PRJEB29015, sample SAMEA2738011) | human oral metagenome | biome: human oral; feature: human-associated habitat; material: dental | place: China | collected 2052 ...
ATTCTTTCTTTTCGACTAGAGGAGTTCTCTTTGTTAGAAAGCCCTCTTGCTGCTTGAAAAGGAGCTAATTGACACTATTCAATGTCTCGAGTAGGCCAATAGCCTTTCTTACCTTTGCTGGTGCTTGAGTTGGATTGGATGAGGATTGAGGATTAGCAATGATTCTCCAGCCATTTTTAGGTTTTACCTGGCAAGTCTAACTAGATCTTTATCTAAACACAAGCAAAATCCGCAGTAAGGAATGTTACTAATGGAACATGTAGGAATAATAGGTCCTATTCTTTTTTTGTTGACCCTCATTTCAATTGATTGGATGCTTGAGCACTCAGAGATTTTCGTGAGTTCCTCGTATATAATAAAGTATCTTCCGCCCCCTTCCACAACTATTTATATTTCCTATCGGGCTCTCCAATCTAACCGAAGGTCCAGTCATTATACAATGGATTAATAATATAAAATTTTTATTTGTAGTAGAAGGTAATTGCGAAGTCTTGATAGCCCCTCTAGCATTCGAATATTTCCTTGAAGCCTAGCCTAAGCCTAAATATGCAATGATATGCAATGCAAGGATATTTAAAATTTTTTAGAAAAACCCCCAGACCAGATGTTTAGAATCAAACAAGTATCAACAGTCTGCCTTCTCTGCTTCTGCTGGGGAATCGTTCGGCGGGTTATATCAACAGAAGAAAAGAAGAGATTTCTAGTTTTTTGTTGATCAGGCGACACCCGGATTTGAACTGGGGAAAAAAGGATTTGCAGTCCTCTGCCTTACCACTCGGCCATGTCGCCAAAATGCTACAAATACAAAATAGATGAAAACTTTCCCGGATTACTGAACTGCTTTTTTATCGTACTTGCACCTTGAGTTCTGTTTTCCTTAATTTTTCCTAAAAGTCAAAGAAATCCTAATCCTTCTTCCCTTTTGATTGGGTTTGATTCATCCTTTCAATTTCGATTGAGTCTATCTCAAAATTCATAATGTTCAAAACTTTCTCTTACCTTTCTATTGAAATCTATTGAAAAATCAAATGTGGATTTTCAGTCGCAAAATCAAAAATTCAACTTTATGAAAATAGGAACCATTAACTATTGACTTAGAATGCATGAACAATTCTTGGATTTGAATCTCCAATTTTTGTTTTCCTAATGACATAAGAAAATACAACTTGATATATAACTAATCAGTATGGATTTTTTCAATCAAAAAATCCTTCTCAATTATAAATTATAATTATTAATAATAATTATAACAACAATTATGAGTATATGTAAACCCCCCAAGAGAAATTGTTAGACGGATATATATTATTTATATATGTTTCCGATATAGAATTATCAGATATAAGAAAAGTATCATACTTCAATTTGAATTTTGAATTGAATAGAAAATTTAAATTCTGTTTTCGTAGAGCACAACCTGTGTTGCCCCGAATAGAACATAGAACGACAATAAAACAAGAAAAGAGAAGAAAGACGGATATTATAGATATCTCCACACGTGTTTAAGCCATACAAACCTTCTTTTCTTATACACTTCACAATCGTATTCTACTCAAAAATCCGTAAACAAAATCTCTCTCTTCTCTGCGAATCATTTTTTGAACAACGAAATCCATAACATAAAAGGGGGTTAAATGCTAAAAAACCGATTCTAATTCTATATATTCTCTTTCTGATTTTTATGCCTTTATCTCAGCGAAAAGATCAAATGTCCAATCCATTTATTTTTCTGGTATTCAAGCAGGTTGGAATATGTATTATCATAATAATGGTAGAAATGGAATCATTTTTGTTTTTATATTCTATACAAAATCCTATAAACTTAATTAATAAGTCTAAGTAGCAGAAGTCCGTTTCTAGGGATGTTTTATCAATTTCTTTCCATTTGTATCTGTTGAAAATTCCAATAAATTCCAATTCAATTTAAGTAGAAAATTATCTTTCTTCCTCCGTTCATACGTATTTCATACATTCCAGATATGGAGTTGGGTAAAATTTCATGTGATTCGGTAAACAAAATTGAAATGCCACCATTGCTAGATCATTTATCTAATCTATCTAATTAGATGAAGAATGAGCCAATAGTGGTATTTTTTGATAAATGGGAAATTAAAAATGCTCTGGGATGGAAATGAGGGAATATCTACAATACCTGGATTTAATCAGATACAATTTGAAGGATTTTGTAGGTTCATTGATCAAGGTTTGACGGAAGAACTTTATAAGTTTCCAAAAATTGAAGATACAGATCAAGAAATTGAATTTCAATTATTTGTGGAAACATATCAATTGGTCGAACCCTTGATAAAGGAAAGAGATGCTGTGTATGAATCACTCACATATTCTTCTGAATTATATGTATCCGCGGGATTAATTTGGAAAAACAGTAGGGATATGCAAGAACAAACAATTTTTATCGGAAACATTCCTCTAATGAATTCCCTGGGAACTTCTATAGTCAATGGAATATATAGAATTGTGATCAATCAAATATTGCAAA
>ERZ773006.349-NODE-349-length-23065-cov-4.91143_pt1:10000-15000 | contig 23065 bp, 12 predicted proteins | sample MGYA00580843_ERZ773006 | MGnify/ENA primary metagenome ERZ773006 (study PRJEB29015, sample SAMEA2738011) | human oral metagenome | biome: human oral; feature: human-associated habitat; material: dental | place: China | collected 2052 ...
TCAAAAAGGCGAAGAAATAAATTCATCATTCCACTACATTCGATTCAAGAACTCGAGAATCAACTAATGCCCTGTTCAGGTATCTCGATTGAAATCCCTGTAAATGGTATTTTCCGTCGAAATAGTATTCTTGCTTATTTCGATGATCCTCGATACAGAAGAAAGAGTTCGGGCATTATTAAATATGGGACTATAGAAACGCATTCAGTCATCAAAAAAGAGGATTTGATTGAGTATCGAGGAGTCAAGGAATTTCGGTCAAAATACCAAATGAAAGTAGATCGATTTTTTTTCATTCCTGAAGAGGTGCATATCTTGCCCGGATCTTCTTCTATAATGGTACGGAACAACAGTATCGTTGGGGTAGATACACAAATCACCTTAAATCTAAGAAGCCGAGTCGGTGGGTTGGTCCGGGTGGAGAGAAAAAACAAACGAATTGAACTTAAAATCTTTTCTGGAGATATCCATTTTCCCGGAGAGACAGATAAGATATCCAGACATACCGGCGTTTTGATACCATCAGGAACAGGAAAAAGAAATTCCAAGGAATCCAAAAAAGTTAAAAATTGGGTCTATGTCCAACGGATTACACCTAGTAAGAAAAGGTTTTTTGTTTTAGTTCGACCTGTCGTCACATATGAAATAACGGACGGTATAAATTTAGCAACCCTTTTTCCACCGGATCCATTGCAGGAAAGGGATAATGTGCAACTTCGAATTGTCAATTATATCCTTTATGGAAATGGCAAACCGATTCGAGGAATTTCTGACACAAGTATTCAATTAGTTCGGACTTGTTTAGTATTGAATTGGAACCAAGACAAAAAAAGTTCTTCTTGCGAAGAAGCCCGTGCTTCTTTTGTTGAAATAAGCACAAATGGTTTGATTCGACATTTCCTAAGAATTAACTTAGTGAAATCCCCTATTTCGTATATCGGAAAAAGGAATGATCCGTCGGGGTCAGAATTGCTCTCTGATAATGGATCAGATTGTACCAATATCAACCCCTTTTCTTCCATTTATTCCTATTCCAAGGCAAAAATTCAACAATCTCTTAACCAACCTCAAGGAACTATTCATACGTTGTTGAATAGAAATAAGGAATGTCAGTCGTTGATAATTTTGTCAGCAGCCAATTGTTCTCGAATGGGGCCATTCAAGGATGTAAAATATCACAGTGTGATAAAAGAATCAATTAAAAAAGATCCCCTAATTCCAATTAGGAATTCGTTGGGCCCTTTAGGAACATGCCTTCCAATTGAGAATTTTTATTCATCTTACCATTTAATAACTCATAATCAGATCTTAGTAACTAACTATTTGCAACTTGAAAATTTAAACCAGACCTTTCAAGTGATTAAATTTAAATATTATTTAATGGATGAAAATGGAAAAATTTTTAATCCCGATCCATGTCGTAACATTATTTTAAATCCATTCAATTTGAATTGGTCGTTTCTCCATCACAATTATTGTGAAGAGACATCTAAAATAATTAGTCTTGGACAGTTTATTTGTGAAAATGTATGTATAGCCAAAAATGGACCGCCCCTCAAATCGGGTCAAGTTATACTTGTTCAAGTTGACTCGATAGTGATACGATCAGCTAAGCCTTATTTGGCCACCCCCGGAGCAACCGTTCATGGCCATTATGGCGAAACCCTTTACGAAGGAGATACATTAGTTACATTTATATATGAAAAATCGAGATCTGGTGATATAACACAGGGTCTTCCAAAAGTAGAACAGGTGTTAGAAGTGCGTTCGATTGATTCAATATCCATGAATCTAGAAAAGAGGGTTGAGGGTTGGAACAAATGTATAACAAGAATTCTTGGAATTCCTTGGGGATTCTTGATTGGTGCTGAGCTAACTATAGCGCAAAGCCGAATCTCTTTGGTTAATAAAATCCAACAGGTTTATCGCTCCCAGGGGGTGCAGATTCATAATAGGCATATAGAAATTATTGTACGTCAAATAACATCAAAAGTGTTGGTTTCAGAAGATGGACTGTCTAATGTTTTTTCACCCGGAGAACTTATTGGATTGTTGCGAGCAGAACGAATGGGTCGCGCTTTGGAAGAGGCGATCTGTTACCGAGTCGTCTTATTGGGAATAACAAGAGCATCTCTCAATACTCAAAGTTTCATATCTGAAGCGAGTTTTCAAGAAACTGCTCGAGTTTTAGCAAAAGCGGCTCTCCGGGGTCGTATCGATTGGTTGAAAGGCCTGAAAGAGAACGTTGTTTTGGGGGGGGTGATACCCGTTGGTACCGGATTCAAGGGATTAGTGCACCCTTCAAAACAACATAACAACATTCCTTTGGAAACAAAAAAAAAGAATCTATTCGAGGGGGAGATGAGAGATATTTTTTTTTGAGACAGAAAATTATTTGATTCTTGTCTTTCAAAAAAATTTCACGACATACCCGAACAATCATTTATAGGATTTAATGATTCCTAACAACGGATTCATCTCTTTCGCTATCTGCATTTGGGATGGTTATTTGCTTTGGTAATAAAAAGAATAATGAATAGAAAAGAATAATGGTTTGGGTCGTGTATCTACGTCCAATCTACGGTAGAAGAGAAGGTTCCGTCGGAACAATTATTTATTTCAGTTCAGGGTTCCTCGTCTCTTTTTTTTTTTAAGAATAAAAAAGGGGGGGAGGTTGTGGGGAGAAATGACAAGAAGATATTGGAACATAAATTTGGAAGAGATGATGGAGGCAGGAGTTCATTTTGGTCATGGTACTAGGAAATGGAATCCTAAAATGGCGCCTTATATCTCTGCAAAGCGTAAGGGTATTCATATTACAAATCTTACTAGAACTGCTCGTTTTTTATCAGAAGCTTGTGATTTAGTTTTTGACGCAGCAAGTAGGGGAAAACAATTCTTAATTGTTGGTACCAAAAATAAAGCAGCTGATTCAGTAGAGTGGGCTGCAATAAGGGCCCGGTGTCATTATGTTAATAAAAAATGGCTTGGCGGTATGTTAACGAATTGGTCCACTACAGAAACAAGACTTCATAAGTTCAGGGACTTGAGAATGGAACAAAAAACAGGGAGACTCAACCGTCTCCCGAAAAGAGATGCAGCTATGTTTAAAAGACAATTATCTCGCTTGCAAACATATCTGGGCGGGATTAAATATATGACAGGGGTACCCGATATTGTAATCATCGTTGATCAGCACGAAGAATATACGGCCCTGCGAGAGTGTATTACTTTAGGAATTCCAACAATTTGTTTAACCGATACAAATTGTGACCCCGATCTCGCAGATATTTCAATTCCAGCGAATGATGACGCCATATCCTCAATCCGATTAATTCTTAATAAATTAGTATTCGCAATTTGTGAGGGTCGTTCTAGCTATATAAGAAATCCTTGATTAATAATAACATAATAAGATAAATAACTTACTTCAGAAATCCCTTATGGAATCGCTTACTATTTCTGAATTTCAAAAAAGAGATAAAAATAACTGGGGATATTATGTGATTTATTAGTATTATAAATCTTAGTTGGTATTACAAATATCCGATTCAAGTAGACAAAGAGATGGTTGAATCAAAAAATTTTGTTTAAAGTTCAATTTTTTCAGAGGGCAAGGCAATATGAATGTTCTATCATGTTCTATCAATACTCTAAAGGGGTTATACGATATATCCGGTGTGGAAGTAGGCCAACATTTCTATTGGCAAATAGGGGGTTTCCAAGTACATGGCCAAGTACTTATTACTTCTTGGGTTGTAATTGCTATCTTATTAGGTTCAGCCACTATAGCTGTTCGGAACCCACAAACCATCCCGACCGGGGGTCAGAATTTCTTCGAATATGTTCTTGAATTCATTCGAGATGTGAGTAAAACTCAAATTGGAGAAGAATATGGGCCCTGGGTTCCTTTTATTGGCACTATGTTTTTATTTATTTTTGTTTCTAATTGGTCAGGAGCTCTTTTACCTTGGAAAATCATACAATTACCTCATGGGGAGTTAGCCGCACCCACGAATGATATAAATACTACTGTTGCTTTGGCTTTACTCACATCAGTGGCATATTTCTATGCGGGTCTTACAAAAAAGGGATTAGGTTATTTCGGAAAATATATTCAACCAACCCCAATCCTTTTACCCATTAACATCTTAGAAGATTTCACAAAACCCTTATCACTTAGTTTTCGACTTTTCGGGAATATCTTAGCTGATGAATTAGTAGTTGTTGTTCTTGTTTCTTTAGTACCCTTAGTAGTTCCTATACCTGTCATGCTCCTTGGATTATTTACAAGTGGTATTCAAGCTCTTATTTTTGCAACTTTAGCCGCGGCTTATATAGGTGAATCCATGGAGGGCCATCATTGAAATAGTCTTTTTTAGCTTAGCCCACAGCAATGAAAAAATGTATATGGTGGGTGGAATTACTTAACTTAGGGAATAGAATAGGGGAATCTAAATATACAACTATGTTATATACGATCTAGAGTGATAGCAAAAAAATTACGATGATATTAAAGAGTAAGGGAAAAAGATCTAAAAAAAAAGATCTTTTTCCTAAAATTCCCTTTTCCTTCACTTAATATCATACTTCGTCTCAATGAATATTCACTTTAGATTGCTTAGTCCATCTCATTATTATATTAACTTAACTCATTATTAATTCATTGTTAAATTAATTCATTGTTAAAACAATTTGAATATAAGAATTTTTGTCAATAATTCTTGTTGTATAGGTTTACGACGTGTAATTAAATAAAATAAAGGGCGAAATGATTTCCCTTTCAGTTGATTTTATTCAACGATTGACCAAAATACTAAAAATGAATAAAAAAATTATTCATTTTTATTAATAAATTGCATGAACTTAGATCAACCAAATAATGATATTTCTATAACATATGGAATTATTCGGCCTAATCAATTTGTCCATTTAGATTTATCTAGGTGGAATAATAAGAAAAGGTAAGATTCAAAAGAATTTACAAAAAAGGGATTTTT
>ERZ773006.349-NODE-349-length-23065-cov-4.91143_pt1:20000-23065 | contig 23065 bp, 12 predicted proteins | sample MGYA00580843_ERZ773006 | MGnify/ENA primary metagenome ERZ773006 (study PRJEB29015, sample SAMEA2738011) | human oral metagenome | biome: human oral; feature: human-associated habitat; material: dental | place: China | collected 2052 ...
GAGAATGTGTATTTGTTCTCGAATCTGTCATTGAGAGGAAAAGGATTTAATCCTTTTAAGAAATAAAGTTTTTGATCGGAATATGAATCAAACCGAAGGACCCTTTAACTATTTAAGGGATAATAGAACGAATCACACTTTTACCACTAAACTATACCCGCTACAATCCGATTATTGTATACAAATGCAACTTTTGTCGAACAGGGGAATTGTGTTAATTAAGATAGGATAAGATAGGGTCGTCAAAACCACTAAAATCATAAAAACCACTAAAATCATAACATAAAAATGCCTCTAAAGCTTCTTTTTTTTAGTCCAGCAAGGCGGTAAACATAAAATCAAAAAGCAGAAAGAGAAATGAGACTTTTATTTTGATCGAATTTTCTATTGCATATATTTTATTTTACCTTTATAAAAAATGGGAATTTTTTCTTGTTGCTTGAATATTAACTATTCAATTAAAATGAAATATTACAACAATAACAGGCATTTTTGTTTTCAAATTCGTTGGAACAAAAGAGGCCCGGCTGGGTACTGACCAGACCAGGCCATGAGAAAAAGAGGGTCCTTTCGAACAAAATCAAGACAAAGAAAAGAGTTCTTCTTTATTTTTCTTGATATTCTTGGCTCTTCTGAGCCCTTCCTTTACTTTAGATAAAGAGATAAAGGAAATTGATGATAAAAGTTGTACATATCTATATAATATAGAAAGAAAAAAAGAGAGAAAGAAAGATTCTTATCTTATGTGCTATCTCATGTAGTAATTATCTTTTTCAATTGGGAGAGATGGCTGAGTGGACTAAAGCGGCGGATTGCTAATCCGTTGTACGAGTTAATCGTACCGAGGGTTCGAATCCCTCTCTTTCCGTTGATGACTTGATTTTTTTTTTCAAATTTCGAAATCCTTTGTTCTTATTCTTAGTTAAATGTGTGGAATAAACCAAATCCTAAGAAATTTTTAAAATCAAGCAAGGAAAAACCTTTTTATTTTATTCTTCACGTCCAGGATTACGTCCGGGATCATTAGATAGGAATCCAAAGATGAAGAGAGAAACAAAAAATATCACTACTGTGTAAACGAAGAGTTTTAGAGTAAGCATTACACAATCTCCAAGATGATTTTTTTTTGAAAAAAAAAAAGAGAATAGATCATCCATTTTTCTACCGCATATCCTAGTTTGACACCAAGCAACGAAGCTCTTTCTCTAAAAGAATTTTTCTAAATTCTTTTCTAATAAGAGTTTGTCATTAACCAAATTTTTATATACACAAGAGGAGCCTAATAAGGTCTTTCACTCGAAAGGAAAGTGCAAAAAAAGAAGGAAATAAGTTAAGCCGGATTTCTCGTGACTATCCAAGAATTTCAATGTTTGAATCGAGATTTCAAATGGTAAAGCTTATCTGATTTGATTTATTGTAGAATTTTTTCTCGAATAAATCATGAATTTTCTAGGATATTATTAAGGATCTCATCGAAAACTTACAGCAGCTTGCCAAACAAAGGCTAAGAGAAAAAAGAACAGAGGTATGACTGGCATAATATCTACGATTGGATTCAAAAAAGCATAGGCCTCGGGCAATTTGCCGAAGAAAAAACTACTCGAATAAAGGGTCGAATTAAGACAGATACCGATCAAACTAAAGGTATTAAGCATAACAGACTTTTTGTTCTTGGAGATAATTGCATTTTGATTGAGTTATTGATATAAGGAAAAGGAAAGTAAGTAAGGTAAACAAAAAATTATTCTTTTTCTTTGAACCCACCCAATCAAAAATCCTCCTTTTCTCAAAGGAGAATCGAAAAAATCATATTTTCATACAATATCTTAATTGAATTATATGTAATGATCAATAAATTAAGTTGAATTCTATATCTACACATACCAAAAACATAGCAAAATCCCAGTACCAATCTAATCTATTCTATAGATATTTGGACTAGAGTTGACAAACAAACAAAACCAGCAATATACTTTTTTAGTATCGGATAGAAATCTAAATGGGGCGTGGCCAAGCGGTAAGGCAACGGGTTTTGGTCCCGCTATTCGGAGGTTCGAATCCTTCCGTCCCAGAACATATATATTCTATGAGAATATAGATTGCTTTTTTAACAATGTTCTGTTTAAAATCGAAATGTTAGCTGGAATGTGATTGTTGTTTCTGATTTTTTTCTTCGATGAATCTTTCAAAAACTGAATCGAGATGCGGAAGAATCCAGATTCCCTATCTCGTATTTTCTACCCCCTAAATTAAACTAATTAGATTTAATTTTCTTTTTTGTAGATTTCTTTACTTTTCGTCAAGAGTGGGGTTTTGGTACTAATTAAATTCACTAAGTCTCTTAATTCTTAATCAATGAGTTAGGCTAAAATAGCAAAAAAAGGAGCAAAAACTGGACTTAATCTGGACTTGTTTGGCTTTGTGCCTAGACAGCTCGCATTTCGGAAAAATAAAAAAGACTAGGACACCCCCTTATTTTCTTTTGATTTATGCTGCATCAGTCCCATAGAATGGGGTAGATAGGAGTTAATCAGTAATGGGAAGGCGTTCATTTCAATATCTATAAAGGATGACAATTGCTCAGTCTATTTGATCGAATTGATAGATACGAACACCTCCCCATTCTTTGTATTTTATCAATCAGATGAAAAAAAAGAATAAGAATTCAAACCTTACCTGACATTAATCTTTTTTTATCTATCTCATAACTCATAAACAAAATTGGATTTGTTGTTTGGTGTATTTATCTATTGTAAATCATTGAATGTAAATCATTGAAATCGTTGATGATTCACTTAAAAAAAAAAGACTTATCTTTTTTCCTAAGATGATCAAAAGTTATTTTTAACTATCAAATTTTCTTTGAATAATGATGTGATGTCGAAAAGAGAACTTTCTAAATTTATTCGAAAGTTAGAAAGAGAAATAGTTTTAATCATTCCTTTTAATCATTCCTTATAAACTGAATCTTTCTCTCCTATTAAGTCACGTGAAGATGCAGAATCAAAAAGAATTCATTTATTCGTCTTATTTTTTATTATTTATATATATTATATATTTTATAT
>ERZ773006.352-NODE-352-length-22977-cov-4.08717_pt1 | contig 22977 bp, 19 predicted proteins | sample MGYA00580843_ERZ773006 | MGnify/ENA primary metagenome ERZ773006 (study PRJEB29015, sample SAMEA2738011) | human oral metagenome | biome: human oral; feature: human-associated habitat; material: dental | place: China | collected 2052 ...
CGGTTAGAAATAAATTTATATCAAATAAAAATTTTCGGCTAACCGTATATAATTTCGGCTTTGAACTTTGATCTTTGAATTTTGACCTTAGAACGGTGGCCTTTCTCTTGAAAGTTGTGCTTTCGATGAGCGAAAACGATACAAGGAAACGAAGCCAGAGAAACTTTTTATAACTCTACTGGAGGCGGTGTCAGTCCTCTATCCTTAAATGCGACTTAGGAGCATTGACGCGGCCTCTATATATTTGAAAAACAAAGAAGTGCTGCAAAGTGCAGTACGGTAATAATTTAAATCTTATAATCAAATGAAAATCAAAATGGTTCAGCGGAAGAATCCGCAAAAGAAATCGGAAGTGAAGTATTATGCAAGTCCTGTCAACGCTGGCAAGAAGACGTTACGTGACATTGCTAAGGACATTGCCGGTCGTTCGTCTTTGACACGTGGCGACATTGAGAATGTCCTCACGAACTTTATGGAGTGTCTGCCTTCTTATCTCTGTGATGGCTTTAGCGTACAGCTGGGCGAGTTCGGTACGGTGCGTTTAACCTTATCAAGTGAGGGTGCTTTGAATGAAAAGACCTTTAAGACCGAAACCATCAAGCCTCGGGTAACATTTACACCCAGTGTAGAACTGAAAGCAGGATTGCGTGATAACTCTTACGAGACAGTGAAGAAGAAAGAGGAGGAAAAAGAAAAGGAAAAAGAGCCGAAAAAGAAAGAAGAGGGAGGTGGACCACAAGTTGGGTAAAAAGCCTCCTCAAGCCCCTCCAACGGAGGGGATGTGCCTAACGGAAGTTAGTTAGGGAGGAAAAGAAAGACTTAATAAGATAAGAGGGTGTGCCAAAAAGCATTTGCAGCTTGACACACCCTCTTAAATTTTATACTAGTGTACTAATTATTCCTCTACTGGGCTGAAATCATCTTTACCTACGCCACAAAGTGGACATACCCAATCCTCTGGAATATCCTCGAAAGCTGTTCCTGGTGCGATACCGCTATCTGGATCACCTACCTCTGGGTCATAGATATAACCACATGTATTACATTCGTACTTTTTCATAATGCTTTTAATATTAATATTATTCGTTTATAATTTATCGAGCGCAAAGATATAAGTTTTCTTGCAATTATTACAAGATTAGATAGTTAAATTGTGTATCAGTGCGCATTATTTAGATCTGTACTCTGGTCTTAATTCCACACGAGGTATCTTCAATGTGTCGCCTGCTTCCATGGAATTACGTCCATTAAGCACTTGGAAATAGCCAATCATATCTGCACCTAAAGTCTTGCGACTAATACTTGCCATCGTTTGTCCTTTCCGTAATACAATGACACGCTCTACCCCAACAATATTATAAGCCCCATAGCGAATACGTGCATCATTATTCATTTCGGCATACGAATCGTCTCTTTTCTCCTCCTTCTTTATTATAGTGGTATCTCTCTTATTATCTTTCTGAATGACTTTTACGACATTATCAACTTTCTTCTTAGGAGATTCCACTTGCTGTATGGCAACTTTTCTGGTAGGTTTAGAAAGATTGATACCACCAAACTTTATCCATAAGACGACACCTAAGCAAGCGATAACAATAATGGCGATAACAGCGACTAACTTTAAGATGCTATTCTCTTTGTTATCGACATAACTCTCGATATTTGAATCGCTGCTTTCTAAATCTTCTTTTGTATTGTCCTTATCTTGCTTTGGCTCTGACTTAGGTTGTTCTATTTCTACCTTTTCTATATTAGGCTTATTATCTACCAACTTCTCTACCTTAGCGTTAGAGGTATCAGGTATTTGTTCTATGACAAGCTCATCCTTACTATCTTCTACCTCCGAGACTTTCTCTTCCTCTTCTATCTCGGGTTGCCCCTTTTCTTCAACAACATTAGGAACATCCTCTGATGAGTTAGAGTCAGCATTTGCATTCTCCTCTTCTGTAGGAATCTTTTCCAATTCCTTTGTGTCGACACCTTCATTGATAACCACCGTCTCAAATTGTGAGAAAGGCTTATTTACTAATTCCTTCATCGCAGCATCGGGGGTAAAAGAAACCTTATCATGTCCTTCGATCAAGACACGTTCTCCCGTATTTACGTTAACGCTCTCACGTGGTTTAACGCGTTGAACCTTGAAAGTCCCTAAGCCTTTAATCTTAACTTGATTACCTTTCTTAAGCTCATCACTGATAATTGCAAAGAAAGTATCAACAAACGTAGCACCATCTGCTGCAGAAAGCTTATATTGCTTAGCTAATGCACTAGCAATAATTTGTATAACGGTCTTAGCCATTCTCCGTTCCTCCTTTCCTTACTTGACCTTTGATAGTTGCTGCGGGCTTAAAATTTAGAACCAATTTAGGTGGAACTAACATTCGTAAGCCTGTTGAGGGATTCACCATTACACGCTCTAAACGTTTCTTTACCTCGAACGTTCCAAAGCCAGAAACAGGTACAGTACCGCCCGTTTCAAATGACTTTGCCATCTGATCAATAACAGCTTTAACCATTTTCTGACTCTCGTCTTGTGTATGACCTGTCCTTGAGGCTATCTCTGCTATGAACTCTTTATTATTCATTCAATATATCTTTTTAGAACTCGAAGAAGATAACTTAGATTATAAGTCTTTTATTCAGCAATTTTACCAAACAAATCGAACTCGTCGGAACCTGTGATACGCACATTATAGAAGTTACCTATGCGTAATTGCTTCTCAGACACTGGGATTAATACTTCTGGATCTACCTCGGGAGAGCAATACTCCGTTCGTCCTATATAATACTCCCCTTCTTTACGATCAATGATAACCTTGAATACCTTACCGACCTTCTCAGCTTCTAACTCTTCTGATATTCCTTGTTGAATAGCCATAAGTTCATCCAACCGGCTTTGCTTTACTTCTTCAGGTACATCATCCTTATAATGTGTAGCACTGTAAGTACCCTCTTCCTCTGAATAAGCAAATGCTCCCATTCTTTCAAAGCGTGCTTCTGTGACAAACTCTTTTAGCTCTTCAAAATCTTCTTCAGTCTCACCAGGGAAACCAACAAGCAAAGTTGTACGCAAATGAATACCTGGCACCCGACAGCGTATCTCACGAATAAGATCTAACGTTTCCTGTTTGGTAACATGACGGTGCATCCTCGTTAACATGTTATCAGAAATATGCTGGAACGCAATATCAAGATACTTACAAACATTATCCTTTTTCGCAATAACATCCAATAAATCTAATGGAAACTGATTAGGATAAGCGTAATGAAGACGGATCCATTTCACACCTTCTATATCTGCCATACGAGATATAAGCTCTGTAATATGGTGCTTTCCATCAAGATCCACTCCATAATAGGTAAGTTCCTGCTCAATAATCTGGAACTCTTTTACCCCTTGTGCTACAAGATCCTTTACTTCATTTAATATTTCGTCAATCGGACGAGAATGATGTCTACCAGTAATCAAAGGAATTGCACAATAAGCGCAATGACGATCGCAGCCTTCAGCTATCTTTATATAAGCATAATGCCGTGGAGTTGTTAGATGGCGAGTACCATTGCAAGAGGGAATACTTGCCTTTCCTAAATCTGTCAATAACTGCTTATAATTAAACTTCCCATAGAACTTATCAACCTCTGGCAATTCTGCTTCTAACTCATCTTTGTAACGCTGTGAAAGACATCCCATAACGTACAAACGGTTAAGCTGTCCATTCTTTTTGCGATTGATAAATTCGAGAATCGTATTAATACTTTCCTCTTTTGCTGCTTCGATAAATCCACAAGTATTAATGACCGCAATCTCTCCCTGCGGACGTTTTGCATCATGAGTACAATGATAACCATTCTCTTCAAACTGCTTCATGATAATCTCGGAATCAACAAGATTCTTCGAGCAGCCCATGGTTACAATATCTATTTGATTTTTCTTCATTCCGAATATAACAAAGCTTATTTCTACTTAAATAAGCTATCAACAAACTGAGCCTTGTCAAAGATTTGAAGATCCTCCATTCCTTCGCCCAGTCCAATGTATTTTACAGGAACTTTCAATTGATCACTGATTCCGATTACTACTCCTCCCTTAGCCGTTCCGTCCAATTTGGTAATTGCGAGGGATGTTATCTGTGTAACAGCAGCGAATTGTCGAGCCTGTTCAAAGGCATTTTGTCCCGTACTTCCATCAAGAACTAACAAAACTTCATGTGGTGCTTCGGGAACAACCTTCTTCATTACGTCCTTAATCTTCTTCAATTCATTCATTAAGCCTACTTTGTTATGCAATCGCCCTGCTGTATCAATGATAACAACATCGGCACCATTTGCCTTTGCGCTCTGCAAAGTATCAAAAGCGACACTAGCGGGATCGGCTCCCATCTGCTGCTTTATGACAGGAACGCCCACACGATCCCCCCAAATCTGTATTTGTTCTACGGCTGCAGCACGGAACGTATCAGCTGCACCAAGATAGACTTTCTTTCCAGCCTGCTTGAACTGATAAGCAAGTTTACCTATGGTTGTTGTCTTTCCAACCCCATTCACACCAACAACTAATATTACATACGGGTGAGAATCTTCAGGCAAAGTCCATTCAACGGAATCACCATTATTATTTTCAGTCAGTAATTCTGTAATCTCACCTTTCAGAATTTCATTCAGTTCGCTTGTAGAAACATATTTATCTCTCGCTACTCGTTCTTCAATTCGATGGATGATTTTAATCGTAGTGTCCACACCAACATCCGAAGAGACTAGTATCTCTTCCAGATTATCAAGCACCTCATCATCAACTTTCGACTTACCGGCTACGGCACGAGTTAGTTTAGTGAAAACATTTTGCTTTGTCTTCTCTAATCCTTTATCAAGTGTTTCTTTTTTCTTCTTGCTGAATAAACCAAATAATCCCATACGTAATTAGCTAATTTGATGTTGCAAAGATAATAAAAAGTTGACGAAAAAGCAAATTTGCTTTACAACACAATGAAAATTAGTATTATCCAAGAAATATTTACGCTATAATTTACGAAGTTTATAACCCATTATGTAACAGGAAAGACACAAGGCTATATGGGCACAATTTTTACTAATATAACGGGTAAAGGGAATACAGAAACTGACGGAATCATCCGCTCAAAGAGAGAATATATTACAACAAATAAATAGATATCTAACCAGAAGCGAGCGAAAAAGAACAAAGAAAACCGACGAAAGGTGCTACCTAATTTTGTAATAGAATATTGTCATTTTTGACACTTATAATTGCGATATTTTCACCAAGGCTTGAATTGCCCCTCAAATATGCGAATTTTGAGCATGCTTTAATAGTACTTATAAATCACTGATAACCAAGAATTTACAAAATTAGCACCAACTTTATGAACAAAAAGTACTATCGTGTTGATGAAAAAGTACTATCGTGTTGGGTAAAAAGTACTATCGTTTTCAGAAAATCACTAATTCTTTTCGATTTTCTTGATAGAACTCGTACTAAAACACGCTATAATGAAAAAAATAATGTAAATACTTTTCTGGATAAATCCAATAGCGCAAAACCCAAAAGATAAGGCGAATTGCCCTATCTGTTCTTATGTTTTACGTACCAATTATGTACAAACATCGTATAGAATATGAGACTTATGGCAAGCGCAATGAGGCAAGTCCATAAAACCAATGTCCTTTCACAAGAAAGCATAGCATAAGATGCTACAAGTCCCAACCCAATTCCTGTCTCCCATGATAAGAGGAAAGTGCTTTGACTAGTTCCGCGTTGACAATGCCCAGCTAGTTTAATAAAAAATAATAGGAATCTACTGCCTATAATTCCTACTCCGAATCCCGTAAGCACAGGAACAATATAAGAAACACTTGACAGGTTTCTTGTAAGCATTAATAGGACTGCTCCACCCATGAATAACATTCCTGTCACCGCCTCACTACGTAAGTCGGCATTACCGAATGCAAATCGTTCGGCTATCAAAGCAAAAATAAAACCGAGCATGACGAATCCATAAAATCTTGGGCTCTGCTCAATAGTCAGTAATAAGCCAACAACGAATGTGATAAGCACCGTATTGATGAACAACCAATGACTTCCTTTCAATAGGAATCTGTCGAAAGAAAATTTGCATAAGTCTTCACTTGGTAGTCTAAAGGGAAAACCAACAAAGCTAACGAGAAGAAAAGATAACAAAATGCAGCCGCATGACAAAAGCAATACCAAACTGAAATTCATGTACTGATAAACCAATAATCCCGATAAAGGACCTAAGGCTAAAGCAAATCTCCCGAACCATGTAGCAGCATAATTCGCTTCTGTTCGGTGTACAGCTTCTACGTCGTCAATTACGAGTGTGCTCAACAAAACTAATTGCGATAATCCGTAAAATGCCCCTTGTATGAATCGCAAGCCAACAAGAATAGTATAATCAATATTAAGATTTTGCTTTGTCGTTATGTAATATGAGACGCCAGTAACAGCCAAAAGCAATAACGTGGATATCAAGAACACCATCTTCCTACGATAGCGTTGCACGAGATAAGCAGAGATATTACCAAAAAGATATATTCCGACAAAGAAAACACCCAATACTATTGCCATTTGCGACATAGTGTACCCGTCGTTTTTTAATTGCATTGGAATGATAGGGATTAACATATATATCGACATTACTAGCAAAAGATTTGAAATTGCTAATGTCCAGAAATGCTTATCCCATAAGCGTACATGAATCGGGGTATTCTGAGTGTCCATAATATCTATCTTTTATATAAATCAAGCTTTGTCGAATCTTGTGGATCGCTTAATAAGATTCTTCAACTGACGGGAAAGATTTCGCTTTCACACACTTAATATATTCTTGTACGCCTTCTGTCATACACTGATTGACATTGGCAAAATGACGTAAGAACTTAGGTTTAAAGCCTTGCGTCATACCGAGAGCATCTGCATATACAAGCACTTGACCATCCGTCTCATTACCTGCACCAATACCGATAGTAGCCGCCTTCACCATTGACGTTACCTTCGAAGCCAAAGCTGATGGGACTTTCTCAAGCGTGATACCACTAACGCCTGCAGCGTCCAGTGCTAAAGCATCTTCGATTAGCTTCTTAGCTTCAGATTCCTCCTTAGCGCGGAGTCCATAACCACCGAACTTATGGATACTTTGTGGTGTTAATCCCAGATGCCCTATAACAGGGATTCCTGCATCAATAATACCTTTGACGGTATCTGCTATCTCTCTTCCGCCTTCCATCTTAACCGCTCCAGCCCCGGTTTCCTTAATTATTCGAATAGCGTTACGTATGCCCTCCTCACGGCTTACTTGGTAAGAGCCAAACGGCATGTCACATACAACAAGACAACGTTGGCAAGCTCGAACAACGGCACGTGCGTGATAGATCATTTGTTCTACTGTAATTGGAGTTGTATCCATGTTCCCAGCCATAACATTAGAAGCCGAATCGCCAACGAGAATACTGTCTATACCAGCAGCATCAATGATTCCTGCTGTTGTGAAATCATAGGCTGTCATTTGCGTAATCTTTTCTCCGGCAGCCTTCATTTCTAATAATGTTTTCGCTGTTACCTTTTTCTTATCGGTTGTTAAATATCCCATGTCCCCTTCTTACCTTATTTTGGATTTGTGGGTGCAAAGGTACTCGTTTTTAGTTATTTGACAAAGTAAAACCTATATAATTGCTAATAACTTCATCTGTGTATTTTTTGATTTCAGCTATTGAATTTGTCGTAGCTAAGCCTATAACACGAGCACCAGAGGCTAGTCCGGATCGCAAGCCATTGAAGCTATCTTCAAAAACGACACACTCATTAGCCAGAACCTCAAAGCGTGCTGCTGCTTTAAGATAACAATCTGGTGAAGGCTTACTTTCTGCAAAGTTTTCTGCTGTTAAGATAGCGTCAAAATATGATTGGAATTCTGGATGTTTACGATAAACATTCTGCATCTTCTCTAGGTTTGAACTCGTAACGACGGCAGTCTTTATACTTTTGTTCTTCAAATCTTTAACGAAAGACTCAAAGCCATCAACATAATTAAAAGGCATGTTCTGTTCAAATTCATTCAACTTTTGTGTTATTTCCTCTTGCTTTTTCTCTTCTCCTGCAAAATACTTATCATATATTTGAACCAAGGTTTGACCTTTAATGATATATTCAAAATCGGGAATCTCTGGACAATACTCCTCTTTCATACCACACCAAAACGAGGTATATAATGACTCTGTTTCAAACACTACACCATCTAAGTCAAACAAACATGCTTTTATCATTCTTTCTCCTTATTATATATTATAACAATGCAAAGTTACGAAAAGTTTTTGTAACTTTGCTTTCGCTAATTGATAATTAGGATGTGTACAATCGCTGATTATCAGTATTCTTCATAGCATACAATAATAAAGGAAATGATAGATATTATTAAGAAATACTTCCCTAATCTCACAGCAGAACAAGAAGAACAATTTAATGCGCTTAATGCCTTATATCACGAATGGAATGCGAAGATTAACATTATCTCCCGTAAGGATATTGATAATCTTTATGAACATCATGTTCTTCATTCGCTCGCTATCGCAAAGTTTATAAAGTTTTGTGAAGGAACTAATGTCTTAGACTTTGGAACAGGAGGTGGTTTCCCCGGTATTCCTCTTGCGATTCTCTTTCCTGAAGCTAACTTTAAGCTCATTGATGGTACCGGAAAGAAGGTGCGGGTAGCACAAGAAGTGGCAACAGCAATTGGACTTACGAATATTCTCCCTACGCATTTGCGAGGAGAAGAAGAGAAAGGTAAATTCGACTTTATCGTTTCGCGTGCCGTCATGCCACTTCCTGACTTGATGAAGATTGTAAAAAAGAATATTGCACGTGATCAGCATAATGTTCTGCCTAATGGAGTGATTGTTCTTAAAGGTGGTAATCTTGATGAAGAGATGAAGCCTTATAAGAATATAGCTGAGAAGACAGAGATCTCACAATGGTTTGATGAAGAATGGTTTAAGGGGAAATACCTTATCTATGTACCTGGATAAGTAGAATAGTAAGCTTATCCAAACGAATTTATCAAACAAATAACATCAAAAGTAATGCTAAAGATCCAGACATTTGAGGTGAATCCTCTACACGAGAATTGTTATGTTGTCAGTGACGATACTAAGGAATGTGTAATCATTGATTGCGGTGCATTCACGGAAAGTGAACAAGAAGCGATAATCACATATATAAATAAGAATGGCTTAAAGCCTGTTCATAATCTTGGTACGCACGGACACTTAGACCATCATTTCGGTGATGCTGCAATTCTATCTGCGTTTAACTTATTGCCAGAAGTTTCCGATGGTGATGAAGTACTCATGCTGCATTCGAAAGAAGCCGCTTTGCAAATGCTTGGTATGGATTTGAACATCGACTTACCAGCTGGCGAATTAAGGCTCACAGAAAATAACACAATTTCCTTTGGCTCGCACACACTTAGAATTATCCGTACACCAGGTCACTCACGTGGTTCAGTTTCATTCTATTGTGCTGAAGAGAATGTCCTCTTCACTGGTGACACTCTCTTCAAAGGAAGTATCGGAAGGACTGACTTCCCGGGAGGAAGTATGTTCCAGATAATCAGCAGTCTGAGAGAACTCGCACAATTACCCGATACTACGATTGTATATCCTGGACATGGACCGCAAACATCTATTGGCTTTGAACTTGCCCATAATCCATATATGGACAGATAACCCGTATCCCATTAAATGCAAAAGAAAAGCCTTACACCCGAAAAGATACTATTAGGTATAGACCCCGGCACCAATGTTATGGGCTATGGAGTATTGCGTGTCCGTGGAAATAAGGTAGAACTCATTGTGATGGGAGTTATCGATATGCGCAGAGAGAAGGATGTTTATCTTCGATTAGGTAAGATCTTCGATCGTGTCTCTGGAATCATAGAGGAATATCTACCTGACGAATTAGCTATTGAGGCACCTTTCTTTGGCAAGAACGTGCAATCAATGTTAAAGCTCGGACGTGCTCAAGGCGTTGCTATTGCGGCAGCTATCCATCATGATGTCCCAATACAAGAGTATGCCCCTCTAAAGATTAAAATGGCAATCACAGGTAACGGCTCTGCTTCTAAAGAGCAAGTTGCTGGTATGTTACAAAAGCTCCTCCACTTACGTGATAATCAAATGCCCCATTTCATGGATGCTACCGATGCTGTTGCGGCTGCTTATTGCCATTTCTTGCAAATGAGTCGCCCCACAACTGATGCCAAACACTACAGCTCTTGGAAAGACTTTGCGCGTAAGAATGTTGATAGAATTAAATAATTAATACAAAGAAGATGGTTGCAATGATATAAGGAAGGCTATTGTCTTTATATAAGGAAGGCAACTGTCTTTATATAAGGAAGACAACAGTCTTTATATAAGGAAACCAATAGAGCATATTAATAAAATAAAATGCCAGTTAGAATGAAATACCTTTTCTATTCTAACTGGCATAGTCTTTATAGTTTTTGCTTATTTTTTATTCGTTCATAGAAAGGAGGAATTCTTCATTATTCTTTGTTCGAACCATACGATCATGTATTGAGTTCATGGCTTCTATAGGATTCATATCTGCAATATACTTACGGAGAATCCACATTCTGTCAAGTGTCGTGCGGTCTTGTAAGAGATCATCACGACGTGTACTAGAAGCAACGAGGTTGACAGCAGGGAAGATACGCTTGTTACTCAAACTACGGTCGAGTTGTAACTCCATATTACCTGTTCCCTTGAATTCCTCAAAGATTACCTCATCCATCTTGGAGCCTGTATCTATCAATGCCGTTGCAATAATGGTCAACGACCCGCCACCTTCTATATTACGAGCTGCACCAAAGAAACGTTTGGGTTTCTGTAATGCGTTAGCATCCACACCACCCGTAAGCACCTTACCCGATGCCGGTGCAACAGTATTGTAAGCGCGTGCCAATCGTGTGATAGAATCGAGGAAGATTACCACATCATGTCCACATTCAACCATACGTTTCGCCTTCTCTAAAACAATACCAGCAATCTTTACATGACGCTCTGCCGGTTCATCGAAAGTAGATGCAATAACTTCCGCATTGACAGTTCGTGCCATATCAGTAACTTCCTCCGGACGTTCGTCAATGAGTAGCATCATCAAATAAGCCTCAGGATGATTGGCTGCAATTGCATTCGCTATGTCCTTCATCAAGATAGTCTTACCTGTCTTTGGCTGTGCAACAATCAATGCACGCTGCCCTTTACCTATAGGTGAGAAGAGATCAACAATACGTGTTGAGAGATTCGTTGTCTTTAGATTATTACAAAGTGTAAACTTCTCTTCAGGGAAGAGTGGTGTAAGATGCTCAAACGGTATGCGATCACGTACTTCGGTCGGTTTCCTTCCATTAATCATATCAATGCTTGTTAATGGGAAGTACTTCTCTCCTGCATGTGGAGGACGAACAAAGCATTCTACAACATCACCCGTCTTTAAACCATATTGCTTGATTTGAGTATTCGAAACATATACATCATCCGGTGAAGAAAGATAATTGTAATCGCTTGAGCGCAAGAAGCCATAACCATCAGGCATTACTTCCAACACTCCGTTAGCCTTTATGATGTTAGAGAAATCATAAGCCTCTCCATTATTGACTGCTGGGTTATCATATACCGCAGGAATCGAAGAGCCTTGCATTGGCATTGTAGGCTGGTCAAACATATCGTAATTAGGCACAGCTCCTTGATCTTCAACAGGAATATCAACTACTGGGATGAAATCTGTACCATCGCCTGGGTCTCCAGCCCATACACCATCAGGACTTATCTCCGTATTATTATGTGCATTCACCTTTTCTTGTAGGCGAGCTAGTAGCTCCTCTTTATTCTCAGTATCTTCCTGTGCAGGACTATCAGAGAAATGGTCTTCTGGAATAAAATCTTCATCCATTGTATTAGTCGTTGTGTTCTCAACTAGAGATTTATCTATCTCCTGATCATTAGACTCCTGTGCCTTAACCTCTTGTTCTTGCTTAGCTTTAAGTGCAGCTTCAGCAGCTGCAATAGCCTCAAGCTCTGCCTTTGACTTTCTTCCGCGATGTTTAGGAATAGATGCAAGTATCTCTTCAGGTGTTTTCTTAGTTTTACTTACGGCTACAGGCGTTTCGTCGTCTTTAAAAAGAGAAGTCTGTACATCCCCCGTAGGTTTATTCTTCTGTACATCGAAATTCTCCCCCTCATCACCATGCACGGAATAGACCCTATCTGTATCTTTCCGTGCAATCCTTGTACGTTTACGTTTTGATTCCATGGGATGAGCAGAACTAATCTCTTCTGCCTGTCGATCAAGAATAGCATAAACTAACTTATCCTTGTCATCGCCTTTTGAATAGACGGCACCAGATTCCTGAGCAATAGTCTCAAGCTCAGAAACATCTTTCTCTAATAGTTCTTCTTTGCTTAACATATATGATATATGTAGAAAATTATATCTTATGAATTGTTATGTTTCATAAAGAGAAACATCAATAATGTGTCTTTTGTGCCTGCAAAGGTATAATAATAATTTGACTCTCACAAGAAAAGCTATCTTTTTTTGCCTTAGTTTTCCTTTTCCTAAGGAGACCATTCATGGTTGTTCTAATATTTATGACAGGTTCACCCAGTTTTTCTCACCTGTTTGCGAATCGTTTTCCACCTGTTCCAGCATTCTTTATCACCTATTCCCCATTCCTTTCTAACGTGTTGCGCATCATTTATACACGCATATAAAGTTAGTTTCATCGTGATGAGACACAAGTTTCATCATGGTGAGACTAATAAAAGATACGAATAAAAAAGACGCAAGACGCATGAGAAAGGAATGGGGAACGGGTGATAAAGAATTCGGAAACCTATTAGACAAAGAGCGCAAACAGGGTTCTAAACACATAGTTTCAAGGTTCTATTATGAGGTACCCTCAGTCCTATACCGAGGTGTTTAACCTCAATAAGGTATCAAGATTAGATAACCTTAAACTTAGCAAATTTAAGAAGTAGTTGCTTTCTACCAGCATTACGAAAGTCAACTGTGGCTTTGGCATTCTCGCCTGTCCCTTCAAGACTAACTATCTCCCCTACTCCAAAACGCTGATGCTCTATTGTTGCTCCAACGCTTAGAGATGTAGCATTGCTATTTCCTGTAGAAGGCATTGTACGACCACCATTCGTCATAGCAGAAGATAACCTTTTAAAATTACCGCCCTCAGCAAGTAACCTCTGCTTAGTACGTGCGGACAATGGATCAACAGTTACTTCAGGACGTTTGCGCTCTGTTATCTTCGGTTTAGGATCTGCTCTAAACTGACTGGCTACTGGGTTAGAGTTTTGATATCGAGAACCTAACTGATGATACTCTTGTCCCCAAGGTCGACTACCCGTATAGGCTTTATTAGGCTCATATTCACGGAAGTTATCATTCGAGCGAGTTCTCCAATTACTACTAAATCCCTCGTTAGCATCCTCATCCCAAGGTAATCTGCGACGATTCTCTCCCAATAACCCAGAAGCACTATCCTCCACATGAAGTAACGAAGCATCAATGTCTCTCAAGAAGCGACTAGGAGAATCAATTTGCATCGTTCCAAAGCGAAATCTATTCTTTGCATTTGTCAAAATACAATGACGCTCTGCACGTGTAATTGCAACATAAAGAAGGCGACGTTCTTCCTCAAGTCCTCGTTTTGAGTCAGATGACATTGGACTTGGAAATATGTTTTCTTCCAATCCTACAACAAAGACCGTTGGAAACTCTAATCCCTTTGCCGCATGAATTGTCATTAATGTTACTTTCGGCGCATTATCGTCCTCTTTGTCTGCATCAGTATAGAGTGCCACCTCCTGTAAGTAATCCGTCAAATAAACATTCTCTTCTCTCCCCTCTTCACGATTAGTATCAACAAAACCTTGCAAAGCAGACATGAACTCTGCTAAGTTCTCTCTACGTGCCAAGTCTTCTGGCTCACTCCCTAACATCAAGTCAGCCTTTATACCGCTTTCTTCAATAATCTTACAACCGAGGGTATAAGCATCTGTTTGTGCAACATCCTTAATAAATTCACTGATCAATGCTCTAAAGGTAAAGAGTTTGGTCATTGTACCTTTATTCACATTCAGCCCATGAGTAACGGGGTCCACGATGGTTTCCCATAATGAAACTCCATTCATTTGTGCACAATCAATAATCTTCTTTACTGTCGCATCCCCAATACCACGTGTTGGATAATTAATGATACGCCTGAAGGCTTCTTCGTCATTAGGATTAGTCACTAATCGGAAATAAGCAATGATGTCTTTAATTTCCTTGCGCTGATAGAAAGAGAGTCCACCTATAATCTTATAAGGAATACCCTGACTACGGAACTCATCCTCAAAGGCGCGGCTCTGTGCATTTGTACGATAAAGGATAGCAAAGTTGCTGTAATCACAATCATCCATGTGCTTAATACGCTTCAGTTCTTTTGCAACTACCATTGCCTCTTCACGATCACTGTAACAAGGTTTGTACAATACCTTATCTCCTTCATCTTCTTTTGAATAGACATTCTTGGGGATTTGGCGTTCGTTATGCTTCATCAGTGAATTAGCAGCTTGTACGATAAGTTGAGTTGAACGATAATTACGCTCTAACTTAAAGAGTTTAGCCTCATCAAATTTATTCTTAAAGTCAAGGATATTATCAATATTTGCACCACGGAAGGAATAAATACTCTGATAATCATCTCCAACCACACAGACACGTCTATGTATCTCTGCCAACTGACTAATAATACTCACCTGAGCATAGTTTGTGTCTTGGTACTCATCAACTAAAATGTATTCAAACTGCTCTCCATACTTATTCCTAACTTCTTGATGATCTCGGAAGAGGATATAAGTATAAAGTAGAATATCATCAAAGTCCATTGCATTAGCCTGTCTACACCTAGTTTCATACGCCTTGTAAATCATACTAATAGCTGGCATCTTTGCACTTTTATCTCGTTCTATTGCAGCACGGTCTTCAGCATATTCAGAGGCAGTTATCAGATGATTCTTTGCATTAGATATCACATTATGTACCGTCGCTGGCTTATAAATCTTATCTTTGAGATCCAATGCTTTGATAATGTCCTTTAGCAATGAACGGGAGTCTGCTTCATCATAAATGGTAAAGTTACCATTGAAACCTATCACCTCCCCTTCTCTTCGAAGGATTCGAGCAAAGATAGAGTGGAACGTACCCATATATAGCTGTCGAGCATCCCTTAAAGATGTGACTTGTGCTATACGTTCTTTCATTTCTCTTGCTGCCTTATTGGTAAAAGTTAGCGCAAGAATATTCCAAGGCTTCAGCCCTCTACTCAGTAGGTAAGCAATCTTATAAGTTAGAACTCTCGTCTTCCCCGACCCAGCACCTGCGATGACTAAAGAAGGTCCAGTGCAATATTCTACGGCTTCGCGCTGACTAGTATTTAATGTAGCAAGGATTTGTTCCTCTCTCTCTTGATCTGTCATTTATAACTATATGATGTGATATAAAGTAACTCTAAGTGAATAAACAATTACAACCTTCACCCTTAAAAGACTAATGTTCTTCAGGGAAAGCAGGGATGAAAGTCATTTGATGCTCTATCTGCTTAACTCGCTTCAGCATATAAGGTCCAGGATTCTTTGAAGAGAACCGACGAGGATTAGGCAACGTTGCTGCTATCAACGCACAATCACGACGATTTAATTGCATTGCCTCCATACCGAAGTTCTGTTCTGCGCAAGCCTGCACTCCATATATACCATCACCCATCTCAATAGAATTTAAGTAAACTTCCATAATACGCTGTTTACCCCAAAGTGTCTCTATCAAGAAAGTGAAATAAACTTCAAGTCCCTTTCTTAACCACGAACGTCCTTGCCATAAGAACACATTCTTAGCTGTTTGTTGTGAAATCGTTGAGCCACCCCGTAACTTTTTTCCCTTTTTAAGGTGCTCTTCTGCCGCCTGCTCAATAGCTTGATAATCGAAACCATGGTGTGTCAAGAAACGCTGATCTTCGCTTGCCATCACTGCAACAGGCATTGACTTTGGCATTTCGTCTAAAGATATCCAATGGTGATAGAGTTTTATAGATTCTCCCTTGCCCATTTGTTCAAAGCAACGTCCAATCATCAGAGGTGTGAAATAAACAGGAATGAATCGATAAGCAACAACCATCAATATGGAGGATATGAAAGCCAATGCAAATACCCAACGTATTATTTTAAAAATTTTCTTAACCATAAACTTGCGTTTTAATGTTTGCAAAGTTACTAAATCTTCTTTGATTGAGAGAATGAAAGAAGAAAAGAAGATTCTTCCCCTTGAGTGCTTTATAGTTTTTGTAGAAGGGTTAGTAGTATTTATCAAAAAGCTTAAGAGCTTTTCGCAAATAGCTTAGGAGTTTTTCTTAGATTGCTTTGCACGTACAAGTTCATCAACGAAGAAGCCGTAAGGTAATTAACAAAAGTAGTTATCTTACGGCTAATATTCTTCTATTGGTTCACCTTATTTAATAAGGCTAACAGAACGCTTCAAGAACTTGTCTAATGCAGCTCCCTGAAGCATACCATTCTGAAGCAATGCTAAATCAATGAGTTGATGAACAACCTCATTATCTTTTGCACAAGCTTCGATAACGGTCTTCTTCTTGTCTTGCAATTCAGAGATTGACTTTTGCGTATTCTGTACATCGTCCTTCTCCTCTTGTGTCAATTCTTCAGCCTTCTTCTTGCTCTGAGCCTGTTGTAAAGCTGCAAGTCGTGCCTTCTGTCCCTTCAACTCACTAGAGATAGGCTCTAACTCCTTGGTTGTACTTTCTGTTACCTCATTCAATACTCTCTTAATAAGTGGATGATCGGCATTCAATACAAAGTTATAAGCATCTGGCATTTGTGCATAGAAGCCCATTCCTTGCTGGAACTGACTCATCTCCTTCATACGGCGCATATACTCGTTCTGTGTAATGAGCACCGGTTGGAAACTCTCACCCAAAGCCTGCACCTCAATATTGAACTCTGCCTTTTCTATCTTAGGCATCTGCGAACGGAAAGTCTCTGACAGATTGTCAGTCTCTTCTTCTGAAAAATTATTCTTAGGTGCGTCTTCCTTCTGAATGATTCTATCAATAATATCTGAGTCAACACGAACGTAGCGTGTCTTCTCTAGTTTCTGTTCGAGCATTGACAACATTGGTACATCTAGCTGTCCACTTGCGTCAATAATGCTATATCCCTTTTGTTTTGCAGCCTCGATATAGGTGTACTGCTCTTCTTTATTAGTTGTATAAAGATTGACAAGCACTCCTTCTTTGTCTGTCTGATTATCTTTTACGAGAGTCTTGTACTCATCTAACGTAAAGTATTTGCCTTCTGTATCTTTGATGAGCGCAAAGTCTTTTGCACGATCATAGAAATCAGCTTCTGACAACATACCATAGTTTATAAAGAGCTTCAAGTCGTCCCATTTCTTCTCATATTCCTTACGGTCTTCCTTGAAAATGCTTTGCAATCTGTCTGCTACCTTCTTGGTAATGTAAGACGCAATCTTCTTAACGTTAGAGTCGCTCTGTAGGTAACTACGACTGACATTCAAAGGAATGTCTGGAGAATCAATCACACCATGTAACAATGTCAAGAACTCTGGTACTATTCCTTCCACCTGATCAGTAACGAAGACTTGATTGCAATAAAGTTGAATCTTGTTACGCTGTAACTCAATGTTATTCTTAATGCGTGGGAAGTAAAGAATACCCGTGAGATTGAATGGATAATCAACGTTTAAGTGAATCCAGAACAATGGTTCATCGTTCATTGGGAAGAGCGTCTGATAGAACTTCTTATAGTCCTCATCCTTTAGGCTTGATGGAGCTTTAACCCACAATGGTTCCACATTGTTAATAATGTTATCCTCATCCGTCTCAACACTCTTACCATCCTTCCATTCTGTTTTCTTACCAAAGGCAACAGGAACAGCCATGAACTTGCAATACTTATTTAGCAACTCCTCAATCTTAGACTTCTGCAAGAACTCTTTGCAATCATCATCGATGTAGAGAACAATATCACTTCCTCTGTCCGCCTTATCTGCGTCCTCAAGTGTATATTCTGGACTGCCATCGCAACTCCACTTTACAGCCTTACTACCCTCACGATAACTCTTAGTAATGATTTCTACTTTCTTAGCTACCATGAAAGAAGAATAGAAACCAAGTCCGAAGTGACCAATGATGGCTTCTGCCTTATCTTGATACTTCTCCAAGAAGTCGTTTACACCAGAGAAGGCTATCTGGTTAATATATTTTTCAATCTCTTCTGCAGTCATACCAATACCACGGTCACTGATGGTTAGTGTTCCTGCTTTCTCGTCCAAGGTGATACGAACTGTCAAATCGCCCAACTCACCCTTAAAGTCGCCTGTGGCTGCAAGTGTCTTCAACTTCTGCGTTGCATCTACAGCATTAGAGACCATCTCACGTAAGAAGATGTCATGATCTGAGTATAAGAACTTTTTGATAACGGGGAAGATGTTCTCTGTCGTAACCCCAATATTTCCTTTTTGCATAGTTATATTTATTATAATTTTATATTCACGCCGACTAAATTACAAATACCATGCCATAACAGGAGATGAAACTGATTGATTGTTCTTCGATATACTATAACGAAGAAGAGACTTCCCTCGCATGGAGGAAAGTCTCTTCTGTATCTAAAGGAAGCCTTACCTTATTTATATTCTAACGACTTCCTTCACTCCTTTTATCGTACGTAACTTCTTCATCAGAATGTTCAACTTAGAGTTATCGTCTAACATAACAATTAGGTTGCCAGAGAACAATCCATCATGTGAATCAATATTGATTGAACGCATGACGACTTTCTCATCTTTTGAAATAACATTCGTAATGTTACTTACAATACCAATGTCATCATTACCTATGATTCGTAAGGTGATAGCATATTGTGACGTTCCCTTCCCACTCCATCGAGCCTTCACAACACGATAGCCGAAGCGTTTACGCATTTCTGGAGCGTTGGGGCAATCGCAACGATGAATCTTAATACCGCCATTAACTGTCACGAATCCAAAGACTGAGTCACCATAGATGGGATGGCAACACTTAGCAAGAGAGAAGTCTAACCCTTTGAGGTTTTTATCAATAACTAAAACGTCATCGTTCTTCTTCAGAATGTCTGGCGTTGGGTTCTCATACTCAAAGTTCTTTGCACTCTCTGCCTCACGTGGTTGGTTAAGGTTATGAAGATGGTTATATATCTTCTGATATTCATCAATGACATAGTTAGGATCTAACTTACCATCAGCTATTTGTTGGTAAAATTCTGAACCTTCCTTAAACCCGAGCTTACGAATAAGGTGCCCCATTGAGGCTTCATCCACATCTATCTTCTTGTTCTTGAATCGACGTTCCAGCAACTCCTTTGCATAGAGTTTATCATTAGCTTGTGTTTCTTTCAACGCAAGACGAATCTTGGATTTAGCACGTGATGACTTGCAGACCTTCAACCACTCTTGTCGTGGTTTTTGTGTAGACGAAGTAAGAATCTCTACCATGTCACCACTATGTAGTTCCGTGCGGAAGGACACGTTCTTACCGTTAATCTTACCTCCTACGCACTGGTTACCCACACGTGAATGAATGTGATAAGCAAAGTCGAGCACCGTTGCACCCTTAGGGAACTTCAATAAGTCACCTTTCGGTGTAAAGACATATATCTCTTTGTCATAAAGATCAGATTTAAACTGATCCATGACTTCTAAATTATCTCCTGCTTCAAGGGCTGAACGTATAGAGGCTAGCCAGTCATCCATACCGCCCTCCGCCTTTACACCTTTATAACGCCAGTGAGCTGCTAAACCATGTTCGGCAATCTCATCCATACGCTCGGTACGTATTTGTACTTCAACCCACTTCTTCTCTGGACCTAGCACTGTGATGTGTAAACACTCATAGCCATTTGACTTTGGTACTGAAAGCCAATCTCTTAATCGCTTTGGATTAGGCTGATACATGTCGGTGACTATTGAATAAGCTTGCCAACATTGCATCTTCTCTTTGTCTTCTGGTGAGTCGAGGATAATGCGAATAGCAAAGAGATCATAGATACCCTCAAAGCCACATTTCTGTTTCTTCATCTTTTGCCAGATGGAGTGAATTGACTTTGTACGACCCTTTATATGGAACTTCAATCCTGCTGCTTTCAGATGTTCGCTGACAGGTGTAATGAACCGACTAATATAAGCATCACGAGCCGTCTTAGTAGCATTAAGTTTATCTTTGATCAGATAGTAAGCATCATGCTCTAAGTACTTTAAGGATAAGTCCTCTAGCTCGCTCTTTAGCTGATAGAGTCCTAGCTTATGTGCTAATGGGGCATATAGATAACTTGCCTCTTCTGACACCTTCTGCCTTGCCTCCGTATTCTCAACGTCTCGTATCTGACGCATGAGGTTAACTCGATCGGCAAAAGATATTAGAATTACACGCATATCCTCGGCAAAGGATAGCAACAGATTGCGGAAATTCTCACTCTCTATGATTGGTGTTCTTTGATAAAGAGTCTGTATATGAATTAAACCATGAATGATTCTAGAAACTCCTTCACCAAAAAGTTTATTTACATCTTCTAATGACAGATTATCATCCTGCACACTTTGATAAAGTAGAATGGCAATGACAGAGTCACGTTTAAGACCAATGTCCCTTACGACAATAATGGCTGTTTGTATAGAGCACAGTATCGGGTTCAAACCAAATACATTGCGTTGAATCTTATTATTAGTAACAGATTCATCAAGGTGTTTACGCAACTTTGGAAGGTCACTTTCAGCGAATGATGGCTCAAGAAGTCCCTTCAATTCTTCTAATAATTGGTCGGATAAGAGTCTCTCTTCTTCCGTGTAAATGAATTTATCCTCCATAAGCATACCCATTATAGTTCGCAGACAAAGGTACAAGAAAAATGACACTTAAAGGAATAAAACTAGTAATTACTTGCTTGTTTACAAATTAATTCGTTATTTTTGCAATTACAAAACAATCTTTTTAAAACTTTATCGAATATGATGAACCCAACTGACCTAAGACAGATTACTAGTAAAGGAATAAGTGAAGAACAAATCAATAGACAGCTTGAAGAGTTTAAATTAGGATTTCCCTATTTAAAATTAGAAGCTGCAGCAACACCAACCAAAGGCATCGTTTTGATGAGTAGTGAAGAGCAAGAGAAAGTATGTAATACCTGGAAGACTTATCAAGGTGGAGACCATAGAGTTGTGAAGTTTGTACCTGCTTCGGGAGCTGCTAGTCGTATGTTTAAAGATCTGTTTGCTTTCCTTAATGGTGTAAACCAGGAGTCTGCAAATGACTTCGAAAGGGAGTTCTTTGACAATATACATGATTTTGCTTTCTTCAATGAGTTGAATCAGAAGTGTGAGCAGAATGAAGGGAAGAGCGTAGATGAATTGATGAAAGAGGGGGACTATAAGTTGATCGTTGACACTTTATTGAATATACGAGGCTTAAACTATGGGCAACTCCCCAAAGGTCTACTCTCTTTCCACAAGTATGACGATGGCGTGCGCACACCGATTGAAGAACACTTAGTGGAGGCTGCACTTTATGCTGCTAGTAACAAGCAAGCATACGTACACTTCACTATCTCGCATGAACATCTAGAACTCTTTAAACAAAAGGTAACGGAGAAGATCGCACAATATGAAGCTAAATACGATGTTAAACTGAATGTCTCTTATTCTGAACAGAAACCTAGTACAGACACGATAGCTGTAAATCCAGACAATAGTCCTTTCCGCAACGATGATGGTTCTTTGCTCTTCCGTCCGGGCGGGCATGGCGCATTGATAGAGAACTTAAACGATCTCGAGGCTGATATTGTTTTCATCAAGAACATTGACAATGTAGTTCCTGATCGATTGAAGAAAGAAACTATCGAGTGGAAGATGGTAATTGCAGGAAAACTCGTAGAACTACAGAAACAAACATTCGATTACTTACACCTATTGGATAAGGGCTGTTATACACGTGCTGAGTTAGAGGAAATACTAAGTTTCTTACAGCATGACTTATTCTGCGAGAGTCGTGAAGCAAAGACATTAGACGACGCTGCACTTGCACAATATCTCTATGATAAGTTGAACCGACCAATGCGTGTATGTGGAATGGTTAAGAACGTGGGAGAACCAGGTGGTGGACCTTTCTTAGCTTATAACCATGATGGAACAATTAGTTTGCAGATTCTTGAAAGCTCACAGATTGATAAGAGCAATAAGGATTATGTGAAGATGTTTACCGATGGAACGCACTTCAATCCTGTGGATATTGTTTGCGCCATCAAGAACTATAAGGGCGAGCCATTTGATTTAACAAAGCATGTTGATAAGTCAGCGGGATTCATTAGTTCCAAGTCTAAGAACGGACGCGAACTGAAAGCTTTAGAGTTACCTGGACTTTGGAATGGAGCCATGAGCGACTGGAATACAATCTTCGTTGAAGTTCCACTTATCACTTTCAACCCCGTTAAAACAGTAAACGATTTACTGCGTGAACAGCATCAATAAGAATTTGTTGGGTCATGTACGCTAATCAACCCAATTAAACATTGATCCATCACTTGATTAATCAATCATAGAATAATTAATTAGGCTATAATCAATATGTGATTATGGCCTTTTTCTTTTCCTTATTAGAAGGCTTTTATTCTCTAAGTTAAACAACGATTGTACTTATACTTAAAGTACGAAGGTACTTTAAGTTAATAATCTCTTCTATACAAGTTTGTATAATGAATTATACACGTTTGTATAATTAGTTATACACGTCTGTATAATTGGTTATACACGTTTGTATAATTAGT
>ERZ773006.359-NODE-359-length-22649-cov-17.1387_pt1 | contig 22649 bp, 17 predicted proteins | sample MGYA00580843_ERZ773006 | MGnify/ENA primary metagenome ERZ773006 (study PRJEB29015, sample SAMEA2738011) | human oral metagenome | biome: human oral; feature: human-associated habitat; material: dental | place: China | collected 2052 ...
TAGTGTTAAATACGCTATACAAAGGGGATAAAGATTCTCTTACAAGGTTACATGCTTATAATCCGACAGAACGATATAAATCTGCAGCAGATCTTCAAGAATATGTTCATGGAATGTATGATGTTCTGTACACATTAGATGCGATGGAAGCTAAAGCTGTGGTATCTAAATCGAATGATGTTAAGAAAAAATGGTATAGAAAAATTGAAAACTTCTACGTAAAAGATAGTAAGTATAAAAAAGATACTCACGCAGGAAACTCTGTTCGTCCGTTGACGAATGAGGAAGTAGCGAAATTAACTTCTTTAGAATCATTAATAGATAATAATATTATTAATCGTCGTGCGTATAGAGATAATAGTCAATACGTAAGAAATGGATATCATGTGATAAGTATGTTCTCTCCTATCTACGCAGGGCTAAGTAACTCAAAAGGTGCTCCTGGGGATATTATGTTTAGAAAAACTGCTTATGAGCTTCTAGCTGAAAAAGGTTACGAAAATGGATTCTTACCATATGTATCGAATAAATATGCAGAAGAAGCTAAACAAAAAGGTAGTGTAGCGTACTCAGATTGGTTAAGAAAAGATGTCGGCTTAGTAACTGATGATTTAGTATTAAGTAAGGTATTTAATAACCAATATAAATCGTGGGCTGATTTTAAAAAGGCGATGTTTAATGAGCGTATAGCTAAACAAGACAGATTAAACCCAATAACAATTCAATATGAATTAGGTGATGCTAATAGTACAAAAGAAGTAACTATTACAAGCGCGGCTCAAATGCAACAATTAATTGATGCGGCAGTAGCGAAAGATATTACTAACATTGATCGTGCAACAAGTTATGTATCACCAAGTTGGGTACACTTATTAAAACAAAAAATCTATAATGCGTACCTACGCTCTACAGATGATTTTAGACAATCAATTTATAAATAATAGAATTAATCTCAGACAGGTGAGGGCACGAAATCTGTTTATCTAATAAAGAGATTATATAAAAAAAAATTCTAAGTAACAAATATCGATGTTACTTAGAATTTTTTGTTGTGTATTATTTTGCTAAATTCACAGCTGCCTTATTATTCTTGTTGTAAGAGATGTAAGTAAGAGTTAAGAATATTATTCCTAAAACAACTAAGATTAATATAGAATTGTTGTAAATTCCATCAGTTAAACCACCAAGAACTGCGTGGCGAACTGCAATGTCACCGTAGTAAACAGGTGTGAAAGGAATTAACCCACTGTATAGAGAAGGTAACATTTCTTTAGGGAATAGTGGTGTAGTTAGAACGAATTGTAAAGCTACAAATCCGATGCTAATTGCATTACCGACTTTTCCGAATGTGTATGATAAGAAGTGTGTTATTAGCATAAACACGATACCTGAAAGTATTAATCCGAAGAAGTACATTCCGAAGTTTTGAACTTTGAAGTTAAAGAATAAACTCATTGCTACTACTTCTATAATCGTTGCTAAGATAGCGAATGTTGTCATTGATACTAGTCTTGTACCGAATAAGCTGTTTGTTGATTCTCCGTATTCTGCTTTGCGAGCTGGGAATAGAATATTGAATGCCGCAGCAGCGATAAGTAGTCCGAATACTAAGAAGAATGGTGCCATTGCGTTACCGTAGCTAGTTTCTTCTGAGATGTCGCTGATATTAGTTTTAATTGGATTAGACATCATGTCTACGTTTTTATCTCCAGTTTTAGCTGCAGATAGTTTATCCGCCCCGCTAGAAAGTTTATCTGCTAATAATCCAGAACCATCTTTAGCTTTATCTAGTCCAGAAAGTAATTCCGGAGCTTTAGCTTGCATGATAGTTAGTGCGCCATTTAATTTAATAGCACCATCTCTTGCGCTGTTGACTCCATTGATAAGTTCCGGAGCTTTAGCCTGCATAGTAGAAAGTCCTCCATGAAGTTTGTTGGCTCCATCTTTTGCGCTGTTAACTCCATTAATTAATTCCGGAGCTTTAGCTTTCATAGCAGAAAGTCCATTAGAAAGTTTTTCAGATCCTTCTTTTGCAGTGTTAACCCCACCTATTAACTCCGGAGCTTTAGCTTGCATGATTGTAAGAGCGCCAGAAAGTTTTTCAGATCCGACTTTAGCAGTGTAAAGTCCATTAAGTAGTTCCGGAGCTTTAGCTTTCATAGCAGAAAGTCCATTAGAAAGTTTTTCAGATCCTTCTTTTGCAGTGTTAACCCCACCTATTAACTCCGGAGCTTTAGCTTGCATGATTGTAAGAGCGCCAGAAAGTTTTTCAGATCCGACTTTAGCAGTGTAAAGTCCATTAAGTAGTTCCGGAGCTTTAGCTTGCATAGCAGAAAGTCCATTAGAGAGTTTTTCAGATCCTTCTTTCGCAGCGTTAACTCCGTTGATTAATTCCGGAGCTTTAGCTTGCATAACAGAAAGTCCATTAGAAAGTTTTTCAGACCCTTCTTTCGCGGCGTTAACTCCGTTAATTAATTCCGGAGCTTTAGCTTTCATAGTAGCTAATCCGTTAGAAAGTTTTTCTGACCCTTCTTTCGCGGCATTAACTCCATTGATTAACTCCGGAGCTTTAGCTTGCATAGCAGCTAGTCCATTAGAAAGTTTTTCAGATCCTTCTTTCGCGCTGTTAAGTCCGTTAAGTAGTTCCGGAGCTTTAGCTTTCATATCAGTTAGTCCTTGATATAATTTTTTACCACCGTTATCAAGTTCTTGAATACCTATACTTAATTCAGGAAGTTTAGCCTGAAGTTTGTTAAGTCCCGCATTAATTCTTGCATTTCCGTCGACTAAAGCATCGATTCCACTGGCTAATTCCGGAAGTTTTTCGTGCATTATGCTGATTCCGCCTCCGAGTTTATCAAATCCTGCTTGTAATTCAGTTCCTTTGCTTGCTAGAGTACCAACACCCTGCGCTAATTCCCCGGTTGTCATTGATGTAGTTAGTGAGTTGACTCCATTAGTGTAAGAAGAAACACCTTCTTTTAATTTTGGAGTTGCACTTGCTAGTTGGTTAAGACCGTTTACTAACTCACCTGATGTTAGAGAAGATACAGTTGCATCAACTCCACCTTTATATTGATTGAATCCTGCGATAAGAGTAGGAGTTTTTTCATTCATTACAGTTAATCCAGCTTTTAATTGACCACTTCCGGCAGCAAGTTGTCCAACAGCTGATTTAATGCTAGAAAGTCCGTTAATTGATCCTTCAAGGTCAGCTGCAAGAGAGTTTACATCGAATTTATCAAGTTGAGTTTGAATGTAGTTTAATTTTCCTACACGGTATTTCATGCTTGAGTATTTTGATGCAGCGCTGTTAATAGCTGAAGTAAGTTCTGCTTTTACCTGACTATTATTATTGTTACTACTATTTTGAACAGTTGTAGTTGGTTGTGGTGCTGGTGCTATTGCAGCTGGTGTTGCAGCTGCGTCACTTTTAGCAGCAGCAAGAATTTGAGCTTTTTGCTCTGGTTTTAAGTTCATTGATGCTAATGTCTGCTCCAACCCTGAGAAATTAGTAGTAGGAGCAGGTGTAGGTGCAGCTGGTGTAGTAGTTGTAGTAGTAGTTGTTGTCGTAGATTGCGTATCTATACGACTTACAATTTCTTTAAGACTTTCTATTTGAGCACCTAAATCTGCGAAGGCACTAGATAGAGGATTAAAGTTAGTTCTATATGTAATTTTTAATCCTTTTAGTTTGTCTAGTGTAGATGTTAGGTTAGATTTTTTAGCAGCTAAGTCACTGTCACTAGGTAAGTTAGAATTTAATGCATTTAATCCAGTATTGATTTTATCTGCACCATCTACTAATTTTGGTGTGCTTTCAGAAAGTTTAGCAACACCGTTTTCTAGTTCAGTTCCACCAGCAGCTAATCTATTTAAATCATCTTTTTTAGATGCTAGCTTAGAGTTGATTTGAGAAATTCCATCTGATAATCTGTCGATGCCGTTGTTAAGTGTAGCACTTCCGGCGCTAAGTTTTTCTAAATCACCTTTTTTAGCTAGTAGTTTTTCATTTAGAGTAAGTACTCCGTTCGTATATTTTAAAAGACCTTCTTTAAATGCTTCGCTTCCTTTATGTAATTTATCTATTCCATCGGTTAGCATAATACTCTTAGTTTTGAATGTATTAAAACCGATAGTAAGTTGATTAGAACCTGCAGTAAGTTCATTTACACCAGAGACTAAGGTATCTTTTTTATCGTTTAACGTACTTAGACCACCTGATAGTTTTCTAGCTCCTTCCTGAAGTTGAGATACTCCATCACCAAGTTTAGCGCCACCATCACTAAGACGAGTTAGTCCATCAGTTAGACGTTTAGAACCATTAGAAAGTTCGTTAACTCCATTATTAAGTCTTTGTCCACCATCACTAAGACGAGTTAGTCCATCAGTTAGACGTTTAGAACCATTAGAAAGTTCGTTAACTCCATTATTAAGTCTTTGTCCACCATCACTAAGACGAGTTAGTCCATCAGTTAGACGTTTAGAACCATTAGAAAGTTCATTAATTCCATTACCAAGTTTAGAACTGCCATCACTAAGACGAGTTAGTCCATCAGTTAGACGTTTAGAACCATTAGAAAGTTCATTAATTCCATTACCAAGTTTAGAACCACCATCATTAAGGCGAGTTAGTCCATCAGTTAGACGTTTAGAACCATTAGAAAGTTCATTAATTCCATTACCAAGTTTAGAACCACCATCGCTAAGGCGATAAAGTCCGGCAGTCAGACGCCATGATCCTTCAGATAGTTGATTGATACCATCGCTCAGTTTAGAACCACCATCATTAAGGCGAGTTAGTCCATCAGTTAGACGTTTAGAACCATTAGAAAGTTCATTAATTCCATTACCAAGTTTAGAACCACCATCGCTAAGGCGATAAAGTCCGGCAGTCAGACGCCATGATCCTTCAGATAGTTGATTGATACCGTCGTTTAGTTTAGCGCCACCTTCGCTAAGGCGACCAAGTCCGGCAGAAAGGCGACCCGAACCATCGGTAAGTTGATTGATACCGCCACTTAGTTTAGCGCCACCTTCACTAAGACGACCAAGTCCAGCAGAAAGGCGACCTGAACCGTCAGCAAGTTGATTAATACCACTTCCAAGTTTTTGACCACCTTCGCTAAGACGACCAAGTCCATTGTTCAGTTGGTTTGAAGCATCGGCTGCTTTTTGAAGTGAAGAACCAATCTCAGAAAACTTACTGTATAGAGTAGCTGTATAAGTTTTTACAACTTGATCTTTAACGGTATTCGTTAAGTTACTCGCTACAGTTTCCATAATTTTTTCACCGTTTTTACTCTTAGTAAAGTTAGTAGTAAAGTCGATGTTCATTTTTTCTGGGTTATCGTTTGATAATGATGTAGCATTTTTGGAGAAGTTTTGTGGTATTGTAACTACCATGTAGTAGTCTCCTTCTCGTAATTCTTTATCGGCTGTATCTTTATCGACGAATTGCCAATTTACTTTTTTGTTATCTTTTAGTTTTTCGACCATCAAATTCCCGACTTCTAGAGTTTTTCCATTAAAATCTACTTTTTGGTCTAGGTTAACAACCCCGACTTTCATGTTTCCAGTGTTGTCGTATGGATTCCAAACGGATTTTAGGAAGGTTCCTGAATATAGGACAGGAACTAGAAGAACGGTAGCCATGGTAGCTTTTAACCCTTTGCTCTTTAAAAGGCTACTAAATTCTTTTTTTATCATAATTCCTCCAAAGAAATTTCGTCGGCGAAATTCCATTATGTTAATTTAGATGATATAATAATATATCACTTAAGATATTCTACAACTTTATATACTAAAAGTCAAAATATTTTTTAGTAATAGTAAATTTTTAATATTTAACATTAAAGTATATTATATATAATGGAGATAAAAAATATAACTTTTAAAATTTATCATTATTGATTAATATATGATAATAATGGTGTTTTGATGAAAAGTGGATTATTGTTTAAACTTATAAAAAGATATATATTACTTAAAATAATTTCATTAAGTATTTATATAACTTATCCTAATTAAGAAAAAAATTAGTTCACTATTTGTTTGTTAGATGGCAATTGGTAAAAAAAATTTAAAAATAGTATATTATATTTATTATGTAAAAAAGGTAGAAATCCTTAAAAATGGATAACTACCTTTGTTTTAATGTTAAGTTATGCTAATGCGTGTGATATTTTATGTTTTAAAAGATTGTTAAAACAATTTTGAGCATCTTTTAAATCTTTTGGATCTGGGTGTTTTTTTGATTCTTTAACCATGTCGGCAAGATCTGGTGTAACCTTGTGAATAAAGTTAGGGTCACGCCAAGTAAGGATTTTGAAAACTATCATAACCTTTGGATCAACCTTGCCTTGGCAGACGAAAGTTTCGTGAATTCTATTGTTTCTTTCTTCCATAAAGGCGATATAATTATTAATTGAATCATCTGCGTGATAATGTTCACGAGGAACACCACAAGTTAGAAATAGAGCAACGTCTTTACTATGTATTTCTTGTTGATCAATAAAACGTTGCATATTTTTATTGGCATTAGTTTTATCTGTCCAAGCACCTAGAATATAGAAATCATATTCTTTTTCTAGTTTTTTTCGTTGTTTTTTTATATCAAGTAGATCTACTTCTCCTTGATCTTTTATCTGTTCGTAAATAGCTTCAGCTACTTTTTTGGTATTTTTTGTTTTACTAGAATAAGCAAGTAAAATTTTCATAATAAGCCTCCTACTTAGGATGTTGGAATAATATTTCTAAAAATTAACCCTATAATAATCAAATTCATATAACTATTATAACAAAAAAATATTTTATTTTAAACTAATAACTGAAAATAATAATCAATTATAAAGTTTAAGAGAGGTAAAAGTTAAAAAAATTGAAAAATTAATCTAATAGGATGTGGTTTTTATTAAAAAATAGGAAATAATCCATGGTTTATGATAAAATACTAATTGATAATATAGGAAATCAAATTGTATAGTGATAGGAGAAGAGAATGGAAAGGTTGTTTGAGATAACGAGTTATGCATCGTTTATTGTATACCATATAGAAGCGATGGATAAGATAAAGATTCCAAAAACCATGATAAGAGAATATATTAACCTACAAAAAACGGTAGGGAGTTTCCCAGAAGAGCTGAATTATGTGACTAGTTTTTATGATACGAAAACAGGAAGTAGTGGGACACTGTTTGAAAATACTAATGAAGGGAATTACATTTTATCTTATACGGGAACGAATTTTTATTTTGATAGGCAGAAGGATATGTATGCTGATGTAGTAGGTATTTGCTTGGGGCAAGCAGAACATATGACGCCGTGTTATAGATTTTATACACGTATGAAGAAAAAATATGGTGATAACATTATTTTAACAGGTCACTCACTGGGAGGAAGTATCGTACAACGTGTTGCGATTGAGTATGATGTACAGAAAAGTATCGTCTTTAATGCAGCTCCGATATATTTAATCGGAGGTATAGATATTTTTATGGATAAGGAAAAAGACGGTGAATTGTACGCTGCGCGTATGAAGAAATATCTTAGAAATGTAAAGAAAACGGCTATAAAAAAAGCAACTTTCACAGGTGATGTAAAGAGAGTAGTTTCTGAATATGATATATTTACAAGAATTTCCGAGCTGTTGTCGATTGGTTACTATGTAGGAGATGAAATTATTGTAAAAGAAGCTGGAATGCATGGTATAAAAAGTTTCTTAGATATATACCAAAAATCTTTTGGTAGTTCTCTTGAGAAAAAAGAAAATGATGATCTTTTATCGTTAGAATATAAGGATTTTAGCCTAGCCGAGGTAGGTATTCTTAGTAATTTTTCAGAAGAGCGTATAGAAGAATTAGAGAATCAACTGAATGCTTTATTAGTAAGTAGTACTGTGATAGATAACTTGAATAAAAATCCTTATAATGTTAATTTTGAGTTTTTTATCAAGGCCATATTAGACAATATTGCGAAGAAAAAAGAAGAACTATAATAGAGTCCTTGTCTGATGTTTTTGTCAGATGAGGAGTCTTTTTTATATTGCCTTATATAACATATACAATATATTTATTTTTTATTTTTTCATCATAACTATTGAAAAAAGCATCGCTAACCAAATATACTTTAAATTTGTATTATTATAATAATATAATACACCATAAACATATATACATAGATTAAATACAATCACTAATTTCAAATTTCTTTTAGAAAGGAATTTAAATAAATAAAAAACTAATATCCAAATTAATAAACTAATAATTATTTTTAAAAATTCAAACATAAATTACTGTACCTTTTCAACTTTTTTGCTATCAATAATATCACCAGCTTTTACTGTAGAAAATTTATTATAATTATCCATAGCTTTAGCTATATTATTGCTTTTTTCTAAAATACTCCCCATAGGAGTCAAAATTAAACTAGTTATTATCTTCATCTTTGTATTCATTGTCTTTTCCTCCTATATTTGACATATATAATACATTTATCCAACAATAGCCAACTGGGCTGCCCCAAAGTCCTAAAATTTAACAAAGTTCACATGAAAACTCATAGACGCAGTGGTTTATTGATATTTAAATTCGCTTTATAAAAGCTTTTTAGATATCTAATGAACTGTGCGGGGGTGACTCGACGAGATCGATTTCTTTGAAATCACGATTTTTGAGTCATTCCCACTCTAAAATAGCACGAAAACCATATGTAATCAATATGTAAGTCTAAATAATTCATTTTCTAAAAATTAATCATTATATATGATATAATATAAGGGTTAGACACTTTGGTTCCATCATATTTTTTATTCCAACGCATTAAAGATGCTTTAGAAACTTTGTAACGTCTACAGATAAAGTTAATAGAGTTTTTATTTCTATATGTTTTTACCGTGGCTAATCTTGTTTCTAAAGTATGAGGTATATATCGTTGTGTTTTTTTGTAAGTTTTCAGTTATAATAGTTTTCATAAGAGTAAATTCCTTTTTTGATTTGTCGTAATTTCAATATACAGGATTTACTCTTCTTTTTTTATATTTTGTCTCAGATCAATTGTAACACTATACTGATAGAGAGTTAATCGTTTGCTTAAAGTTGTAACTTCATAGAAAAAAATGATATAATATTGATAACTATGTATATACTCACGGTGATGAGAATATACAGGTTAAAAAATAAAAAGTATACTCAAAAAAATGTTTTATAAAAAATATAATTAGGAATATATTAGTTAATACTTAGTATAAATCTAAGGAGGAAGAAAATGGCAGAATATAAAATACTAGTAGTCGATGATGAAGAACCGATTGCTAATATACTAGAGTTTAATTTGAAAAAAGAAGGTTACGATGTAATCGTCGCTAATGATGGAGAAAAAGCGGTAGAACTTGCTTTTAATGATAATCCGGATTTAATCTTATTAGATTTAATGTTACCTAAAAAAGATGGGATGGAAGTGTGTAGAGAAGTACGTGCTAAAAAAAATATTCCAATCATTATGTTAACAGCGAAAAATAGTGAGATTGATAAAGTTCTTGGACTTGAGTTTGGGGCGGATGACTATGTAACCAAACCTTTCTCAACGCGTGAACTTATGGCTAGGGTTAAGGTAAACTTACGTCGTGTTACTAAGCAACAAGAAGAAGTTGCTGAAGAGAAAAATGGTGGAGATCTTGTGATTAAGGATATCGTTATTTATCCAGAAGCTTATGTTATTAGGAAAAATGGTGAAGAAATCGACTTAACACGTAGAGAATTTGATCTTTTCTATTACCTTGCACAACACCGCGGACAAGTTTTAACACGTGAAAACTTACTGCAAACAGTGTGGGGTTATGACTACTTTGGAGATGTAAGGACTGTGGACGTGACTGTAAGAAGATTACGTGAAAAAGTAGAAGATGATTCATCACAACCTGAATATATAATGACACGTCGTGGTGTTGGTTACTTTATAGGTGAAGAGTAATGAGTTTTTTCGAGAAGAGATTTAAGAAAAGATTCTTTTCATCAATTCGAACTAAGTTCGTAATAGTTTATGTTTTAGTTAACATAATATCATTACAACTTATCGGATTGTTCTTTACAACGCAATTAAGAAACAGTAATATAAATACATTTGAACAAAATATTATTGAACAAGAAAAAATCTTAAACTACCATGTTCGTGAGGAACTAGAAAAAGCTAGTGGTAGTGGAGGAGATACTTCGAAAGTTATTGATGATACTGGTGCTCAAGAGGAGTCTACAAAGAGTAATAAAGATTCGAAAAGTGGGATAGCTAAACTAGTTAGTGAATTTAATATTCAAAAGTTATTATTAGTAAATGTCATAGATAAAGATTCGAAAATCATAGCGACTTCTTCAAAAAATGGAAATGATGAATATCTTGCGAAAAGGTCGTTTGATCCACTTGTAAGTCAGGTTATTAAGACTGGTGAGAGTACTAAACAGATTCAAAATAATGCTGATAGTAATAAGCGTGTATGGATCTATGTGAGTCCTGTTAAAAAGGATAATGAAGTTGTTGGTGTAATCTCGCTTATGGCTGATATAGAAAGTGTTTATCAAGAGGTAAATAGTATTTCTAAAATCTTCATAGTGGGAACTATCCTATCGATATTAATCACTACAGTTATAGGATTCGTGGCATCAAAAACGGTAACGAGTTCTATAGAGAAGATGAGTTCTCAAGTTAAGAAGATGGCTTTAGGAAACTACGGTACGGTAGTCGGAATAGATACAGATGATGAAATTGGGGATTTGGCGAAAGTGTTCAACCAAATTTCTAAGAGGATAGAAGAAGAACAAGCTGTAACTGAGACTGAACGTAGGAAACTTGCGACGATTATCGAAAGTATGATGGATGGGATTATTACAACGGATAATAACGGTAGAATAATCCTTATAAATACAAGTGCTGAGGATATGCTAGGTGGACGTAATGATGAAATTTTCATCGGAAAAGATGTGCTGAAAATTCTTAATATTACTGAGTATGAGAGTATAGAGGAAATATTAGAAGCGGAAGACAGTCTTCTGGTAAATGCTTCAAAAAGTGATGAAGAATTGCTTTTACGTGCGGAAATTTCTAAGATAGAAAAAGAAGATAAAGAAGATTTAACTCAGATGTCAACTGAGCTAGAGGGATATATTATCGTGCTTTATGACGTAACAGATCAAGAACGTCAAGAAAAAGAACGTCGAGAATTCGTATCGACTGTATCTCATGAACTTCGTACACCACTAACGACGATGAACAGTTATATCGAAGCGCTAGAAGAGGGTGTGCTTGAAGATAAAGAACTTGCTCCGCAGTTTATCGATACTATTCATAAAGAGACTACTCGTATGATAAGAATGGTAAATGAGTTGATGCAACTTGGTAAGATGGATATCAAAGAAGAGCATTATGAAAAAGAGTTTATTGATATAAATAAGATGCTTGAACAAATTACCGATAGATTCGCTTTAACGCATCCTGAGAAAAACTTTATAAAACATATTCCTAAGAGTCCGATATTCGTAGAAGGTGACCAGGATAAACTTACACAGGTGTTTGATAATATTGTTAATAACGCGATAAAATATTCTCCAAATGGTAAGAATATCACAGTAAGGGTTAGACAAAATTATCACCATAATAGGGTGAGTATTTCTATTAAAGATGAAGGTGTAGGAATTCCATTAGTGCATATTGATAAGATCTTTAATAGGTTCTATAGGGTTGATAAGAGTAGGCAGAGAAGTATGGGAGGAACAGGTTTAGGGCTAGCGTTAGCTAAGACTATTGTAGAGGCCCATAAAGGTCGTATTTGGGCGCAAAGTAGAGAAGGATATGGAAGTATAATATTTGTAACACTACCTTGTGAACAAATTGATGATGAATGGTTATAGAGGTAAATAATATGAGAAGTAAAAGGAAAGAAACTGTTAAATCAGTCGTATTAGGAATACTTGTTCTAATGAGTTTAACACTATCTTATCTTATTATTACTTATCAACCAGATTATGAGATTTTCACTAAGAGAACTACTCAAAAATCAGTAGAGTCGAATAAAAATAGTCTTTTGAATTTCTTGATTCCAGATAGTGTCGTGAAAAACTATGAAGGATCAAGAGAGGAAGCGATAGTTCAGAATTCTATAACAAAGGTAGCTAGTGTCGATGCTATTAAAAACAAAAAAGTGTTGAAAGACTTGCTATTGGTAATCTCAGATAGTGAAAGTACAGAATCTAGAGTTAGGAATAGAAATATCGAGGACATTACATCGAATAATGTTGAAAAAATATTGATAAATTATCAGGTGACCCTGGATTCTGCTTTAGTAAAACCATTGTTCTTCTCTGAAGAAAATTCTAATATAAGTTTAGAATTTGATACGATAGTTTTACTAAAAGATAGACCGAATATGATTTATCTGTATAAAAAAGATGATAAAAACTATCTACAGATTACTTTAAAAGAAGAAATCTATGGTAAAGTAAACACTATGTTTAACGAGAAGAAACAGAGTTATGCTAAATATAGTTTGAATAATAGGTTTATATATTTAAAAGAATCTGATGAAGACAATGTTATAGATGAATATAGTGCTGAAGATGTTAACTTAAACAAACTGGCTAAGGATATATTTGAGAAAAAAGATAATCTTAGAATAAGTAATGAAGATGAAGTGACCGATGGTTATGGAATTTTAAGATCTATAAATAATAGATTATTATATACAAATCCATCCAATGAAGGTGGAAAAGAAGTTGGAGCTACTGTAGCTATAAACAATACTATGAGCTTTTTAGAGTTAGGTTATGTAGGGGATACGAATTATCAACTTACTACTGCTTTAGAAGGAATTACTATTTTCCAAGAAGCTCATAAGGAGTCTATAGCCTTTAGTAAAGATGGTTTTGCTGATATTATTTCTGAGGACAATAGTAGTGGGATATATAAGCTAACATCACCGAAAAAACTTACAAAAACGTATCTTTCATCAAAAGAAGCGGAACTGTATTCTGTTGAAAAGACTGAATATGTGATTAATTATCTTTATGAAAGAGTCAATCTTAAAGAAATAGGTGATATAGTTTTAGGATATGATAAAGTTTATAATAAAGATAGAAACAGTTTTAGTTATGTACCAGCGTGGTATGTAAAATATAATGATAGATATATGAGCTTTAAAAAACTAAAAGAAATGATAGACAGGGGAGAGAGACTATGAACTGGGGTAAGATGAAGACATTATTTATTTACCTATTCGTTGCGCTTAATGCTGTCTTGTTAACATTCTATGTATACACTGTTCAGAAAAACAAAACAGAAATAGTTCAAGAAAAAGAAATAATCGAGCGTGCTATGAAAAATGATAATATAACTGTAGAGGATAACGCCACAAAACGTGATAATCTTGGTTATGTGAATGTGACAATCTCAGATTTGAAAGAAGTTCGAAAAGAAGAGAATGGTCTAAAGTACGAAGTTGAAAATGTAGACAAAACATCTATGTTAAAAGTCAGTTCTGAAAATGCTATTACAAACGTAAATAAAGGTAGCTATAGAGCAGAATTAGAATCATTCTTGCTAGAAAAGATGAAGCTTAGTGCAAATTATATTTTTTCTAGTTATAATTCATCAAAAAATGAAGTTATTTTTGAACAACAAATAGATAGTTTTAGGGTGTTTTCGAATAAAAATGCGAGAATAGTCTTTAGTGTTGAGAGTAATGGAGATATCAAGAACTTTACTCAGACGAGTGTTTCAAATATAAGAAAAGATAAAAATGAAACATTAGTACCATCTAATCAAGCGATAAATAGACTGTATCACGAAGACTTAATTCCTAAAAACTGTCGTGTTCGCACTACTTTAGGGTATTATACCTATATTTCACAAACGGAAAATCAAGTGTTGATACCGACTTGGAATGTAGAAATAAGTGATAAAGATGGTCAAATTAGCAACTACTATGTAGATGCAATAAATCTAAATGTACTGAACAGAAAAGGGCATAGCTCATAGATAGGTATTTAAAAATAAAGAAAAACTATTCGTTGTGATAAGTGCAACGAATAGTTTTTTTTGTATTAATCAGCTAAGTAAGCTTTTAGCATCCAAACATTTTTTTCTAATTGAGTTTTTAATCCTAATGCTAAGTCAGAAGTACCTTGATCTCCTTCGTCTTCAGCTACACCCATAAGGTGAGTTAAATCATTGATTAGTAATTCGAAGTCATGGAATATAGCTGCAACCATTTCAGAAGTTGTTTCTTGTTCAGTTGCTTCTTTAATAGTTGCGATTTCTAAAGCACCTTTAAGTGTAGAAACTGGACGACCTCCAATTGCTAATAATCTTTCAGCAACCTCATCTAAAGATTCAGTTGTGTAGTTATAGTAGTTTTCAAATACTTCGTGTAGTGTGTAAAAGCTACGTCCTTTTACATACCAGTGGAAGCTGTGTAATTTTGTGTATAATACTGTTAAATTTGCAACAAGTTTGTTTAATTCTGTTGTACGTGTCATATTAATGGCTCTCCTTTATTTTTGAATTTATGCTTAAATTATAGCACCATGAATTTCTTATGTAAAGTTAATAAGCTCATAAAAGTTATTGAGAATTATTCTCTAAAAAGAATGTTGATTTAGCAATGTTTCCTAAGGAAAAGAAATATAAATGATAATCGATATCATATATAGTAGGTATATTTTTTGATTTAAAAATTTGAAATAAACTTTATTAGTTGATAAAATAAAGAGCGAAAGGGGTAGAATCTATGGCAAGATTATGCATATTTTTAATAAACTTGTATAGAAAATATATATCGCGTTATACAAGACCGACGTGTAGATTTTCTCCTACATGTTCAAGCTATGCTCTGGAAAGTTATAAGAGATTTGGTTTTTTCTTAGGTACATATTTAACTGTTAAGAGACTATTAAAGTGTCATCCGCTATATAAAGGTAAGTACTTTGATAATGTGCCTTTATTTAAGAAAGATATATTCAAATTTGGAAGAAAAAAATAAAGAGGCCGCTAAGTTTAGCTGCCTCTTTATTTTGGGCGAAATTGTTATTTGGATAAAAATCAGGAATGTTTGATCATGTTTGCAGAACTAGAAGAAGTCCTCTTACAAAATAACTTTTCTAAAAATTTATCTAATTAAGGTATTTGTACGGTAAATCCTCATAATTACCTACAAATGTTAAATTATATTGCAAGTGCGCGGTAAATCCTCATAATTATCCACGAGTGCAAAGTTTTTAATGTTATTTATCGATGCTATTTCCTGCATCTAACCATGCGGCAATTCCGCCCGGAAATCTATAGACATTTTTATAGCCAGCTTCTTTTGCTAAGACTGCTCCAACATGGCTTCTTTCACAAGCTACAAAACCACAGTATATAACGATTTTTTTATCTTTATTATCCCCTAGAGTTTTTAAAAATGCTTCTTTTTCTTCTGGTTTTAAATCCTTCATTTCTTTTGGAAGACCAGCGTTAACAGCACCTTTGATTTTTGTTTTTTCAAATCGATCCGCAGGAATTGTATCAACTAGAATCATATCCTCTTTATTATCTATAGATTTTTTCAATTCATCTGCGCTGATTAGATTGTAATCCCCTGTTTTTGTTGCTTTAACTAGTTTTATAGCTGCCTTTTCTACTTCATTTTCTTTTCCGTCTTTTGCAGAACGATTAAGTCCGTCTCCGTTACTACAACCTACTAAGGAAACTGAAAGTAATATGCTAGATAAAGCTAGTGTAATTTTATTTTTTTTCATAAAGTCAGCCCTCCTTTAACTTTCACTTTTATTATAACATAAAAAATTACATATATAAACAAAATATATAATAAAATTTATTAACCTTAAAAATTATAATAATGTTGATTAACGTTGATTTTAATATGTAAACTAAAAATTATATGATATATTATATAATTTTTAATAAAAAATTAATAAGTTTATTAATTATAATCTCAGTTAAATATCAAAGTAATTTTTTATATTTTTTATGTAAAAAAATAAGACTCTAATGAATAATGCATTAGAGTCTGTTGCTTATTGATATTTATTTTTTATTAAGGATAGTTAAGATTGATTTGAGTATTTTTAAAACAACTTTATCTTTTTTATTAGCTAATGATTTTGTAATAGAATTAGATGTTTTAGTATTTTTTTCATTTTCTTTATTAGCTAGCATCTTTTTAACAAAATCTGGCATTTCTAACTTTTCGTCATCCTTTTTATTAGCTAACATTTTCTTAACGAAGTCCGGCATTTCAGGTTTTTCACCATCTTTTTTATTAGCTAACATTGCTTTAACGAAGTCTGGCATTTCTCCTTTTGGTTTATCCATTTCATTAAACGTTGTTTTCTCTGGATTATGCGAAATAAAAGGATTGTTTTTGTTAGCTTCAATCGTTGACACAAGAGCATCGATTAAACGAGAATCATAGTTCGGCATAGGTGGTCTATGATAAGCTACTCCAAACTCCTCACAAAGTTCTCGACATTCAACATCGTTATCGAAAAGAACTTCGATATGCTCGCTTATAAAGCTAAGTGGAACAAATATATAATGCTTAGGATGTTCTTCTTGCTCTCTTAAGTACTCAAGAACATCAGGCTTAATCCATGGCATCCCAATATCACTTTCACTTTGCCAAGTATTCGTATAGTTTTCTTTTTCAAGACCTATTTTTTCGGCTATAAGTTTTGTCATATCAAAGATTTGATTTACGTATGGATCATTATATTTTAATGCTATTTCAGGTACGCTGTGCGCAGAGAAAACTACTTTGTAGCTGTCTTCTTTTATTTCTTCAGTAATAATTTTTTTAATTTCATCTGCCCAGAATTCAATTAACTTCTCTTCTTTGTACCAAGATTTTATTATATTGAATTTAATTTTATTACTCTTAATAAATCTTTCGTAACCCATAATAGAATAGAATGAATAATGTGGTTCAAGAATTAAACAAATACATTCTTCGATACCATCATCTTCCATTTTTGAAATTATATCAGGGATATAAGGTGAAGAAAATTTATTGGCAAAGTATACTTTATATTCATCTTTTACAGATTCCCTTAAAAGTTCAACTTCTTTAAGTGTTATCTCTTGAAGGGGAGAGCCATCAATGCGAAGATAATTTTTTAAAAGTAGATTGATCTCTTCGTCATTAGGACGCACTCCTCTTCTAATATTTGTGAAAAATTTTGCTATACCTTCGAATGTATATTCTTCAGGTGTTCCATATGTCATTACTAAAATAGCTTTATTCATTTTATAACCTCTCAAAATAGTGTAGTTAACTATATTATAACATTTTTTGTACTAAAACACACTAATAATTATTATATTACAGAAAAATATTGTAGATTACGAATACATTCCCTATAAGTTAGGGTTTAAATCGATGTTTTATTTTATTATAACTGTGTCAAAAATATGATATTACTATAATATTAAACTAGAATTGAAAAAAAACTATTGAAAAAATAGCTAAAAAGTTATAATATAAAAGTTAACTAAAAAGTTTACTAATAAGGGAGTTTAAGAATCTCCAATTGGTTGAAGAAAAAGGAGGAAGAGTTAAATGAGAAAGAAAATATTCGGAGCGATAACTTTTATTGCGGCGATTGGTGGCGTTATTTATATGAAAAATAATCCTAAATATAAGGAGATTGTTAGAGTCGTGAAAACTGCTGATGCACGTGGTTTTTACGAAAAAATAATTTTAGAAAAAGATAAACTTGCATTCACAGCAAAAGCGAAAATTAAAGATTATAAGATTGATTATGAGAGTATTAGAAATGTCGGAGAGAAAATTTACGCACGTCTAATAGTGAATAATGACGAGAAGTTAAATATCGATACAGTTATTAATGAAAAAGATACAAATGTAGAAGAAGTATCGCATTCAGAAAAACTGGATGAATTGTTGAATAAATAGCGATAAAGAGGGGAGAAAATGATTTTTTAAAATTTTTTACTCCCTTAACTTGAATTTTTTTGGATAAGTTTGCTGAATATTTCCTAGGAAATCTATAAAAAAGGAATCCTCCATTACAGTAAGGTGATGTGATGGAGGATTTTTCATGGTTAAATTAATTAGTATCTAATATTATTATGCGAAACGGCTACGAATACTAGTTGGTATTGATTTGTAAATACTCTTAGTAACGAAGAATAAGAATGTTACTAAAGCACCTTTAAGTAGGTTGAATGGTATAATACCAGCCGTTACGATTGTTTTTACGTTAGTCACGATGTCTGCTAGATTCATAATATATCCATATGCTGGAAGTAATACGAAGTAGTTAAGTAGTGACATGAATACTGTCATTGCTAGTGTCCCTAAGATTCCACCAATAATAGTCTTAGCAGTACCTTTTTTATAGAAAAGAACGATGATACTGATAAAAGTGAATTCTACTACTATATTAGCGATTGATCCGATTGGTTCATGTGATAATAAAGCGAAGTGTAGGAAGTTTTTTAAGAATGACACTAAAAGTGCATCTTTATATCCTAATAATAGCAACGCCATGAACAGCGGGATAAACGTGAAATCAAATTTTAGAAATGGTGGCAAGAATGGCACAGCAAAACTAAAAAAAGATAGAAGTAGAGCAATAACTGCAAGCATACCACTCAAAACTAGTGAGTGAACATTTTTTTTATACATTTAAAACCTCTTTCCTATCTTCATAGGCAATAAAATAGCCGCAATACTATTCTTAAAAAGGTGAATTCTAAATCTACGTTAGATATAAAAAACACCACTTTAAAAATTTTAAAGCGGGACTGAAAGGTATGAAAAATAAGCGTTACACTTAAACGAAGTACAGCAAATATACATACGTAGTATACTGTATGTGTAAGTTTATTTATTCTATATCTTCTATCATCCAGACTGTACTGTCGGTTTTGGAATTTCACCAAATCTGCTTGCGCTCGCGGACTTTGACCGCCGGTCGGGAATTTCACCCTGCCCCGAAGATAATTAAATTTATTATTTATACGATTATTATAAACTGAACTCGCTAAGTTGTAAAGTGAAAAGGATTAAATTTTTAAAAAATAGATAAAAGCAGCTCAGAAATAATTTTCTCGAGCTGCTCAAATATTTTATTTTTAAAATTATTCTACTGTTACTGATTTAGCTAAGTTACGTGGTTTATCCACATCTAGTCCTTTAGTGTAGGCTGCGTAGTATGCGAATAGTTGTGTAACTACGATACTTGCGATTGGAGCAAGATCCTCGTTTACGTTAGGGATTGCGTAGTCACCTTTACGAGCTAATTTTTCTAATGTAATGATTAGAGTATTAGCACCACGGCTAGCTACTTCACTTACGTTACTACGTGTATTTAAGTCTAGTTTAGCGCTTGTGATAAGAGCTACTACAGGTGTTCTTTCTTCAATAAGAGCGATTGTACCGTGTTTTAATTCTCCTCCGGCAAATCCTTCTGTTTGAATATATGAAACTTCTTTAAGTTTTAAAGCTGCTTCACATGCACTATAGTAGTCAATTCCACGTCCGATATAGAATGCATTACGTTCAGTGAATAAGTTTTTAGCTAAGTCTTTGATAGTTTTTGTATCATCTAAGATTGATTCGACTGCAGAAGTAATTACTGATAACTCTTGTTCGATATCAAATTTAGGTTGTTTAGAAAGTTGTTTAGCTACTTCATAAGCAAGTATGCTTAGTGTTGCGATTTGAGCAGTATATGCCTTAGTAGATGCAACCGCGATTTCAACACCTGCGTGAAGTAATAACGTATAGTCACATTCACGAGATAGAGTTGAAGCATCAACGTTAGTAAGTACTAAGAATTTATAATCTTCATTTACACTACGTAATTTTGTAAGTACAGCACGAAGGTCAGCTGTTTCTCCTGATTGAGAAAGGAAGATGAACATTGGTTTTTTAGATAATAATGGTACGTTGTAAGCAAATTCTGATGCTAAGTGTACCTCTGTAGGAATACCAGCCCATTTTTCAAAATAGTTTCTTCCTACTAGACCAGCGTTGTAACTTGTACCACATCCGATAATGTATAATCTATCAGCATCTTTTACGTTGTTAATAATTTCGCTGTCAATATTTACATCATGTCCATCGAAGTAGTGAGAGATGATGTTACGCATAGCTCCTACTTGCTCATGAATTTCTTTAATCATGTAATGTTCGTGGATACCTTTATCGATTTCTCCAGCGTTTAAGTTAGTTGAGAAACTTTCACGCTCTACAACATTACCTTCTTTATCTTCGATAGTTACGCTATCTTTTTTCACGATAACAAATTCACCATCGTTGATTTCTAAGAAGTTGTTAGTGTACTTAATCATTGCTAAAGCATCACTACCAACATAGTTTTTATTTTCTTCTCCTAGTCCGATAAGAAGTGGACTCTTATTTTTTGCTACATATAATGTGTCTTTATCTTCTGTATCGATTAAACAAAGTGCATAAGAACCTTGAAGTTTAGATACAGCTTTTTTGAAAGCTTCTTTAGTATCAAGACCACGATCGCTATAAACTTGTACTAATTGAACGATAACTTCAGTATCAGTTTCAGAAACAAGTTCTACACCTTTGAAAAATCTTTCTTTAAGTTCTTGGAAGTTTTCGATAACTCCATTGTGAACTAAAATAAAACGTTTATTGAAGCTTTGGTGAGGGTGAGAGTTAGTTGTGTTAACTCCACCGTGAGTAGCCCAACGTGTATGACCAATACCTAATTCTAGGTGAAGGCCTTCAGGGATTAGGGCTTCTAGATTTTTAATGCGACCTACAGACTTAGTAACGCTAGCTTCTCCGTTAACAACACCAGCGATACCAGCTGAGTCGTATCCACGGTACTCAAGACTACTAAGTCCATCGATTAAAAATTTAACTCCATTTGCTTCTCCAACAAATCCTACAATTCCACACATATTAAAAATTCCTCGCTTTTTTCTTTAATTTATTTTTTATAGAAAGTACTATAAAGTTTTATACCTATGCTCAAATATATTGTACTTCATTAAGCTTATGTAAACCTTAAAAGAAGACATAATGAGCCTATAGAGAGGTGATAATGATTTTGAAGGGTGGGTATGTCACCATTACTCCTAAAGATACAAAGGTACACCCCAGCAGTGGCAACTAAAGTTTTTTAGGTCATTCTTCCTTAAAAACTAAGTTGCTGTTGTATACGCTGTACCTAAGTATCTTGTCGTCACTACGTTCCTAAAGATACAAAGGTACACCCCATTGTACATTATCTAACGAAACTCTCTGGTTCCGAAAAAGCATCCGCCGAATTTTCGATAACTTTTTTCCTCGTCAACTAAATTCAATTTAACCTTTAGAACTTAGTTCGGGCGCTATAATTATAAATTGAAAATACCTCCTGATAGTTTAATCGTACATATTATTATACTAGATGAAAAGAGCATTGTAAACTGAAAGGACATATTTACATAAACTCAGATATTCCAATAAAACATTTGAAAATTTAACCTTAATTTTTAAATTGTAGAAATATAAAATTGATTAATAAAAAACCTACTTACTCTTTGAGTAAGTAGGCGATATTATTATTCTGATTTTTTAGTATCAGTAGCTACCTCTTTGGCGTTTTTCACTTCATCAGGTAGGTTGATTTCTTTAACATTGTTTACGTTAGAGTATTTAATGTTTTGTTTGATTTTCATTGTTGTTGGAGTTGGTGTATTTTTAGTAGCAAGCTCCATGTTTACTTCGTTAGTTACAGGTGTGTAATCTTTAGTAACAACAAGTTTGATTGAAACATTTTTGAAATCAACGCCGGTAAATGCACTTGCAGTCACTTCGTTTCCAGAAGATGCGTTAGCAATAGCAACCATAAGTTCTTTAAATTGATCTCCATTACCAGTGTATGTTAGAACATAGTTTCCATTTTCTTCAGTTTTCTTGAAGTCTTTAGCAATTTTTTTGTAGAATTCTAAGATTTGCTCAGAGTTTGCGATTTTCTTAAGGTTTTCGAATTGGGCAGTAATGCTGTTACTTGAACTTTTAACCCACTCATTTTGTCCTGTTGATTTTGCATAAGCAGTTCCATCTTTAATGTATAATTCTAGTGTTTGGCTTTGACCTTGAGCTTTCACATCAGTAGTGGCTTTAATTGTTAGTGGATCGATAATTAATGATCCTGATACAGTATTTTCAACTGTTTGAGTTTGCTCACCAACTAAAATTTCAGAACTGTTAGTCGCTACGAAATCTGTACTTTTTATGTTTTTAGATGATTCTACTGATTTATTAACGATTTGTTCTGTAGAAGCCCCCATGCTACAAGCAGCAAGAGTAACTGAAAGAATAACCGTTGCAATAAGCAATAGATATTTTTTTAGTGATTTTGTCATGTGTCTCTCCTTATTGTTAATGAAAATAGATTATTTGAGTATAAAAAAATCTTTTTTATAAATTTAATTTTATAGAAATATTCTATCATATTATAGCGGATATTACTATTATTATAAGTTTATTTTTTAAATATCTGTAATAAATAATATAGGTTCTAAATAAGAATGATAACTTTGTCTAATATTTTTTATAAAAATAATAAAAAATCTATTGACTTATATCAATGATGGATATATAATTATATCAA
>ERZ773006.364-NODE-364-length-22507-cov-66.9388_pt1 | contig 22507 bp, 26 predicted proteins | sample MGYA00580843_ERZ773006 | MGnify/ENA primary metagenome ERZ773006 (study PRJEB29015, sample SAMEA2738011) | human oral metagenome | biome: human oral; feature: human-associated habitat; material: dental | place: China | collected 2052 ...
AGCCAGACAACGTTAGTCGCAAGGCGAGAAGCTCTCACTTCTGCTTTTCTCAACTTTTATATAATATCAAGTTTCAGATTATTTGTCAAGAATTTTTTTAGCTTTTTCTTCGATAAAAGCAACAACTTCAGCAATTCCGATACCCGTCGTATCAAAATGAATAGCATCATCTGCTGGTTTTAAAGGAGAAACTGAACGGTGACTGTCCTTATAATCACGATCTGAAATTTCTTTTTTGAGGGTTTTCAAATCAGTTGGAATACCTTTTTCAAGATTTTCTTTATAGCGGCGTTGAGCTCTTTCCTCAACTGAGGCTACAAGAAAAATTTTTAACTCTGCATGAGGCAAAACAACTGTTCCAATGTCACGCCCATCCATAACAATACCGCCTTGAGTGGCAATTTCTCGTTGTAAATCAACCAACTTTTCTCGTACTTCTGGAATTGCAGACACCCAAGAGACATTGTTGGTCACTTCGTTTTCACGAATCGGATGCGTCACATCTACATCTCCGACAAAAACAAGCTGCTCCCCATTTTTATCACGCCCAAAACTAACTGGATAAGTGTCTAATAATGCGACAATTTCAGACCACTTTTCTGCAGATAAATCATTTTGTAAAGCTAAGTACGTCGCCGCACGATACATAGCGCCTGTATCCAAGTAAGTGTAGTCGAAATCTTTCGCAATAATCTTAGCAACCGTTGACTTTCCGCTTGAAGCCGGACCATCAATGGCAATTTGAATTTGTTTCATTCTACACTCCTATCGAATTTTCACCACATCACCTGGATTGGCATACCAAGCGCCTGTTGTCATATGAGAAGGATTCAAACGCTCCAATTCAGCAATCGAAATCCCTGCACGCGCAGCAATGGCCGCCTCACCTTCTCCAGCTTGAACAGTAAGCGTTCCTTCAGATGATTGCGTTTGACTGCTATCACTTGTTGCCTTAGAAGACTCTGGAACGCTAGAACTTTCACTTGGTTTGCTGGTAGCCTTAGTATTATAAAAGCCCTGTGTTGCTGCTTTTTTGCTGCTTCCGCCAGTTGATAAATAAATCATCATACCTACAATTGTAATCACCATGATGAAAAAAATAACCGCTAAAATTGTCAACACACGATTGGCCGCTACATCGCTCGTTTTTTTACTTCTCGTCAATTCTTTTTCTCCCTTGTCGTAAATATCTTCTTCCCATGGTTCCTTTGCCATGACTTCCTCCTTGTATTTTTTCAAAATTCCGATTACAATATGAGTATGAAAGTTACACTCATTCCTGAACGATGCATTGCCTGCGGGCTTTGCCAAACTTATTCTGAACTATTTGATTATCATGACAATGGCATTGTTAAATTTCATCAAGAAGATGAACTTCTGGAAAAAGAAATTCCTGAAACACCTGATGTTATTGAAGCTATCAAAAACTGTCCTACAAAAGCTCTTAAGAAAGAGTAGTTTTTTTAGGATGAGCATAATAGGTTTCAAAATAGTCTACGTGGGTTAAGTTGTCCATTAGTTCAACTTCCCCTTTAAAATGGTCATTCAAAGCCAAAGCATTTACAAAATACTTCTTAGGCCACTTACGCATACAAAACGTACGGCCTTTTTCTTTGCCATCAAATAAAAGAGTAATAGAAGTTTTTGTCACTTCTACTTTACGAATTGTTGAAATTTCAATCTTCGAAGGTGTAAATGGATTTGCCGTAGTAATTCTTAAAATCCCGTTATCATATATAGTGAAATATCTATGTACGCCAATTCCTAACAAGATCATGAAGAGAAAGAAAGAGAAAAGAACTAAAAACGGAACTTCTGAACTCTCAAATAAAAATGCAAAACCTATAAAAATCGGAATGACCGATAAAGACCAATAAATGATTAGAAGAGAAAGATCTGGTTGCCAATGATAGCGCAACTGACCAAATATCTTTATCATGTCTACACCCCCTCTTATATAGTTTATCATAAAAAAAAGAAAAATGGGAGTGAGATTGGACAACAAAAGAAAAAATTAAGGAAGTGAAAGAATACTAGCTCTAATCCCTTATTAAATTAGTCGAAAATGGCAGATGTGATAGAGATAATCGCCTCAACGAAAATGCAAATAGGTCAAATTCCACTTTCTCAAGATTCAGCCGATAGAGTTAAATCTTATATTTTCATTTTTAATAGATTTCCAATATTTTGAGCTGTTCGGATGAGATTTTCTTCTGCCTTGGCTAGAATAATAGCTAGAGGTTCGACTTGAGAAATGATTGGGAAAGCAGCTTGAATGTTTTCTACTGGAAAAGCAGGTAAGTCATCACTTAGGCTCCCACAAATAGCGATAACGGGGACATTCCTTGGTGTTCTTCTTGCCACTCCAATCGGGGCTTTGCCTGCCAAACTTTGTTGATCCATTCGTCCTTCACCCACGATGACTAAATCAGCCCTTTTGACACGATTATCAAAATCAAGCAAGTTAAGACAAGTATCAATTCCTGAAACAATTTTTCCATGCGCAAATGTCACCAGACCAGCCGCCATACCTCCTCCGGCACCTGCACCAGCTAGCGAAAAAATTGTTGGATTAGCCTGTTTATAAAAAGTCACCATTGCCTGATCCACTTGAGAAAATAGCAGAGCGGGCAAACCTTTTTGCCCTCCAAAGACGTACGTGGCGCCATTTTCACCACAGAGAGGATTTGTGACATCTGTCAAAATCTGAATGTCCAGATTTTCCAAAATTGCAGGAACATTATCAGCTGAAATGCGAGCCACACGACCTAAAGACGCACCTTTTGCTTGAAGCAAATGATTGTCTTTATCAAAAAATTCATAACCCAGCCCAGCTGCCATTCCAATTCCACCATCATTGGTAGCAGAGCCCCCTACGCCAATATAAATTTGCCGCACACCTTCCTTGGCTAGATACAAAATTAACTCTCCCAGTCCTCTGGTATCAAGGGTCAGAGGATTTCTTTTTTCTGGCGAAATAGAGGCTAAACCAACCAAATCAGCCATTTCAAAGAGCGCGATATCACCTTTTCGAGCATATTTCATCGAAACAGGTTCTCCGAAAGGTCCAGTTACGATGTGAGTATAAGTGTCTAACTGCAAGGCTGCAATCAAAGCTGCCATTGTTCCCTCACCACCATCCCCAATGGGTAGCAAGTCAAATGTTGCTTCAGGGAGTGCCTTGGAAAATCCTGCTTTTATAGCCCCTGCAACACTTTGGGCTGATAAACTTTCTTTAAAAGAATCCGGTACAATTAAAATATGCATGGCTTAGTCCTCACTTTCTATCCCCTCTAAAAGTTTTACAACCTGATACAAGTCCGTTTGATTGATTTGATACGGCGCTTGTTCTCTCACAAGAGGCTTGGCGTTAAAAGCAATCCCGATTCCTGCCGTCAATATCATCGGGAGGTCATTGGCACCGTCTCCTACAGCAATAGTTTGAGCCAGAGTCAAATTATTTTCCCCCGCCCATTGTCTTAGTATTGCTTTTTTGACTTCTTTTGTGACAATTGTTCCTAAAACTTTGCCGGTTAGCTTACCATCTTTCACTTCTAAACGATTAGCTTTTACATAATCTACGTTCAATTTCGTGGCTAATTCGTCTACCATTTCATGAAATCCGCCTGATACAATGCCAACCTTGTATCCACGCTGATGCATTTCCTCTATCAACTCTTGAGCACCTTTGCTAAAATGAATTTTCTTAGAAACTCGTTTAAAAATTGTTTCAGGAAGTCCTTTGAGCAAGGCCACGCGTTCTATCAGAGCTGTCTCAAAATCATATTCCCCTTGCATAGCCCGTTCTGTAATGGCTGCGACTTGCTCACCAACTCCTGCTGCAGCACCTAGCAAATCGATTCCTTCTTCTCTAATCAAGGTACTGTCTACATCCAGTACCAATAATCCTCTTGTTTTCACATCATCACCTCATATATTGCTTGTATTATATAAAAAATTGATTGACAAAACAAGTTGCAATATAAAGACAAAGAAAAGCCCTGTTTGTTATACAAACAAGAGCTTCTTTGCTTTATTCAATACCGATTTCAGCACGCACAATATCTGCAATTGTATCGACATAGTAATCTACTTTCTCATGGCTTGGTGCTTCTGCCATGACCCGTAAAAGTGGCTCTGTTCCGCTTGGACGAACAAGAATGCGACCATTGCCAGCCATTTCCGCTTCCATTTTTTCAATGACCGCTTTAATAGCAGGTACTTCCATGGCCTTGTCCTTCATGCTGTTTTCAACACGGATATTGACCAATTTTTGTGGATAAATCGTTACTTCCGATGCTAATTCAGACAAAGGCTTACCTGTTTCTTTCATCACTTTTGTCAATTGAACAGCTGTCAGCTGACCGTCACCCGTCGTATTATAATCCATGATAATCACGTGACCGGATTGCTCACCGCCCAGATTGTAACCAGATTTGCGCATTTCTTCTACAACATAGCGGTCACCAACAGCTGTAATCACCTTGTTAATGCCTTCACGATCCAAAGCTTTATGGAAACCAAGATTTGACATAACAGTTGTTACAATTGTATTTTGAGCAAGCAAACCTTTTTCAGAGAGGTATTTCCCAATGATATACATGATTTTATCGCCATCGACAATCTCACCGTTCTCATCAACTGCAATCAAGCGATCGCTATCGCCGTCAAATGCCAGACCAAGTGCCGAACCTGATTCACGGACTGTTTCTTGCAATTTTTCAGGATGTGTAGAGCCAACATTCAAGTTGATATTTAGCCCATCTGGATTTTCCCCGATGACCGTCAATCTAGCTCCCAAATCCGCAAATACCTGACGAGCACTCGTTGAAGCAGCACCATTTGCTGTATCAAGGGCAACTTTCATTCCCTCTAAATCAAGACCAGTAGATACGAGATATTGTTGATATTTGCGCAATCCTTCTGGATAATCCATAAGAGTTCCTAAACCTTCCGCACTTGGACGCGGTAAATCGTCTTCTTTGGCATCAAGAAGAGCTTCAATTTCCAATTCACGCTCATCGTCCAATTTATAGCCATCGCCACCAAAGAATTTAATACCGTTGTCAAGCGCTGGATTGTGGCTAGCTGAAATCATGACACCAGCACTTGCTCTCTCAGATTTCACCAGATAAGCAACGCCTGGCGTGGCAATAACTCCGAGCTTATAAACACGAATCCCAACAGACAAAAGTCCAGCTACTAAAGCACTTTCCAGCATTTCTCCTGAAATACGTGTGTCACGTCCTACAAAGACACGGGGTACATCTTTCTCATGCTGGCTCAATACATAACCACCAAAACGCCCTAATTTAAAAGCTAACTCTGGTGTTAACTCCACATTTGCTTCTCCACGAACTCCGTCCGTTCCGAAATATTTTCCCATTTTTATAAAATCCTTTCAATACTTTTATTTGGATGAGCTCGTCGAACTCGAAGACGAACTTGATGATTTAACAGTAATTTTTATGGTTGTCTCATAAGGAGTAATCACACTTGGCAAAACTGTGCCATTTGCATCAACTGCCTGTAGTGGGGCATTTCCTGAATAGTTAGCGGATATTTTTTCACTAGTTGGCACTACCGCTTCTACATGATCGACCTTAGCCAGCGTATCTTCGTCACTTGTAACAGTTACCTTATTGTCACCAACCGTCACGCGATCAACCATCAACCCATCTGCTAACTGGGCTGAACTGATAGTTGTTTTCACTTCAACTGTCTTGCTTGCTTTCTTGCCAACTTTCACTGTAATCTTAGCTGGTGTGACAGTCGCAGTTAAACCACTAGGTAAATTTTTAATCGCCAAAGGTACTTCTCTCGTTCCTTCTGTAGCTTTTGTCAAATCTGCCACAACCTTGAATTTTCGTGTGCTTTCTTGCATTTCACTAGCAAGAGTCACACGATTAGATCCTGTCAACACTACTGACACTTCAGATGCAAACCCACTGATAAAATATTTTTCACTATTGTATTTAATATCAATTGGTACACTAGGCAAGGTGTTGGTATAGTTTTCAGAAGTTGTTTGTCTAGCATTTGAATTATTTTGGTAATTTGTCGTGGTGGCGTAAATAAATAAAACACCCGCAAAAAAGATGGAAGAAATGATGTACCAAATCTGTTTACGATTTTTCATGTTTCCAACCTCCTAGCACACGATTTCTAAATGGTGATTTTGGTTGTTCATCTGAGATCAGCACTTTCCGCAATTCTGCTTCAAATTCCTCTAATGTCAAATTATGCTTGAAAACTCCATTATGTGTAATTGAAATCCCTCCCGTTTCCTCCGACACTACAAAAGTAAGAGCGTCTGACACTTCTGAAAGACCGATTGCTGCACGATGGCGCGTTCCAAATTCCTTAGAAATACCTGTGTTTTCTGTGAGCGGAAGATAAGCGCAAGAAACGGCTATTTTATTGTCTCTTACAATGACAGCTCCGTCATGCAGCGGTGTATTAGGAATAAAGATATTGATTAACAACTCACCTGATACATCGGCATCTAAAGGAATCCCTGTTGCAATATATTCTTGCAAGGTTCGGCTACCTTGGATAGCAACGAGAGCCCCAATTTTCCGCGGACTCATATAATCCACTGCTTTGACAAATGCCTGCACCATTCTTTCTTCTGAGCTAATGGGTGCTGTCGAAAACAAATTGGTAGCACGCCCCAGCCTCTCCAGACCTGTACGAATCTCAGGTGTAAAAATCACAACAGCCGCAATAACTCCATAGGTAATGACTTGATTAATTAACCAAGAAACCGTTGTTAAACCAATTGCATTGGCAAGAATCTGAGCCAGTACAAAAATTAAAACCCCTCGAACGAGAATCATAATCTTAGTGCCAGCGATTGCTTTTGTAAAATAAAATAAAATCCAAGCAACTAGTGCAATATCGATAATATTGATGACAATACTCCAAGGACTAGAAAATAAACTAGACCAATATTGGAGATTGGACAATTGCTGAAAATTCATTTTCAGTGTCCTCTCTTTCTCAACCTAAAAACGTTCTTGACTATTATATCACTTTTCAAAATATTTTTCTGTAACCTTCTTTACTTTTTTATGATAAAATATTTCTTATGAAGATAAATACTATGTTGGGCACTCTTGCAGGGAAATCCTCCCATTTTGTTTTAAGCAAACTGGGACGTGGTTCAACTCTGCCTGGAAAACTTGCCCTGAAATTTGACAATGATATTTTAAATACACTAGCACGTGATTACGAAGTAGTGGTGATTACAGGGACAAACGGGAAAACCTTGACTACTGCTCTGACAGTTGGAATCCTCAAAGAGGCTTTTGGCGAGGTTGTGACCAATCCCAGCGGAGCCAATATGATTAGCGGGATTACAACCACTTTCCTAACCGCAAAAAAAGGAAAATCTGGCAAGAATATTGCTGTACTGGAAATTGATGAAGCTAGCCTCTCACGCATTTGCGATTACATTAAACCGAGCCTTTTCGTCTTTACCAATATTTTCCGCGACCAAATGGATCGTTACGGGGAGATTTACACGACCTACCAAATGATTTTGGATGCTGCTCAAAAAGTTCCTACGGCAACTGTCTTGCTAAATGGAGACAGTCCGCTGTTTAACTCTGTTACTCTCAAAAATCCGGTTCAATATTATGGTTTTGATACCGAAAAAGGAGAGCCAAAACTAGCTCACTACAATACGGAGGGTATTCTCTGTCCTAAATGTCAGCACATTCTAAAATACAAGCTCAACACTTATGCCAATCTAGGAGATTATATTTGTGAGTACTGTGACTTTAAACGTCCTGAATTAGACTACAAACTGACCCAATTGACCAGTCTTCATCACAACAGTTCAGAATTTGTCATTGATGGTCAAAGCTATCACATCAATATCGGTGGCCTCTACAATATCTACAACGCTTTAGCTGCCGTTTCCGTTGCTCAATTCTTTGGAGTTGAGCCAACTACTATCAAGACTGGTTTTGACAAGAGCAGAGCTGTTTTCGGACGTCAGGAAACTTTCAAGATCGGAGACAAAGAGTGTACGCTAGTTCTCATTAAAAATCCTGTTGGAGCCACGCAAGCTCTAGAAATGATTAAACTAGCTCCTTATCCATTTAGCTTGTCAGTTCTGCTCAATGCTAATTATGCGGACGGTATCGATACGAGCTGGATCTGGGATGCAGATTTTGAGCAGGTTTTAAACATGGATATCCCGCATATGATTGCTGGCGGGGTTCGTCATTCTGAGATTGCCCGACGCTTGCGGGTGACTGGCTATAATGCTGAACAAATCAGTGAAGTAGCTGATTTAAGCCAGGTCTTTGAAAAAATTAAAAACCAAGAAACCAAGCATGCCTATATCCTAGCTACTTACACCGCCATGCTAGAGTTTCGCGAATTGCTGGCTTCTCATCAAGTCGTCAGAAAGGAGATGAACTAATGGTTTATACATCACTAACTTCTCCTGAAAATCGGGATTATACTTATGATTTGAAGATTGCCCATCTCTATGGCAATCTCATGAACACTTACGGCGACAATGGCAATATTCTCATGCTCAAATATGTAGCTGAAAAGTTAGGCGCTCGCGTTCAAATTGATATTGTCTCACTTGAAGATGAGTTTGATAAAGATTACTATGATTTGGCGTTTTTCGGCGGAGGGCAAGACTACGAGCAGACCATTGTGGCACGAGATCTGCCTGCAAAAAAAGATAGTTTGGAAGAATTTATCAATCATGACGGCGTGGTACTAGCTATTTGTGGTGGCTTTCAGCTTCTAGGTCAATATTACATTGAAGCTTCTGGTCGGCGGATTGAGGGACTTGGAATTATGGGACATTACACTCTCAATCAAAAAAATAACCGCTACATCGGCGACATTAAGATTCATAACGATGAATTTGACGAAACCTACTATGGTTTTGAAAATCACCAAGGACGGACATTCCTATCTGAAGACGAAAAACCGCTCGGCAGAATTATTTATGGGAATGGAAACAACAAGGAAGACCAAAGCGAAGGCGTGCACTACAAGAATGTCTTTGGCTCTTACTTCCACGGCCCTATCCTATCCCGCAATGCCAATCTAGCCTACCGCCTAGTAACAACTGCCCTAAAGAATAAATATGGCCAAGATATTCCCCTCGCCAACTATGAGGACATTCTAGCGCAAGAAGTCCCCGAAGAATACGGCGACGTCAAGAGCAAGGCAGAGTTTGAATAGGGATAAAAAATACAAAAGGAGACCAATGATGAAAGAAAGAATGCACTACCTTTTACTGTTGCTCGCAATCCTCCTAATCGCTGGACTATCTTTGGCTAATATGCAAAGCGTCACCGTTAGCTTTATTCTCTTTCGTTTTAAAATTCCACTGATTCTCTTAATTTTACTCTCTGTCTTACTTGGAGCTATCACTACTATCCTCATCAGTATGCCGAAGAATTTTTCTCTCAGAAATGAATTAGCCAAAGCCAAAAAAGAACTCAAAAATAGAAACTAGGTTGGAAATCCAACCTAGTTTTTTGAAGACATTCTTAAAAAGTTCGGATTTTACTTTCGGACATGTCTTTTTTTGTCAAAACTCTCTTGTCCGAAAATCGGACGACATTATTTTTTCAAAAAAGCTTTGTCCGAAACAAGAATGTTCGGAATTTGTTCCAAAAACTTCCTTCCGAAAACTGGACAAAGCTATTTTCCTCTAAAACTTCTCGTCCACATGTGGAAAATGGCAAATTACTTAAAAATTGCCTCATCCTTCATGAAGGACGAGGTTTTTTGCTCAAAAAACTCTCATCCCCGTTTGAAACATTCGGGATTTAGTCTCGGGGAAGAATTTCTTCGCTTCGGATGAACTTTCTTGACTTAAAAATAGCTCGCTCACACCTGTTCTGCCACTTCTTCCCACTCCGTCATGGCTGCTTCCTGCCGTTCAGTCAGCTGGTCTAGCTTTTGCTGAAGCTCCATGAGTTCGCTTGCGTCATTGGTTTCCTGCATAGCTGTAGTCAACTCGGTCGTTTGCATCTCCAGCTCTTCGATTTCAGCTTCCAGCTGCTCCAAACGGCGAGCTAATTTCCTAGCTTCTTTCTGTGTTTCTTTCTGGAGTTGGTAGTTGGTTACTGACTGAGGCTGAGTAGGCTCTGCTGCAGTAGCTTTCTCCTCTCTCAAAGCTTCCAGCTCTGCTTTTTTCTCCAGATAATAGTCATAATCGCCCAGATAAAGAGTGGAGCCAGTATCAGAAAGCTCGATAATCTGCGTGGCAACTCGGTTGATAAAGTAGCGGTCATGACTGACAAAGAGCAGAGTGCCATCAAAATCAATCAAGGCATTCTCCAGCACCTCTTTACTATCAATATCTAGGTGGTTGGTCGGCTCGTCTAGGATGAGGAAGTTGTTGTTTTCCATAGACAGCTTAGCCAGTAAAAGCCGTGCTCGTTCCCCACCTGACAGCATGCTAACAGACTTTTTGACATCATCGCCTGAAAAGAGAAAGGCACCCAGACGATTGCGGATTTCCACTTCTGGTGTTAGTTTAAAATCATTCCAAAGCTCGTCCAAGACTGAATTGCTTGGTGTCAATTGGCTTTGGGTCTGGTCATAGTAGCCCAGCTCCACATTTGCTCCCAGATGCTCCTGACCACGGATAAAAGGAATTTGTCCCACAATGGACTTGATAAGAGTTGTTTTGCCAATACCATTTGGTCCGACAATAGCTACTGCGTTAAATTTACGAATATCCAGATTGATAGGCTCGGCCAACACTTGATGATCATAACCGATAGCCGCATCTTCCAGCGTTAGGACGACATTTCCAGAAGGTTTAGCTGAGCGAAAGGTCATATTAGCAGAACGGTTGCCTCTGTCTGGCTTGTCAAGACGCTCCATTTTTTCCAGCTGTTTGCGTCTGGATTGAGCGCGCTTGGTTGTAGATGCCCGAACTAGATTGCGATTAACAAAATCCTCCAAAGCAGCAATTTCCTTCTGCTGCTTTTCATAATTCTTGGCCTCTGTCAAGAGCTTCTGCTCCTTTTGCTGAACAAAACTAGAGTAATTTCCCACATAGCGATCCAACGAATGCTGGGTCAAGTCCAGCGTCACAGTGGCTACCTTGTCTAGGAAATAACGGTCGTGACTGACGATGATGAGAGCTCCACTGTAGTTGCTCAAGTAGTTCTCTAGCCAAGCAATCGTCTCTATATCCAAGTGGTTAGTAGGCTCATCCAGTACCAATAAATCTGGCTTTTCCAACAGCATTTTCGCTAGAGCCAGCCGAGTATTCTGCCCGCCCGAAAGCTCTTCTATCTTCATCTGCCACATGGACTCATCAAACTTGAAACCATTGAGAATGGCACGAATATCTGCTTCATAGGTAAATCCGCCTGCCTGACGGAAATTCTCTGACAAGCGGTCATAGTCTGTCATCAGCTTTTCCAGATCCGTCCCAGTCAAATCCCCCATAGACAGCTCCATCTGTCTCAATCGTTGCTCCTGCTGACGTAAATCATCAAAGACATACAGCATTTCATCGTAAATGGTATTGGCAGACTCAAAGCGACTATCCTGCGCCAAATAAGACAGGGACATATCCCGCTTTTTATTGACTTCCCCAGCACTTGGTGCTTCTTCACCAACTAAAATCTTCAAAAGAGTGGACTTCCCAGCTCCATTTTTACCGACTAGGGCAATCCGGTCAGCCTCATCCACCTGCAGGTTAATATTGTTAAAAAGAAGCTCCCCTGCAAAAGAGCGTTCAATCTTATTTGCTTGTAAAATAATCATAAACCTATTATAGCAGATTCCTATCCTAACTGCTATCTTAGAAAACAAAAATACGGTTCATTTTGACCGCATTTTCATTTAAAACTATTTAAAATTTCTTGATTTTGCATCACAAGGTAAACACCTAATAGAATAATCAAAGCAAAAAGCCCTAATTTGATGATTCCTTTTACAAAACGAATGACCCAAAGAATCATCATAGAACCAATCAACCACATCACAGCTGAATGATTGAAAAATCCTTGAATAGCTTGACTGCTTTGACCAAAGAAATTCTGAATGGGTGCCGGAACATGTTCTTGCCATGCAGCTGTCACACCGATACGATCGGCAATATCAGAACCACTTTGCCAAAGCCAGGCAAAAATGCTGGAATTAAAGACAAACAAGAAAACTTGCTCTGGGAAACATCTGATGATTTTAAAGATATTTCTTATCATTTTATGCTTGATACAACTCCTTTACTGCTTGAACATCTACTGCTTGAATACCATAAAACGAGCCAGCGGACTGCATGACGGATTTTTCTTCATTGTGTTCCAATCCAATCGCATGTCCCAGTTCATGCTCTGCTGTGTTTACGATTCGCTCATAAGAGTAGCCATATTGACTATTCAATAGATAATAACGATTTAGTCGAACCGTTACATTTGTGAAACGTTTCGTCAATAAATTAGTTTGTGATTCTGCCTCACCTGTCGCACTCACCGTACCATCATTCATCTCTGTCGCAACAATATTGGCTTGATTTTTATCATTTACAATCTGAAAAATGAAAGCCCCTGTCTGATTCCAAGTACGAATGGCTTCCTGATAAGCTGAGCGAAATGTCTCATCTTGTGCATCAATATAAACCGTAGCACTCGCTTTATCCCAGCGTGCACCAGAAGTTTGGTAAACATGATTGTCCGATAGCTGTTTGGTCAGGTCTTTTACATTTTGTCCAACGCCTAGTTGACTGTCTTGACCACTTACATATCGATAAATTTGACTGACATCTTGCTGAAGTGTTGTCGAAAAATTGCTTTTAGAAGGACTCATGATATACAAGATTCCCACTAAAAAGAGTGCTGTTAATGCAATGCTATAAACTAAACGCCATATCAAGCGCAACAGCGCTGAAAATATTCGAAATATAAACCTCATACTTCCCTCCTAATCCCAAATGTAAAGAGTAAGTATAATGAGATTCGCTTAAAAATTTCTTAACATAGAGAACTGTAAAAGAAAGAATAAAATATTGACAAAAAAATGTAAATTTCTGTCAAAAAGGGCATCTCTCAAGCAACTTTAGGATAAGCGCTCTTCTACTTCAAAATCAATCGGCAGCCATTTCAGAAATTCCTCTAATTGTTTTTCCCAGTAATACCACTCGTGTTTTCCCGGATTATGATGATAGGTGATATCTAAGCTACATTCGCGCAATTGTTTAACAGCTACTTCATTTGCTTGATAGAGAAAATCTTGCTCCCCACACCAAGCGTAAAATTTAGTCTTTTTATCTGACTTCTTTGCCATTGTCGTCAAAAAATGCCGCTTGACATCAACTGCTTTCAAATCGCCAAACACACCTTGCCAATAGTTAAGCGTTCCGCCTGGAAGTTCTTCTATGTCCACATCATCTAGACCGAGCCCAATAGCGCCTGAAAATGACCCTGCATAAGAGAATCGATCTGTCGTCAAGGCTATTTTATAAGCCCCATAACCTCCCATCGACAGGCCTGCAATAAAGGTTTTCTCTCGTTTCCGACTCATATTAGGAAAGAAGCGCTGCATAACCTCAGGCAATTCTTTTGCTATGGCATCATAATAATTCAATCCATAAGCAGTATTGGTGTACCAAGCAAGATCTGTTGACGGCATAATGACAATTAAATTTGTATGGCGCAGTAAACGCTCAATATTCGTCCGTTTTCGCCACGAATTTTCATTGCCTCCCATACCGTGCAAAAGGTAAAGAACGGGAATATCCGTATCTGCTACCTGACTGGGATCTACTGCATCCGCATCCGGATAGATGACATTGACACGACGCTCCATTTCCAACACTGCTGAATGATACTCTATTTCGAAAAATGCCATTTTTTCTCCTTTTCATATAAATGTAAGAAAGGGGTTGGAACAAACGTCCTGACCCCACTATTTTTGTTACTATAGGTTAAATGTACTTATTTATTTGCTTAACGTACTTCCATTACAACGGGTAAAATTGCTGGACGACGTTTAGTTTGCTCAAAGAGGTATTTCGCAAGATTGTCACGCACCGAGCCTTTCAACTCACCCCAGTCAAAGTTATCTTTTTCAAGATAATCTTCCACTGTTTTATTGATTAAGTCAGCACTTTCACGCAAAATATCACGGCTTTTCTTGACATAAACAAATCCACGTGTATGAACCTTGGCTTTGGAAATAATCTTCTTGTCACGACGGTTTACTGTAATGGCGACGATAAAGATACCGTCTTCAGACAGAACTTTGCGGTCACGAAGAACGATATTTCCGACATCACCAATCGCATTTCCATCAATCATGACATCACCAGAAGATACCGCACCAGAAGGTACAAAATCACCCTTTTCATATTCCATAATGCTACCACGTTTTGGAATAAAAATGTTCTCTGGCAACATACCAATTGCCATTGCAGCTTTAGCATGTGCTGCCAATTCACGATATTCTCCTTGAATTGGGAACAAGAATTTCGGCTGCAAGAGGTTTAACATCAATTGCAAATCGCGCTCATTTCCATGACCAGACACCCGCAAATCTTGCGTAATCAATTTAACAACACCACCTGCTTGGTAAATCATGTTTTCTACACGTGCCACCAAGGCTTCTTTTGCGATAGACGGTGTTGTAACAATATAAACCAAATCGCCTTCTTTGATTTCTACATAACGGTGACGTCCGATAGACATCTTGCGCAAGCCATTGATTGGCTCACCCATACGCCCAGTTTCCAAAATAATCAGTTCATGATCTTCAAACTTGGACATTTCTTTAGGTTTAATCAACAAACGTTCGTCCACGAGTGATAATTTCTTCAAGCGAATAGCAGTACGAACGATATTTTCAATGTCAAATCCAGTCAATACAACACGACGACCTGTCCTAGCAGCAGCTTCAAAGACTTGTTGAATCCGAGAAAGATTGCTTGCAACCGCCGCAACAATCACGCGTCCTTCCCAGTCTCCAATTGTATCGCTAATTTCCTTTGCAACTTCGCTCTCACTTGCCACTTGAATCGTACTATCCGCATTTGCAGAATCACTAAGAAGAGCTAGAACGCCTTCACGACCAATTTCTGCCAAGCGAGCAAAATCTGTTGCATAAGACTGACTAGCCGTTTGGTCGAACTTGAAATCACCTGTGTAAACAATATTGCCTTCAGACGTTTTCAAAACAATCCCTAAACTCTCTGGAATAGAGTGCGTTGTTTTAAAGAAAGATACAACCGTACCACCAAAATCAATCTCTGTGTCTTCATCAATCACATGAAAATCATTGAACTTTTTGACCGTATCATTTCCTTTGACAAATAACTTAGCCAACTCAATCGTCAATTCTGAGCCAAATACAGGGACTTTCGTTTCAACCAATAAATAAGGCAAGGCACCAATTGCATCCGCATGCCCGTGTGTCAAAAAGACCCCTGCAATACGGTCCTTATTTTCAAACAAATAGTCCATATTGGGAATGACAAAATCCACACCAAGCTGTTCATTTTCCGGATACTTTAATCCGACATCCAGGACAAAAATAGATTCATCCACTTCAGCGATGTAAAGATTTTTCCCATTCTCACGTACGCCACCTAAAGCAATCAATTTAATATTGCTCATTGATTCTCCTTTTCAAATTTTTTTACTAACGGTCCTTGGAATCCCAAGTCGAATTACAGTTTTGCAAGTATTTTGCATATTTTATTTATTATACTACTTTTCATGATTTTTTTCAAAGAACAGAGCATACAAAAAACTCCTAGTTACTGTATACCTACAGAAAGCTAGGAGCCGTCTCTATTTGCTAATATGTGATAGATAGACTTTCAGAAAGTAATTATCTGAAAAGAGATTCTTATGATGATTCCATCGTTATTTTATTAAAGAATGATTTTCTTGTCCACAATATATCAAAAACAAGTTTTTTCATCTAAAACAATAGCGGTTTTATACCAAAGCGTGAAAATCATTAAAAAGCTTCTACCGACTGCATCAAATAATATTCCTATTTATTCTTACTTTGCGTTCTTTATACGCGATGCAATTCTACAAACCACTACATGACATCTTCAGAAATATTTATCAAATACCTCCAATTAAGAAAAACAATTAGCAAATAGAAACTAATACATCATAAACGATTTAAAATATGAACGTTCCGACACCCATTGGAATCAGCCCTTTCTTATCTTTCTTTAATTATATTGTACACCTTCTTTTTTAAAAAAGCAAGCGTTTACATTCATTTTTTTAAAATATTTTTTACAAATGAAAAGAGGCAGAATTAACCATTCAAACCTCTTCTCAATGTGGATTTTTATGCCCGTACTGTGACACTTGTGCCGTCTTCTTTATAAAGATTTATCAAACCCTCTTTACGACTACGTACCATATCACCTGGATAAACTGGATGTGGTAAGGAAATCGTCAACAATTCCATCGGATTAGGAGCCCGATCAATTTTATTTCCATCTGAATCGTGTAAATCTGTAATGACTGCATCAAAATGACGGAAACCAGGACCATAAAATTCAACTGGGTCGCCCTCATTGATGACATTTCGTTGCCGAATAGTCGCTGTTTGCGTATCAGGGTCATAAGCCACCACTTCTGCCACAAATTTATATTGCGGAATTTTGCGGCGTGCTCCAAAAAGCTGCTCATTTTCAGTCGGTGTATGATAATAAAATCCTGTCGCCAATTCACGCTGCGCAACTTTCCACATTTCATCTACTAAATCTTGCTTGATTGCTTCAAACTTCTCAGGGCTTTCAAGATAAGCATCTACTGCCGCCTTGTAACAATTTGAAACAGTAGATACATAGTGAATAGACTTCATGCGTCCTTCAATTTTCAAGCTGTCTACTCCATTTTCAATCATATCTGGAATATGGTCAATCATGGACATATCCACAGCCGACATAGAAAATTCTTCTGGAATTTCGCCTTTTAAGCTCTTGCGCTCTTGTCCAAAGGGCATATCGTAGAGATCATATTTCCAGCGGCAAGATTGAGAGCAGCCCCCACGATTGGCATCCCGCATGCTCATATGATTGGATAAAGTACAACGTCCTGAGTAGGAAATACACATAGCACCGTGAACAAAAGCTTCAATCTCAACATCGGTATGTTTGCGGATTTCTGCCAATTCTTCCATGGAAACTTCGCGCGCCAAAACGACACGTGTCAACCCCAAATCTTTCCAAAATTCCAAGGTTTCATAGTTTGTTGCACTAGCTTGTGTTGACAAGTGTACTTCCAAACCTGGCGCTTCTGTACAAGCAATGGCAATCAAAGCTGGGTCAGATACGATAACGGCAGAAATGCCAATATCCCGCAAAGTGCGGAACCATTCCCCAGCTCCTTCTTCATTGCCTTCGTGGGTTACCATGTTCGCAGCCACATAGACTTTTGCGCCATGTTCACGAGCAAATTGAACGCCCTCTTCCATTTCTTCAAACGTAAAATTTCCAGCACGACTGCGCAAACCATAGGCTTGTCCGCCAATATAAACAGCATCCGCTCCATAACGAATGGCGACTTTTAATTTTTCCAACGTTCCAGCAGGCGCCAGAACTTCTGGTCTTTTCAAAGTTTTTGTCATATTCTCGCTCTTTTCTAAATTCTAATACTTAGCCTTTTTATTTTATAGCAAAAAGGGCTTGAAATCAAGCTAAAGGAAACAGATTGTGAAAGTTAAACAAGCAGTCGCAACTCGCGACTACCTGCGTCCCTTATTTCACCTGATCTGGATCATATTCATAAAATCCAGTATCCAAGAAACGATTCTTTGGATGCAATTGATGAACCTGCTCATCCAAAAGGAAAGCCTGATCATGTGTAAATTGATTGGTCTCAATCAGCTCACGCGCTTGCACAAAGAGTTTGGCAATTTCAACAAAATTGTGTCCTGGCGTGTAAATGCCTTCTAATTTCCAATGTGTAAAGCCATGTTCTACCAACTCTCCAAGTTTCGTCATCATATCCAAATCATTATTTGCAAAAATATGCGTCCCATGATTGTCCTCAAAAATAGAATAATGGCTATCTGGGTCACTCGGCTCTGCAAGGAATAAATCACGCTCACGGCTCTTTTCGTCATCAATATGAGTGAAATTATAATAATTTTGCAAAAGCGGACGCTTAGAGTGATGAATGACGCTAGCACCATAAACCAAAATCTCAACAGGAATTTCTAAAATCTCTTGCATTTTAAATAGTTCAGCAGATGGGATTTCACGCGCTAGAACTGCCTCAGAAGCGCCAGCTTTTTGCCCCCAGAAGTTCACTTGACGACTGCTAGCAACCATAGTCGAAGCATCATAAATCGTCTTAAACGGATAACCGTCACGTTTTAACACATAAAACACACCAGCATCTCCCACAGTAATATAATCTGCCTGAATATCCACTAAAAAATCAAGAAATGGCTTGATTTTATTCATCATTTCCTGATGCATCAAAGCATTGACAGCAACTGTCAACTTTTTGTCTGCCTCATGTACAAGGGCTGCAATCTGCCGCAATTCATCATAAGAAAAAGTATGGGGTAACCGAAGACCATACTCTTTGTCACCTACATAAATGCGATCTACGCCTGCTTCTAAAAGCTCTTTTACTTGTTCAACGCTCTCAGCTGTCGCTGTAATGATAATCTTTTTCATAGCAAAATTATAACATATTTTTGATTTCTCTTCTATTTTTTAATTTGAAAAGCATTTTTAGCCTTTTTGTAACCGTTATGTAATATTTATCTAATTAAAATCATGATAAAATAAGAGAGTACTGTAAGGAGAGAGAACATGACCGCAAGAAAATATCAGTCCTATCAAGAGGACTACACCTATCCAGAACTAGAGCAAGAACAATATCCCCTTTATCAAGATTACATTCCTGAAGCAAAAACGAATCCAAATCTGAAAGAATTACTATTTTTCGTGAATATTGCTACATTTTGTATCTTGACAGCTTTGTTTAGTTTTTTGTTTTTGTCAATTAAAATAAATACATTTTTAGCCTTTGCTTTGGCAATCGCTGTTAGTTTAGCGTGTATCAAAGTGCAGCAAACATTTATTCGTCGAAAAAGAAATAAATAGTTTTGGGATTGAAGTGCCTATTTGCAAGGCACTGTTTTTGTTGTGATTCGTTGTGATGTAAAATCGATGTTAAAAAGTTAAAAAAATTGAGGTGCTAGTCCTCAATTTTTTTGTCTTCATTTTCCAATTCTTGGTTTTCTGTCAAATCAATGACAATATCCTCCGATGTGGTTTCTTTATCAATTGGTTCTTGCTCAGTTTTTTTGAAATCTTCTGGAGAGATACCTTCTGGTGTCATTTTTTCTTTCCATTCTTGCATTTTCTCTTGTGAAAAGTCAACTACTTGTTTCGTTGCTTCTTTCACAGAGTCAAGAATTGTTTCACCTGTAATTTCTCCGCTCTCAACCTTTTCTTTGGCTTGGTTGACTGCTTCTGCAGCTTGATTAGAGAAATGATTGGCTTTTTGTACTACTTGTTCTTTAAAATCATCTGGATTTTCTTTGACGCCATTCATAAAATCAGAAACCTTCGCAGTCACTTCTTTTCCTTTTTTGCTAGTAAGAAATACAGCTGCAGCTGCTCCAGAGAGTGTTCCTAAAAGGATAGATGAAAATTTACCCATAATAAGCCTTCTTTCTTATTTTTTAAATAGTTTTGTAATCATGCGCAAAGCTGATAAAGTTGCACCAGCTTTGACACTATTTTTTCCTGCTGCAGCAGCTTTTTTGCTCAAATGACGAGCAGAATCATTCAAATCCGAAACGGACTCAGATAAATCTGCAACTGCAGTGAAAAGCGGGTCAATGGTTGTCATTTTTCCATTAATATCATCTGCTAAAACATTCACTTTCGTTAACAATTCATTGGTTTGATAAAGTGTCACATTGACATCTGTCGTCAACACCTGAATTGTTTTTTCTGTTTCATCAACGACAGTTGAGATTTTCCTGACTAAGAAAATCGTGTAAACAATCAAAGCAATCAAAGCAAGGGCCACTAAACTATAAGCAATTTCAAGCATTTTTCTTCTCCTAACTTTTTAATAATAAGGGGTATCTTTTTTTCTGCGTTGGTAAATGACGAGAATGATTCCGGCAACCACTAGAACAGCAGACAACCATTGTGACACACGCAAGCCAGCAAACATGAGACTGTCTATCCGCATACCTTCAATGACCATGCGACCTATTCCATACCAAATCAGATAAAACCCTGTAATTTCACCACGTTTGAGGAAGTTTTTCTTTCTTCTAGCAATCATCACCAGAGCGAACCCTAGCAAATTCCAAACCGACTCATAAAGAAAAGTTGGTTGTCGATAATGACCATCAATGTACATTTGATTGCGAATAAAACTTGGTAAGTAATTTAGACTTTTAACAACCGCTCCGTAAGCCTCTTGATTGAAGAAATTTCCCCAGCGCCCAAGACTTTGGGCAATCATCACTCCTGGAACCGCAATATCTAAAAAGTCTAGCGTATTGATAAGCTTTCTTTGTGAGAAAAAATACAAGACAATCGCTCCGGTGATTAAACCGCCATAGATAGCAATTCCTCCGTGCCAAATGGCAAAAATCTCAGCAGGATTTTTAGCATAATAGCCCCAATCAAAAATGACATAATAAATGCGAGCTCCAACGATTGCTAAAGGAAACGCAATGAGGATAAAATCAAGAATGTCATCTGGAATGATTTTCTTTCGCGGCGCTTCACGCATAGCCAGATAAACAGCTAAAACTAAACCTGTTACAATACAAATCGCATACCAGCGAATACTTAGAGGTCCTATTTTAAATGCAATTGGATTAATCATGAGACACCTCATTCTCACTAATGAGATTGGTCAAGCGTTCCTCAAAAGTCTTCGTGGCATCAAAGCCCATCTCTTTAGCACGATAATTCATCGCTGCTGCTTCAATCACCACCGAAATGTTGCGACCCGTTTTCACAGGAATACGAATCCTTGGAATGGACACACCTGATACTTCAAACTCTTCACCATTATTTCCCAAACGGTCAAATGTTTTATTGACATCATAATTTTCCAGATAAACAGCCAATTGAACCTGTGATGAATCCTTGACAGCACTAGCTCCATAAAGGCTCATGACATCAATAATCCCAACACCGCGTATTTCAAGTAAATGGCGCAAAATTTCCGCTGGCTCGCCCCAGAGAGTCATTTCATCTTTTGCGTAGATATCTACGCGGTCATCCGCAACTAAACGATGTCCCCGTTTCACCAGTTCTAAACCAGTTTCGCTTTTTCCGATTCCACTATCTCCTTGAATCAAGACACCCATTCCGTAAATATCCATTAAAACCCCATGAATACTGGTTCGCTCAGCCAAACGCGAATCCAAATAACTTGAAATCTCACCGGATAAACGACTCGTTGGGGTGTGACTGCTGAGAACAACAATTTCATTTTCCTTTGCAGCCTTTAACATCTCATCAGGAATTTTCAAATCACGCGCCACAATCATAACAGTGTCTCGTTCAAACATTTTCCGTAAAACCTGATAGCGATTATGGGACGTCATCTTCATCAAGTAAGACCATTCTTTCATGCCCATTAGCTGGATACGCTCTGGGGTGTAATAGTCAAAATAACCTGTCATTTCAAGTCCTGGGCGGGAAATATCAGAGGTCGTAATTTCTCTTTCCAACATTTTCTCGTCGCCATAAACCACATTTAACCTGACTTTTTTTAATAGATCTTTGATCTTTACAGTCATATTCTTCCCCTTTGATAGTTTCTTTTTCTATTATAGCAAATTTTGAGATTAAAGGAGAGTTTCATCCTTGATTTTGCAAAGAAAATGGATGCAACCATATATAATATATAGCATTTACTACTTCTCTGACTGGAGCATTTTTTCTACAATTTGTTTTTGATTTTGAAATAAAGGATAACGATTCATAAAATAACGGAGTTCACTAGGTTTCAGCCAGATGTGGCTATCCGTTTCACCTTCTTGATATTTCACGTCTTTCTCTGTGACGATTGCCTCATAAAAATCAAAATGGCAGTGATCTTTAGGTGAAGTCGTCTGCTCAATCAGTTGTATTTTTTTAGGAATCAGCCCAGTTTCTTCCTGCAATTCACGATAGGCTGCGGTCATGCTATCTTCACCAGCCAACACACTCCCTCCTGCACCAAACTCATAATAATTAGGATGAATTTCTTTTTCTGGACTGCGGTGCATCAGGAGAAATTCCCCATCTAGATGGCGAACGAAGACATTGACACAAAGGTGATACTGCCCTTCCGCAATTGGGTGACCTCTCTTTAGAAAATCTCCTTGTCGCTCTCTTTGCTCATCATAAGCATCCCAATATTCCATTTCTTCTCCTCCTAAAATAAAGGAGTTCATTGTCCGAACTCCTTTCTAGCATATATAACCAAACGCTTGCTCCATCACACTCACCAAAACCAGCCGTCATCTTCTTTGATTGCTTCTGCTTCTTTGCGCT
>ERZ773006.365-NODE-365-length-22356-cov-5.82386_pt1 | contig 22356 bp, 21 predicted proteins | sample MGYA00580843_ERZ773006 | MGnify/ENA primary metagenome ERZ773006 (study PRJEB29015, sample SAMEA2738011) | human oral metagenome | biome: human oral; feature: human-associated habitat; material: dental | place: China | collected 2052 ...
CGCGCCCGGCCAACCAGCCGGGCGCGCGCCCCTTCCCACCAACCGCCACGAGGGCGGTAGCCTCACTTGATGAAGCCGAGCGCCTTGACGGCGTCGTACTCTTCCTGAAGGGCCTTGATGTTGTGGTCGATTCCAACGCGGGTCGCGTCGGAGATCTCCAGGCCGTCAACGACCTGCCACTCGCCGCCATCGGAAGTGACGGGGAAGCCGAAGTTCAGTCCGGCGGGCACGCCGTAGTGCGTGCCATCGCTCATGACACCGGCGGTGACCCACTCACCGGCGGGGGTACCGTGGATCCACGAGTACATGTGGTCGATCGCGGCATTCGCCGCGGAGGCGGCCGAGGAGGCGCCACGCGCCTCAATGATGGCGGCGCCACGCTTGGCGACGGTGGGACGGTAGTAGCTGGACAGCCACTCGTCGTCCACCAGCTCGGTCGCGGGCTTGCCGGCAACGGTCGCGAAGGAGACATCCGGGTACTGGTCGGCGGAGTGGTTACCCCACACGACAACGTCCTTGATGTCGGCGTTCGCGGCGCCGGTCTTGTGGGCGAGTTGGGCGACCGCACGGTTGTGGTCCAGGCGCATCATCGCGGTAAAGCGCGACGCGGGAACGTCCGGAGCGGCGTTCTGGGCAATCGTCGCGTTTGTGTTCGCCGGGTTACCAACAACGAGGACACGCACGTCGTCGGCGGCACCGTCGTTAATGGCCTTGCCCTGGGGACCGAAGATGCCCGCGTTGGCCTCAAGCAGGTCGGCGCGCTCCATGCCCGCGCGGCGAGGCATTGCGCCCACCAGGTAGGCGACGTTCGTCCCCTGGAATGCACGGTTCACGTCGTCGAAGATCTCGACGCCAGCCAGAGTCGAGAACGCACAGTCATCGAGCTCCATGGCGGTTCCCTCGGCAGCCTTGACGGCCTGCGGGATCTCCAGCAGGTGCAGCTTGACAGGAACGTCCGGGCCGAACAGCTGGCCGGAAGCAATGCGGAACAGGAGGGCGTAGCCGATGTTGCCGGCTGCGCCAGTGACGGTGACGATACGAGGTTCTGCCATGATGTGGCGCTCCTTTACAGGTCCTGTGGGCACGTGCCCTTCAGTCGCGGGGTTTCCCACGCTCTGCCCCTAGGATACGTCGTCGGTCACAGTGGAACACGGGCATCCAGTCCCAGGAGACCTCACCCAGGCAGTGATCTACGACATATGGAGAGGTTGAGTGCCTCGACAACAGACTCTCTCGGTACCTACAGTGGGGGCATGTCCGACGACCGCCCCAGCCCCTCTCCCAGCGCCGGAGCGGCGCAAGAATCGGCCCCCGCCTCGCCCCACGTCGACGAGGCCGTGGCGCACTCCGACGACCACGCGCACTCCCCGAGCGGCGTCCGCGGCGCGCACTCACACGATCATGCCCACTCATCGGCGTCCGCGGCACGCATTGGGTGGGCGCTCGTGGTGACGGGTACGGTCGTCGCGGCCGAGCTGATCGGCGCCTTCTGGTCAGGGTCCCTGTCGCTGGCGGCGGACGCGGGGCACATGGTCGTGGACGCCTCCGGCCTCGTTATCGCGCTGATCGCCGCACGCCTCATGCGCCGCCCGCGCGACGAGAAGCGCACGTGGGGATGGGCACGCTCCGAGGTACTGGCCGCGGCGCTACAAGCCGGCATGCTCCTGACAATCAGCGTCATGGTCGCCTGGGAGGGCGCGTGGCGAGTGCTCTCACCACCCGAGGTCGAGGCAGGCCCCATGCTCCTTGTCGGCGTCGTCGGCCTGGTCGCTAACGTCGCATCTCTGGCAATCTTGGCGGGTGGTCGCGACGCGAACCTCAACATGAAGGCAGCGTTCCTGGAGGTCGCCAATGATGCGCTCGGATCCGTCGCGGTCATCGTCGCGGCCGTCACCGAGTGGGCATTCGGCTGGACACGCGCCGACGCCCTCGCCTCACTCCTCATTGCTGCGCTCATGGCGCCGCGCGCGCTCGCGCTCCTGCGCAGGTCCCTGGCGATCCTCATGGAGCAAGCACCTGAGAGCGTGGATGTGGGCGAGCTCCGCACACACATGATGGGCACCGACGGAGTGCTTGATGTGCACGACCTGCACGTGGCCGCCGTGTCCTCACGCCTGGTGACGGTCACCGCGCACGTGACCGTCACGCACGAGGCCGACGGCCCCTGCCGTGACCGTATCGTCCACGAGCTCGGCGAATGCGCTTCACACCACTTCCCCATCAGTCACTCAACCTTCCAGCTCGAATGTCCACAGCACCGCGAACACGAGCACCTGGAACACTAGCGCACAAAACCACTGCGATTGACAGGCGGTCAGCCGTCTTATGGTCGCTCGAATTAACGCTGATATAGGTTTCACTCCGGGCACACTGATTGAGGCGGCCCGGAGCATTCAGCCTATCGCCGACCCCTTTTCGCAGTCCATCTCCACCCTGGGAGAAGAGCTCGCACCCCCGTGCCAAGGCGCCAATGGCCCGTACGTAGAGGCGCTCTCTCACGCAATGACGAGTTGGAGCAATTCCCTCAGCGTCCGCTACGAGGATCCCGGGCGACTATCGGATGTCCTCGTCGGTGTCGAGCAGCCATTTGGCGACTGCGAGACAGCGATCATCCAGTCTCTGATCGAGGCAGCGTCAGGTTCGAGCGGAGATGACAGCACTTCCCCTAGCGGTCGCTTGGGCGCTGTCTTACAAGCCCTATCTGAGCAGGACGCTGGCGGAGGCGCACAATGAGCGGCGAATCGAAACTAGTGTTTCACGAGGCAGACGCCCGTGCAATGGCCGCCCTTTTCTCTGAGGAGGCAGCGCTCGTTGGCAATTTCATTCCCGACGTGAACGACGCAATCGCCAGCGCGGTTAAGGACTGGACGGGCGAGTCACGTGAGGCATGCGATGCCGCACTGAAGCGCTTGGAGGCGCGCGGGGAAGCATTATGTACGTTGCTCACCTCCGCGTCCGAAGCATTGACGAAAATTCACGAAGAAGGCAACAAGGCCGAGGTCAAGGCCTTCGCCCATGTCGACAGCTAGGAGCCGCCGCGATGAGTGATTTTGAGGTCGATCTGGAAGCGATGTCCTCGTTCGTGCAGTCATTGTCCTCCTTCGAGGAAGTTGCGAAACCCTATGACGTTGAGGACTGGGTCCCGAACTCAGGCATGCTCGAGAACTCGGACGTGTGGGACCGGACAAACGCTTTCCAGGACACGTGGGAGAAGGGGCTCAATGACTTGCGTGATGACATTAGCAAGGCCAATAGCGCCATCAGCGGTGCTTTGGGGGCCTACGCGGAGTACATGGAGCAAGCGAAGGCACATATGGCGACGGTTGAGCAAGCTGCGGCGGAATTGAGCCAGGCCCCCGTCGTTGGCTCGGGAGCATGATCCGACATGGGCGTTACCACACAGGGCGCACCGGATTTTAGGATCGGCGGAGATCCCGGCAGCATTTCAACGCGCGCCGCGGTCATGATGGACCGCGCGAACGAGTTTGAAGGAATTCATTCAAGCCTCATCTCCTTGAACTCTGATGGGTGGACCGGACGAGCTGCGGATCACTTCCGCGAGAAATTCAAGATTCAGGTCCAGGGGTGGGCTGACGCACAGGAAGCCTTCTCAAGCGCTTCTTCAGCGTATTCTGCGTATGCATCGACACTGCAGTCGGCGCAGAGCCAGTGCGACGAGATCCGCTCGCGGTGGGAGCAGGGCCGTCAGGCCGTTGAGCAGGCACAGAACAACAAAGCTGACGCACGGAGCCAAGCCGCGGCACAGGGCGGCATCCCCATGTTTGACGCCTCGTGCGACGAGGGGCCGGGCCGGGCGACGATGCAGGGTGCGGAAGCGGATTTCCAGGCTCTCGTCGACGAGGTCAACGACTCCGGAACTGCGCTCATCGCTGCACTGGATGCAGGTATTGCGAAGCTACCCGAGCGCACATGGGGCGATGCCGCCTGGCGAACAGCTGGTTCGATCCTACGCGGCTTGTTCGAGGGTGTAGATAGCATGATTAAGCTGATGTTGCTTGGCACGCCCAACCTGTGTCATGATCTGGGCCGCCTCTGGGGCGGCAGCATCACTCCGGCCGAGTTCCAGGCAAAGTACCTCGATATTCCTCTCGAGACTGTTTCGAGTATTGCCTCGGCGCTTGCCAATGATCCCGGAGCTTTCTTCACGGAGTTAGGCAAGGCGCTCGTTGACTGGGATACTTGGTCGGACGACCCTGGCCGCGCGTTTGGCCGCATCCTCCCGGATATCGCCATTACTATTGCAACGGCAGGCGCAGCCGCCGGAGCCAAGGGGCTCACGGGAAGTGCCCGCCTCGCGTATATTGGGCGCGAGGTCTTTCTTCAGACAACGCACATCAGTGACATCCAAGATATCGGTCGCCTGAGCAGCGCACTTGTCAAGAAAATAGGGAACATGGGCTCCCACGCTGCGACTAGCATGGCCAGCGCGGTGAAGCATATTCCCGATATGCCCGCCACTCACACTCGTGTTCCCGGAGGCGCCAACCATTCGATCGGCCCCAGCGGCACACCCAGCATTCCCACCACAAGCGCGCCCAACCACCCAGGCCACGGCACGCCCGGCATACCCAGCGCGGTCGCGCCCAACTCTCCCGGCCACGGTACAAGCGGTGCTCCCAACAGCGGCCACACAAGCGGCCCCTCGCATGGCGGGGCCGCCGCCATGGATTCGAGCGCTCCGTACCTCACTCCGGGTCACCAGCCCAATGGCACGTCCGCCACGGCCCAGCCTGGCGTAACTCAGTACGCCACTGGCTCTACCCATAGCCCCGCAGATGACTCGCAGAACCCCCTCGGCGCTACGATACCTGCTAAGAGCGAGCCACCCATCCCGGCTCCTCCGAAGAGCGAGCCACCCATCCCGGCTCCTCCGAAGAGCGAGCCACCCATCCCCGCCCCACCTCAGGCCGATACGCCCAGCGCAAATACACCGAGCGAAACTCACTATGCGGGCAACACCGGTGCCGACGCCCCCCATAGAGCCGACTCACCCACAACAGAAGCTGAGGGGGCCGGAGAGACCTCAACAGACAACAAGCATAAGACAGAATACGGTTCGACCGAGCCCGACGGCGCCAGCCACGCAACCGATCACGACATGCACAAGTCCGGTAAGAATTCCGCTGAGCATATGAACGGCAACCCAAACACTGCGGAACACTCCACAAATGGTGAGGCTGACGACGCCAATTTGGCACGCCAGGGCGACACAACCGAGACCGACACGCATACATCAGACAAGTCCCATAACGACGACGACACCGGACGCCACGACGCCGAGAGATTCCCTAAGGAAGCCGACGACAAGCACGTCACCAAGAACACCGACACCGACGGCAACTCCAACAAAGAACATCCAGACAACCACACCGCAGATCACTCACACGACCACAACGACGTCGATCCTCGTAGCCGCCCAAAGGACGGTCATGATCTCGCTTCACGCGTTCCCATCGACGACCGTCAAATGACAGCTGACGATGCACTTGAGACATATGAACGTATCGGTATGGTGCCGAACACAAGGGGATCCGACGCAGTACACGAAACACACAAGATTCTCGGCGAACACCCCGACGGCACCTCGTACACACACGAAGAATGGCTTGCCGAAAGCACAAAAGACGGCAAGCTATTGTGGCCGAAAAACGGCGGTTATGACGGCGAACCGCTAGAGTTCGATAACGTCGACGCCTATCGAAAAGCACACGGATCAAACGTTGACCGTATTGGCCACCCAGGAGGTAGTTATCTAGGAGCCATCGAAGACGACGGGGGGCCTGCATCATTTGAGGCACGGTCTCTCTCGCCCTCATCCCTCCACGACCGATACTATCAGTACGAGTTTACCGACAACGGTCTGCCGGAAGGCTGGAGAATCAAAGCCGGACCTGCTGCAAAGTGGAAGCAACAGCCCGGTGGCGCAACACAGCTACAACTCATCGACCAAAACGGTAACTCAGTTTCAGTGATGCGACTTCTTGGCTTTTCGGACGAAGAGCATGTTGCTATCAAGCCGATTCTCCGAGGTAAAGAGGACCCCATTCCATTCAACTTTGACGAATAACTCACATCAACGCTACATAGCAGCAGATCACAATCACTACACATTAATTGTTTCAGCTGCGTGGCAGGCAAGTCTAGGCCTGCGATGCACGAAATACTAAAGCGTGGCATGACAGCCTGGACAACATGTACGTATCGTGAGATACTAGGTATGCTAGTGGGTGATCAGCCGTTGAGGAGATGATATGACCACAAACGAGCCAGCTGGAGCCAAAGTGCCCCGCTTCGAAAACAGAGGTGTCTTGCGCTTTGTGGAGGACAGTGAGACCGTACTTGCTCACATGGACCGTTCGACGCTTGAGATATTCTCCTCACTATCGATGTATTTGGCTGCATATGGACCCTATCTTGACCGCATCGGAATGCCATCCGGTAAGTACTTTTGGCAGCTTCCGGAGAATGGTGACCCATTTTCCTTTGAAGCGCGTGCGCTTGATATCTTCGCATTGCATGACCCATACTTCCAGTATAAGATAGTAAAGCTCCCCGCAGGCTTCTTTATTCGTACAGGAATTAACGTGCCACAGTTCAATTTTCCGGGCGGTGCGCGACAAGTGCAGGTTTTAGCAGGTGATTTTGCCCTTACTGCCAGTGAATGTGTGCAGCTGGGCATCCTTGTAGGTAAGGGGCAGGACTGATGTCAGTAACGTCTGATTTGATTAGCTTTGCTGAGTCTGCGGGCGCGCAAGTTCACATCTGGCGCGGTAACGGTGTGGCAGTAACATGGGATTGCGGTCGCAACTGGCAACATATCTGGGATAAGTCAGGAGCACGTCCACAAGCTCTCTACGGGGAGACTGAGTACATGGAGCCTCGGATTCCAACCATGCTATCCGATTACGGGGAGGTCATGCTGCGCTGGGCAATCGTTCGAATCGCAGGGCGAGCAAGAGAGGAAATGGGCTGGCGCAGCATTAATGTTCCGTATGAATTAGAGGACGTTCATCGCGGCTGGGAGTTTCAGCAGCTTACCCCTATTACGGGAAGGCTCGCCATTAGAGGCGAGTACGTTCCGATGGAAATGCGCACAATATTTCCAAAGCACTATGAGCTCAATATACTTTCTCAGGTTATGCCGATTGATTTTGACGTATTGCTAGATTCTTACAAGGATCCTTCGGGTGGCGAGGCTGTCGCGCAGTGGCTCTAGTTTTCATCAATTTTAGTTCATCGCGCGTATATGACTTTTTTACATAGCATTTGATCCCTGTATCGCTCGCCATGAGATAGACTTCCTGCCTATTGGCAGAGCGCGTTTTAAACGACAAGACAGCTTCCGTTATACGCAACTGAAACCACTTCCGTAATGAGGGTAACCAGAATTATATAATGCACTTTTCTTATCGTGAGTAAGAATGACTGAAAGTAAGGCGCAGAGATTTCTCGAGTTCCTTCAGACACTTTCGCCGGAACCTGCGATTACGTTCCGCGGACATGTTGACGCCTCTATTACAGAAGGGCGCCCCATCTCGTCACTCCCACCCTCGGAGCAGCCTCGCGCAGCGTAGCCATCACGACAAACAACCTCGCGAAGCCTGAGGTCGCGAATTTTGTCGGCACGAGCGGACGAGATCTAACACCAATCATGAAAGGGGCTCCAAACTTTAATCTCGAGGAAGTCCATATCTGCCAGGCACTTACTTCTACCAGCATCCCGTGCATGAGCTTCTTGGAATAACGATCCAACGACACGAAGAAATACGCCCGAACCCGGAGGCGACACAATACGACATTGCCAACAACTTGGATTCTTGGCACCCCGTCATTTTCGAACTCAAGCCCCAGCTACGCTCCGCTTACACCCATCCTCTCGCACTACCTGAGGGCGTATCGGACCGTTTCCTAATCCCCTTGGACTAATTTCCCATCTGCTTCCGCTCCATCTCCACACCGGGGTTTCGCAGCAGCGTCAAGAAGTAAAGGCCCCTGGCGCCACTCGTGGGAGCGGCGCCAGGGGCCCTGCTGGCTGCCCGGAGCTCAGTCGCCCCAGGCGACGTTCACGAGGGCGCCCCTGTTGACGGGAGCATTGGCGTTGAGGTCAAGGGATTCCGCAACCTCGGGGTCGAGTGTGGTGCCCGACTTCTCCAAAGGGCTGCCGGGAGCAGGATGCAGGTCGGAGGCTCCGAACTGGTTCTCCTGGCCGGGCAGGTTCACGAAGAGCTTCTGCTCGGTGCGCGGGGCGATGATGTCTTGCCCGTGTGCCTCGCGTCCCTTGGCCTCGCGCCCCGGCGCGGAGTCCGTGCCCACCTGCGGATGGGATGTGAACTCAGCGAGCGTGGGGGCGTTGAATGCGCCGCTTCCACCGCCATCCTTGGCCCACTCCCAGTGGATGGTGAACCGCTCGGTGTCCTTAGAGGTGCGGTAGTACGTGTTGTAGTCAAGCCCCTGAGCCTCTTCGGGGCCGTACACGGCGGTGCCGTCGCCGTTCACGCCGCCGCTGAAGCGCAGCATGACCGAGTAGCGCCACGGGTCGTCCTTCTTAGAGTTGGTGGACTTCGTCAGCACATTGTTGTAGATCTGGTTGTCGGTGGCGTTCCAGGTCAGGCCGTGTTCGCCCGACCACTTCTCGGGGGCAGTGCATTCTCCGGCCTTGTTGCGTGCGTTGCAGCCGTCGTAGCGCGTGTCCTCACGGATCACCATGGGGGAGAGAGTATCGACGATGGTATTGTTGAAAATCTTGTCGGAGTCGGTGCCCGACAGGACGATTCCCTCGAAGGAATTCTCGACGATGTTCGAGGCGATAATGTTGCCGGAACTCACCTCGTCGAAGATCGCGGACTTCCCAACGTTGATGAAGTGGTTGCCGACGATCTCGGAGTTGATGACGCCCTCGTCGAACCAGACGCCGATGAGGCGACGCGGGCTATCCACGTTGGGATCGTTGTGATTGTAGCCGGCCTCAGAGTAGTCGTGCGTGTTGAAGGCGTAGCGCACGCCATCGACGTGCGTGATCTTTGTGTCGCCGATGGTGCAGAAGGCTCCGCAGTTGTCAACGATGAACCCCGCCTCGTTGTTCATCGACCAGGTGTTGTGCTCGACGGAAATGTCCGAGGATCGGTTGATGCCGAAGCCGACACCGCCGTTGTGGGTGATCGTGTTGCCCGACACCGTGGAGCCGTCGGCGTTCGTCAGGCCCAGTGCTGTGCCCATCGCCGAGTACTGGAAGGTGTTGTTGGTGACTGAGACGTTCTTCGCGCCAACGAAAAACATGACGCCGCCGGTGAGGGTGCCGATCTCGGGATCCTTGTAATCCCACTGCTGCAGGGGCGAGTACTTCTCGACGGTGAAACCATTGAAGACGGATCCCTCTCCGCCCAGCGTGAGCGAGCGGTGGTGTTGGACGACCTCGACGGTATGTCCGGAGGGGTTGTCGCCCAGGACGTAGGAGACGCCGGTGTGGGGCTTGACGTTGTATCCCTGGCGGTTGTTCTGAGGGTTGACCAGGGTCACGGGGTCGGGGTCGTTGACCCAGAAGGTGCCCGGACCCACCTCGGAGCGATCCGCCACCTGGGTGAGTTCCTTACCGTCAACGAAGACCTGTTCGGGGTAGGCGGCCATGCCCTCGACCGCGGGGTTCGCGTTCACGGTGCTCACGTGCGAGAAACGGACGAAGTCGCTACGGGCTGAGGAGTAGGTGCCGTCACCGTTGTCGTTCCAGTCCGTGACGATGTCTGCGCCGTTGAGTGAGACCTGCTGCCCTTTCCCGGCGGTGATCGTGAGCTTCTTGGATGTGGAGAGTTCGCCTTCACGGTAGGTACCCGAGGCAACTTCGACAGTCGCTCCTGAGGGAGCTGCTTTCAGTCCTGCTCCCAACGTGGCGAACGGGCGCTCTGCGCTGCCGTCGTTGGTGTCTGAGCCGGAGGCTTGGGAAACGTGGATCGTAGTGACCGGGGCGGCGAGCGCCGGGACGGCGATAAGTCCCGCCGATACGAGCGCGAGGGCGCCCACGGCTCCGATTGTCCTGTTGAGATAGCGCATGAATTCACTTTCTGGGTATCCGGTGTTCACGAACCAACACAAACCGAATGGTAAAAGTTGGTCACCCAGTACGATACCCCCTCTTGTCGCGTAAGCCAAGCCGGTGAGGATTCTGTCTGTCGTAATGGTCAACCGCTCAGCGCTGGTTGGGTTCCCAGCGAGGTTTACCTTGTTGGACGGTGCGGGCCACAATGCCTGCTCAAGCCGCGGTCGCTGTCCCTTGCCACTTCGTTTGACGACTGTGTCTCGCCGCGGCGTGACTCAGTGGGTCAGATGCTCGCGTTCGCGGTGCTGTGGGCATTCGAGCTGGAACGTTGAGTGTGCGATGGGTTCGCGGTGGCATGCATACTCGCCCCTCATGCTCAGGGTCGCCCCCAGGCGACGGCGATGCCTCGTCAAGACCTCCCTACGCTCCCCGACCTCGTCCCCGGACACGGCGAGACAGGTCCCGCACTCCAGGCACGCCGCGTACTCGACACCAACCGTGCCATCGGCTTCAACCGAGTGCACCTTCGCCGGGCAAATCCGCTCCAACAAGGCGTCGGCGCCAGTGGCGCGAGCGAGTTCCTGATTAACCTTGATGTGCGATTCTTCCTCATCCAGGTTGTAGGTGTTCCCGGCCAGTCGGGCCGGGACACTCTCGATGACGAATGATGCCATTACTCGTCCTCCTTTTAGAAAACCTCGTCACAGGGCGCGGATGCCCGCGAGGACATCGCCGATGGTCTGAGGCCCGTAGGTGTACAGGGCGAACATGGGAATGGCCTGGCACAGCCAGATGACTCCGATGAACACGATTCGGCGCAGATAGACTCCCCGCAGGACCTTGCGCACTGAGGTCGGCGCCGCTTCTTCGGACTTGGGCAGGCGAACGTTTGCCCCCAGGGTTTCGTGGACGATACGCTGCGCTTCCTCGGTTCGTCCCTTGGAGACAAGCCAGCGCGGTGACTCCGGGATGTTCCACCTGCCGAGGAGGATAAGGATGCAGGGGACAGCCGAGGAAGCGAGCATGTATCGCCAGCCGTGAGCGGTGTTGATGAGCGCGAAGCCGACCAGAGCGGCGACATTGGCGCCGAGGTACCAGGCGGCGGCGATGACCCCCATGGCCGCGGCGCGGTGCTTGCGCGGCGAAAACTCCGCGATCATCGACGTCGCAATCGGGTAGTCGGCGCCCACGGCGACGCCGACCAGGAACCGTAGGATGACGAGCATCGGCGGGGCGTGGACAAAGGCGCACAGGACCGACAGGACGGCGATCACCACCAGGTCGATGACGGGTTCGTTGGAAGCACAGCTTGCCTTCCTTGACCTTCCACAGTCGGGTCGTCAGGGTGCTTCCCGGGTGCACCGGGGAGGTGATGCGGGTCTTAATGCGGGTAACGCGCTCGGGTTCGCCGGGGACGAATGCGTTGATGGCGTGACACATGTCACCGCGCGACGCAGTAGACGGATTCCCCGATCACGCACGGAGACCGCGGTACGCGAGACGGCACACGAGGGCGCCTTCCCCGCGCGCCTCTCAGTCGCGCCCGCCCGACACCCGGACGCAGTTCGCCGCCCATAGGCCCGTCAAGACCGCCGAGTCCGACCACGGGAACGCCAGGTAGTCGCCTGCCAGAATGACCGGGCCCCTGTGCTCAACGCGATAGCGGCGAACCCTGCCGACTCGCCCAACCCGGCAGGTCGGCATCGCGGCGGGAATCCTCACGACGCGGCTCGCCTCCCCATCAACGGCGTCTTCCACAGTCGGCGCGAGCTCGCACAGCGCCGCAACCGCTCGCGTCACCACATCGGCGTCTGGCTCTCCCTGGGAGATCAAACGCTCCGCCGCCTCCCCATCGAACATCACGGTCACGGCATCTGCGCCCGGCGCCGCGTGCCCGGCGCGGCTCGCCACACACAGCGCGGCAATGGGGCCAGCCTGACTCGGCGACGCCAGCAAACCGTATGCACCGCCCAACTCGCGTTCCGTCAGGCGACGACGGCACGCGAGGACGACCAGGAGCCCCGAGCTATAGGGGGTCGACAGCAACTGGGTTTCGAGCGGGGACGGATCCGCCACGAGCGAAGCGGCCGCGGGTGCGGGAACGGCCAAGACGATCCGATCCCCCTCAACCACCGTCCCGTTGGCGAGGACCAACGCGCCGCCGGTCCTGTCGCGTTCGACACGCACAACAGGAGCCTCGTAGTGGATCGACAGTCCCGCGGCCAACGCCCGAGGTATCGCCTCGAGCCCGGGATCTGCGGTGAGCGTCGTGAACGGGCGCGAGCCGTAGGACACCATGGCCAGCGCCGCCGACGCCGACGTCTGTGCAAGGTCCTGAAAGTAGTATCCCCGAAACGACGAGCCGATGACAGCGTTCGTGAAGGCCCGCCCAAATCGCCCGGAGCACCACGCATCGGCGGGCACGTCAATGTCGGCCCACTGGGCCGGGTCAGCCGGATTGGCCTTCGCCAGGCGCGGAAACTGGCGGGCCAGCTGCCAGCCCGCCTGGGCGGCTTCGCGCCAGCCCATCACGCCCGCTCGCACCATCGCGAATCCGTTGGGGACGTAGGTGACAGCCTGCGAGTCGACGATGATTCCTGCGCGCGCACGAATCGGGCGGAGCGCAACGCCGAGGCGCTCAGCCATGCGCGGGATGACACGGTAGGTGGAGGACAGGAAGTTAGCGCCGACCTCGACCCGACAATCGGCGACCGTTGCGGTCTCCATGCGTCCGCCCGCGCGCCCGCTCGCCTCGTAGACCTCGACGTCCTGGCCCCACCCGGCCAGCGCATCCGCGCACGCGAGTCCCGAAATCCCAGCGCCGACGATCAAGGTTCTCATGACGCCATACTAGCGACTCACGCGAGCATTCCGTGAACGTCTAGGTTCTTGTGGTGGTTGCGGCGATTCTTGGTGAAGAAGTTCGTGGACGCCTCCCCTGCGCGCTGACGCCGGCGCCCCCCTCGTTCCACCCTCGGAGCAACAGGCACTGGCGGCGCTGCCCTCGATCGGTCGGATGCCGGTTCTCCAGGGGATCATCCTATTTGTCGGTCTTGTCGCGGCACACGTGAGCGCCAGCCTTGTTAAAGCGCTCCTCGCCGGACCTCTCGGCCCCGCGTTAGCCGCCACCATCGGGTACGTGCTCGCCAGCGCGATCGCCGTTTGTTTCTATCTTCTCGCCGTACGCCTCGTCGGGGCCAGGCAGGCGAGCGATTTCGAAGGGCCGGGGTGGTTGCGGGAACTCATCTCAGGCGTAGTCCTCGGAACGCTCCTCATGGGCGTCGCCGTCGCCTGGGCGTTCGGCGCCTACACGGTGATCGGGTTCAACCCGCATTCGCAGGCCGGGCGGCTCCGGCGAGATCGCGGCCTGTAACGGGGGCGGCGCGCCGACGACGAGTTCTCAAACCTCCTGGGCCGCGAGGGCGCGACCTCATGCGCCGGGTCCAACCTGACGCACCGAGTTATCCTCGCGCCCCTCCTGGGAGATGCCAGCGACTAGTCTGGTTCCATCACCCGCATTCCCCTTGACAGCGACGCCGCGTCACAGTGTTCGATGGTACCCATGAGAGTCAAAGTGATGGCCGACCTGGCGGGGACCACGACGCGGACGGTACGCTACTACCACCGCCTGGGGCTGCTCCCTGTGCCCCCACTCGTCGCGGGGCGCCGCGACTACGGGATTGAGCACCTGGCCCGCCTGCTGCGCGTCCGGTGGCTGGCCGAGTCTGGGATCCCCCTGGCGAAGATCGCCCAGATGCTGCCCGACGAGCCCTCCCAGGGACGCAGCGCCATCGAGGCGGACCTGCTCGCCACGCGGGCGCAGATCGACGCGCGCATCGAGGTACTGCACCACCAGCGGGCCCGCATCGACGAGCTCGTAGCCAGGGTGCGCTCCGGCGAGGCCCTCTCGCCCCTGCCCATCGTCCTCGAGCGCTTCTACGATCGCATCGAGGGCCTCGCTGAGGACCCGGCCACGCTGCCCATCGTCCACACGGACCGGCGCATGGTCCTGGCCCTGGCGATCTCGGGACTCATTCCGGCCTCGCTGGGCCCTTTCATTGACGGACTCAGCGACGAGGACCACCGAGCGGTGGTCCGCATGTTCACCATGTTCGCCACACTCGACCGCAGCCGCTACCCCGGCGCCTACGGCGACGAGGAGAGGGAGCGCGTCATTGAGGAGCTCGAGGAGGCCGAGTGGGCCGTCCTCGAGCGCAACAGGGCCACCGCCCTCGCGTTGCTGCGTGACCTGCCCAGTGGCGGGCCCGGGCACCTGCTGTGGAAGCGGGTGGCCCGGCTGTCCAAGATCGGCTACCCCGAGCCCGATCAGAGGCGCGTCATCGACGACCTGGTCCGCCGCTTGCAGGCGGACCCGGAGTTCGGGCCCGTGCTCGAAGAGAAAACAGGAAAGGAATGGAGCATTGTCTGATCTCATCGAGGCCGAGGGCCTCATCAAGAGTTTCGGGAAGGTCAAGGCCCTGGACGGCCTCGACCTTGGTGTCGGGAAAGGCCAGATCCACGGCTTCCTGGGCCCCAACGGCGCGGGGAAGTCCACGACGATCCGCGTCCTGCTGGGCATGTACCACACCGACGGCGGCCGCGCCCGCGTCCTGGGGATGGACCCCACCCGCGAAGCCTCCGCCATCAACCGCCGCCTCGCCTACGTGCCCGGCTCGGTGAGCCTGTGGCCCAACCTCACGGGCGGGCAGGTGCTCGACACCCTGGCGGGCCTGCGCGGCTCGCGCGACCGCGCCCGCGAGGAGGAGCTCACCGAGCGCTTCGACCTGGACCTCACCAAGAAAGTGCGGACCTACTCCAAGGGCAACGCGCAGAAGGTGGCGCTCGTGGCCGCCCTGTCCGCGCCCGTGGACCTGCTCATCCTCGACGAGCCGACCTCGGGCCTGGACCCCCTCATGGAGCGCGTCTTCACGGACGTGGTCCGCGAGGCCGCCGACGGTGGCGCCACCGTCCTGCTGTCCAGCCACATCCTGGCCGAGGTCCAGGACCTGTGCTCGCACGTGACGATCATCAAGGACGGGCGCACCGTGGAGAGCGGCGACCTGTCGCATCTGCGCTCCCTGGCCGAGACCGCCATCCGCATCGGCGTCGGCGAGGCGGACGCGCGCCGCCCCCGCCTCGTCGAGGCCCTGGCCGGGCTCGGCGCCCCCGTCCGCCCCACCGGGACCCGCGTGGAGGCGCACGTTCCCTCCTCCCTGGTGCCCAAGGTCCTGGGCGCGGTCGCGAACCTGGGGGTCGACGACGTGCAGGTGGAGCCCGCCAGCCTGGAGGACCTGTTCATGAGCCACTACTCGGGGGACCAGGGGGCGCGGTCATGAGCGCGTTCACGGGAGTCCGGCGGTGCCTGGGGCTGGCGACGCGCCGCTACAGGTGGCAGGCACTCGCGTGGATGGTGCCGCTGTGGCTGTTCCTACTGGGCCACCCCATCGCCCTGCAGCGCACCTACCCCTCCTTGGAGGTGCGCACGGCGATCCTGGCCCAGATGCGCGAAGCGCTGGGCGTGCGCCTGCTCTTCGGCCCCGTCCCCGACACCGGCGGCGTGGGGGCGTTCGCCAGTTGGGAGGACGGCGGGTACCTGCTGTGGTTCGTCGCGATCATGGCGATCATGCTCACGACTGCACTGGCCCGGCGCGATGAGCAGGACGGGCACGTCGAGGTCGTCCTCGGGGCGGGCGCGGGCCGCTGGGCGCCCTTCGCTTCGGCGACCGCGTGGGCACTGGGCGCGATGGCGCTCACGGGCGCGGGGCTGGCGGCCTCGCTGATCGGCGTGGACGCCGTCGTGGGCGAGACGCCCCTGCGCGGGGCCCTCGTGTTCGGCGGCGTGGCCATCGCCCAGGGATGGGCTTTCGCGGGCGTCGCTCTGGTGGCCTCGCAGTTGGTTCGCGACGCCTCGGCGGCCCGGGGGCTGTGTTTCACGGTCTTCGGGGCGGCCTTCGCCGTCCGCGTCGTGGCCGACGAGACGGGGGCCGCGTGGCTGCGGTGGCTGAGCCCCCTGGCCTGGCGGGATATCGCCGAGCCCTTCGGGGCGGAGCGCGTGTGGGCGTTCGCCGTCTTCGTGGGGATCGTGGCCGCGCTGGTGGCGCTGGCGGGGCTGCTCCACTCCCGCCGGGAGTTGCTGGGGGCGGTGCTGGCCGACCGCTCCGTGTCCGTCAGGCGGTGGCGCGTGCGCGGCCCCCTGGGCCTGACCGCGCGCCTGGGCGTTCGGCGCCTGGCGGCCTGGGCCTTCGCCCTGGTGCTCACGGGCGCGCTCTTCGGCGCGATGTCGGGCGATCTGTCCGACCTGATCGCCAACAACCCGGCCAGCGCAGCCTACATGGACAAGATGGCTCCCGAGATGCGGCCCGTCGTCCAGTACACCACGTTGTTCACGGTTCTGATGGTGGCCCTCGTGGCCACTGCGGTCGTCCAGCGGGTGCTCGGCCTGGCCGCGTCTGAGGAGCGGGGGCTGTCCGAGGCGGTGCTGGCCTGCGGGGTCCCGCGCACGCGCGCGCTCATAGCGGCCGTGGCCGACGCCATCGGCGCGGGAGTGGTCCTGCTCGTCGTGTCAGGCGCCGTACTGGCGGTCGCCATGGCCACTCAGGTGAGCGAGGACCACGCTCCCGCCCGCGCGCTCGTCTCCACACTCACCCAACTGCCGGGGGTCGTGGCGGCGGCGGGAATCGCCGCGTTGCTGGTGGGCGCAGCGCCCCGGTGGCGGTCCCTGGCGTGGGCGGTCATCGCGTGGAGTTCCTTCGCGCGCTTCTTCGGGGGCCTCATCGACATGCCGAAGTGGGCGCAGGATCTCAGCGTCCTGGGGCACGTGGCCGATCCGTGGGGGACGACCCACTGGCTGCCCATGGCCGTCCAGCTTGGGGTTGGCATCGCGTGCTGCGCTGGCGGCCTGATCGCCTACCGCGTGCGCGACATTCCCGCGTGAGCGCTCGTGTCCCGCCCGCCGCTCGCTCACGATGCCTGTGCGCCCCCGCGAGCGAGCGGCGCCTTGGTGGACACGTAGACTCGCCTAACCGCCAGCGCGAGGATAACGGTGACGATCAGCGCCCATCCCTGCGCCACGAACACGCTCACCGCCCCGCTCTGATACAGGGCCGCCCCAGCGTCCGCGAGGGCGTGGGCGAGGACAGCCCCGAGGATCCACCAGCGGCGGATCCGCCCCGTGAACGCCATCCAGACCAGGACCGACAGGGTGATGTGCAAGACGATGGCGATGGCGCGTTCGCCGATGCCCAGCAGGTAGAGGGGGGCCGGGGTGTTGATGAGTGAGTCGAACTGGCGGGCGACGACGTCACGCTGGGCATCGGGCAAGCCGGCGAGGAACGCCTCGCTGGCCCCCGCGTTGATGATGCTCACCGAGGTCACGAGGCTGGAGACCATCCCCACTCCCACGAGCAGCATTGCCTCGATGCCTCCGTGTCCAATGCCCGCTCCGAGGGCGCGCCCGATGTCGTCGGGGCGCCGATCGCTTGCTCGTAGCACAGCGAAGCCACACACCCGCCCGAGCTCCTCGAACACTCCGGCCGTGAGCGCCCCGTAGAGGGTGTATAGGGCGGGATTACTGCGCAGGCTTGGGACGGCCGCGAATACAAGCGAGTGCGTTCCTCCCTCGAGGAGGAGAGCAAACACGACGAACACGAGCGCGCCGACGGCGGCGGACCACAGGGAGAAGCGCCACCTGCGCCGCGCAACGACGAGGATGACGATCGGCAGGACGAGCGTGGCCAGAGCGCTGACGCCCATGCACGCCAGGGACGGTGTTGAAACCATGGAAGCCTCGATTCGTTGGTCGGGAAGGGGAGCCGACGAGCGCCCGTACGGTTGAGGATACTCCCGGTCCCCGCCCACCCGTACCACATCCTTGTTTGTTGCCCTCCCGGGGATCTACCATCTGTTGTACCCATCCCAACGGTGTTGAAGGAGATTACGGCGATGAAGCCCCTCTCGGTCGCCACAGCGGCCTGCCTCCCCCTTGCTCTATGCCTACTACCGGCTGCCCCCGCGCTCGCCGATCCCGCGCGGTCGGCGACAACCGATGCCCTCACGGTGGCCACGTTCAACGCCAGCCTCAACCGAGACTCTCCGGGGCAGCTTCTCGACGACCTTGCCACGTCAGGCAATACCCAGGCGTCCAACGTCGCAGAAACCATCCAACGCGTGAATCCGGACATCATTTTGATCAACGAGTTCGACTACGACGCGAATTCGGCGGCTGTTGACCTCTTTCGCACGAACTACCTCGAAGTCCCGCACAACGGCGCCCAGCCCGTCACCTACCCCTACTCGTGGGCAGGTTCGGTGAACACGGGAGTCCCCAGCGGCTTCGACCTGGACGGGGACGGAAGCACCTCGGGCCCCTCCGACGCCTGGGGTTTCGGCAAGTTCCCGGGTCAATACGGTTTCGTCGTCTACTCGAAATACCCGATTAAGACCGACCAGATCCGCACGTTCCAAAACTTCTTGTGGAAGGACATGCCGGGCGCCCTCCTTCCGACCAACGCCGACGGCTCGGGCTGGTACTCCGACGAGATACTCCAGCGCTTCCCCCTCTCGTCTAAGACGCACGCCGACCTGCCGGTCGATGTCGACGGCACGACCGTCCACGTTCTCGCCGCTCACCCGACCCCACCGTCATTCGACGGAGCCGAGCAGCGTAACAAGAAGCGTAACTTCGACGAAATCCGACTGTGGGCCGACTACGTGGCGAACCGGGCCGACTACCTCTACGACGACAAGGGCGTCAAGGGCGGCCTGTCCACCGATGCGAACTTCGTCATTCTGGGCGACTACAACTCCGATCCACTGGACGGCGATTCGTACCCGGGAGCCATCGACCAGCTCCTGACCAGCCCCCGAATCGTCGACACGATGCCGACCTCGCAGGGCGGGCCCAGCGAGGCGAAGCTCCAGGGTGGGGCCAACCTGAAGCACAAGACGGATCCGAAGTACGACACGGGCGACTTCAACGACGATCCGCGGCCGGGCAATCTGCGCATCGATTACGTGCTGCCGAACACGGGCACGCAGGTCGACGAGGCGCAGGTCTTTTGGCCAACCCGCGACGACGAGCTGTTCCGTCTCACCGGCCTCCATCCCTTCCCGACCTCCGACCACCGCATGGTCTGGACAAAGCTGCGCTTCCCGGCAGCAGAGCCACCGGCACCGGAACAGCCAAACCCCGGTGATCAAGGGCAGGCGGGCCCCTCGGGAGCAGGCAAGTCCGGCAAACTGGCGAATTCGGGCACGCATGTCGGCCTTCTCGGCATGATCGCCCTCACGGCGGGCCTGGGCGGCGCTCTCCTCATCGTCCAGCGTCGCGCGCGTCGTCGCCGGGCGTAGCCGCGATCACTCAACGCCTCGGGGCGGGTCAATCAGACCCGCCCCGAGGCGTTTCGCATGCGACACGGAATTCCTCGCGTGTCAGCCCGCCAACTGGCTGCCTCCCGCAGATGCATCTGTGCGTCCACAGCGGCATCGCACCCATAGCCCGGACACAAGATGAGGGACGGGTCACATGCCGATCCGGGCGTAAGTACATCCGAAGAGGCATATAATACATATATACATGTTTTGCATGTTATGTTGGATTTAGCAGAGAGGCTGGCACTATGACACCACGAAACCCCGCACACATCGGCCCCGGCGGGCGCGGCTTCTTCGGAACCGTCACCGTGGGCACGCGAGGACAGATCTCCATTCCCGCGCAGGCACGCAAGTCCCTCGGCCTGGAGCCCGGCGACCAGCTGGTCGTACTCACCGACCCCGCCCAAGGACTCGCCCTGATCCCCCTGTCCCTGCTGCTCGCCCAGCACGCCGACACCAACCCCATCGCAGCCCTCGTGCGCCACACCATGGCAGGCGACACACCCCCCGAGGCGGACAGCGGTCCCACAGGAGCAACCCCCGCCTCTTAGACCCAACACCTCCCCACTGCACCACCAGGAGTAGAAATGACCACCCCAGCTATTAGCGCAGCGGATATCACCAAGCGCTACGGCGACCTCACCGCCGTGGACGGCGTGTCACTGGAGGTCTCCCCCGGCGAGATCTTCGGGATCATCGGCCCCAACGGCGCAGGAAAGACCACCTTCATGGAATGCCTCGAGGGCCTGCGCCTGCCCGACAGCGGCGAAATCGACGTACTCGGGGAAGACCCCTCACACCCCACCAAGCGGTGGCGCGAACGCATCGGCGTCCAGCTGCAGACAGCAGCCCTGCCGCCCAAGATCACCGTCAACGAGGCGCTCGCCCTCTTCGCGTCCATGTACTCCGACCCCGCCGACCCCGCCGCACTGCTCCACGAGCTCGGCATCGCCTCCAAAGGGCGCTCCTACGTGGACAAGCTCTCGGGCGGACAGCGCCAGAGGGTCTTCATCGCACTGGCCCTGCTGGGCAAGCCCGAACTGGTCTTCCTCGACGAGCTCACCACCGCGCTCGACCCCCAGGCGCGCCTGGCCATGTGGGACGTGGTGCGCTCCATCCGACAGGGCGGGGCCACAGTGGTCATGACCACCCACTACATGGAAGAGGCCGAGGCCCTGTGCGACCGGGTCGCCGTCATCGACGCGGGCCGCCTCATCGCGCTCGACACGGTCCCGGGCCTCATCGGCTCCCTCGGGAAGGGGACCAAGGTCCAGCTGCGCACCTCCCGCACGATCCAGCCCAGCGCGCTCGACGGCGTCGAGGGCATCAGCGACGTGGCGGTCGCCGGCACCGCCGTGTCGATGCTGTGGGCCGGCTCGGGGATCCCCCAGGCCGCCGTCTCCGCCATCGAGGCCACCGGCGCCACCGTATCCAACATCCGCACCAGCTCCCCCGGCCTGGAGGACGTGTTCCTCGCCCTCACCGGCCGCGACATGCGTCAGGAGGCATGAGCCATGCGCACCTTCATTCAGCTGTGCCGCGTCACCGCGATGCGCGTGCTCCGCGAACCCGTCACCGTCATCTTCATGATCCTCTTCGCCCCCGCGTTCATCGGGTGCATGGGCCTCATCTTCGGCAACAACCCGGCGCCCGAGTTCGGCGGCAAGGGATTCCTCGAGGCGAACTTCACGGCCTTCCCGGGCATCGTCATCGCGATCACAGCGCTCATCATCGTTCCCGTTGACCTAGTGACCCAGCGGGGCGCGGGCGTCCTGCGGCGGTTCCGCGCCACCCCGCTCAATCCCGCGCTCTACCTGGCCGCCGACGTCGTCTCCCGGATGGTCCTGGGCCTGGTGTCCTTCGCGGCCATGTACGCGATCGCTGCCCTCGGCTTCGGGGTGAAGCCCGCCTCGGCCGGGGCCTTCGTGTCTTCCCTGGTCGCGACGATGCTGGGGCTCGCCGCCTTCCTGGCGCCGGGCTACCTGATCGCCGGGCGCTTCCGCAACGTGGGCGCCGCGCAGGGGCTGGGGAACATCCTCATGTACCCGCTGATCTTTACCTCCGGTGCAGCGGTGCCCCTGGCGATGCTGCCCCCCGGGGTCCTCTCGGTCGCGAAGTATTCGCCGATGACGCAGCTCACCTACCTGACGCGGGGTCTTTGGGTGGGCGATGGGTGGGCAGAGCACTGGGTGGCAGCGCTTGTTCTCGTCGTCTTCGGCGCCGTCTGCGCCGTCGCGGCGGCGCGTTTCTTCCGCTGGGAGTGAGGCCATGGGTTCTCAGGTGCCCCACGGCCATTCGACGGGTCGCCCGCCCGGACGCTGGGCGCGCGTCGCCTGCTGGACGGCCTTCATCAGCGCCCTCTTGCCCGTGGCGTGGAGGATCGGGATGCTCTGCGGGGTGGACCTCGGCTTCTCCCAGGCAGACTTCTTCCGTTCCAACGCCTCGGCCACGGCCTACGTCCTGGGGCTCGAGGCCATCCAGGTCCTCGCTGGAACCCTGTGCCTCGGCCTCATCTACCCCTGGGGCGAGCGCGTTCCCCAATGGTGTCCCCTTCTCGGCGGAAGACAGATCCCCACGTTCTTGCCCCTCGTGCTCGGAGGGATCGGAAACGCCCTGCTCTACCGCATCAGCGCCACCCTGATCATCAGGTTCGGCTCCATCTGGCTGGGCCTGACCGAGGGGCAGACCCCGGCCGACGGAATGAACCACTGGCAACTGGCCATCCTGGTCGCGGCCTACGCCCCGATGCTGCTCCTGTGGGCTCCCGCCCTCACGATCGGCCTGATCGGCTACTGGCGTCGGCGCACAACCCGATAACACAGTGGGGGCCGCGCCTACCGGCGCGGCCCCCACGTCTAAGAGCAGGCGAGACTACTTCGTGCGGTGCGCTCGGTAGTACTCGATGAGAGCGCGAGTCGACTGATCCTGCGCGT
>ERZ773006.371-NODE-371-length-22128-cov-9.24963_pt1 | contig 22128 bp, 24 predicted proteins | sample MGYA00580843_ERZ773006 | MGnify/ENA primary metagenome ERZ773006 (study PRJEB29015, sample SAMEA2738011) | human oral metagenome | biome: human oral; feature: human-associated habitat; material: dental | place: China | collected 2052 ...
TGGTGCGAGACGTGCTCCTCAATTCTCAAAACGTTAATATTGGTCTTATACCAAATTACGTCAAGACATCAGAGAACTTTCTCTGGTGTCTTTTTTTTATAGATAGTAAGTTGAAATATTAATCTTTTTGTCTAAAAGGTGGCTGAGAAGTAAATAAAAATAATTTATTGTATGATAAAAAAATACTTGAAAAATCATTATATTTATAATAATTTTCAAGTATTCTAATTTTATATGTTATTCGTAAATTTCTGAATCTTTAAGAGTAAATACTACTTCTGTTCCAGCTGGATAATTATCTAAAGATAATAATAGTATTTTTTCTTCGATTTTCTTAGGTTTAATTTCTGCACTAACTTGAGCTATTTCATTTAGCTCATCGTATAAGTTTTTAAACAGTTTTGCATCTTTTACTTTAATCTTTGGATTAATTTGGTATATTGGCGTTTCACCAAACCAAGTATCTTCATTTTGAAAATCAATTTCTGATTTTTCGTTTATTTTTAATTTAATAGAAATATCATAGTCGAAAGTATACCTATCAAAAAGTTTAGCAAGGCTGCTGATGTAGTCGTGTGATCCTTTGTTAGAACGATTTATAAACTTAAGTTTTGCACTGTAATCAATAGCATTAAGATCGAAAATCTCAGCCATTTTAAAAACATCAAATTCATCGTAGACATCTGCAGTTACAAAATTGACTTTTACATCATATCCTACACGTTGAAATTCTTGGTATTTTTCTAGAAGTTGTTCCACAGTTGCATCTTCAATATTTTCTTTTACATTTGTAACTGACTCTTTTCCATCTTCTATTACTTCTTGCTTAGGATACTTAACTGTCAATATATAGTTCATTCAATTCTTCCTCCTTAAATTTAGCACATTATTATTATACATATCTTTCATTACATTTACAATAGAATATACTAACATTTGATAAATTAACTATTATAAGTGTAAATTATGTGCTAAAAATTTTAAAATTTTCAGAAACATCTGAAAATACAGAAAGCTTAATCTTGACATTTTTATACAAACTTTATATAATAAGTAACATGAAATTAAAAAAGGAGGTCATTGCATATGAAAATAATTGCGATTTCAACAAGAAGTGTCGATTACAAATCAGATGCTGGTATAGCAAAAAGACGTTTATACATTAATGGTTATTTTTCAGAAATAGCAGAAAAAGCTGGCTTTATTTTATTCCCAGTTTGTTCTGATAATGGATTAGAGGAAATTGCAGCCATGTGTAGTGGCCTGATAATTGCTGGACGTGATAGGGATATTAATCCTAAATATTATGGAGAAAAGCCCCTAGAAGGATTAGAGTATCCTGAAGATCCTTATGAGGATGAGTTAGACTTCAAACTTATTGAACTTTTTGAGAAAACTAATAAACCTATCTTAGGGATTTGTAGTGGATTACAAAGTTTAAATATCTATCATGGAGGTACATTAAAACAACATATAGATGAACACTCAAGTAAAGAACAATTGATTCGTCATACTATCGATATAGAAGATAATTCATTTGTTCATAGCTTATATGGAAATAAAACCGAAGTGAACTCAATTCATCATCAAGCAATAAAAGATGTTGCAGAAGGATTCAAAGTTACGGCTGTTGCAGATGACGGAACTATTGAAGCAATCGAGAAAGGAAATCTTATCGGTCTACAATGGCATCCTGAAGTTGATTACGAAGTAGATACGTTCAAAAAATTTCTTGATCTATGTGAATAAATAGGTAATAAAAATAAATAAACAAAAAAACAATAATATACTATCAAAATAGTTGACTATTATCTCAAATGATGGTAAACTATTCTTTGTGTAAAATAATAGCAGTGGATTAATTGTTATTGCCTCTATGTTATACATTATTTAATGTGGCAACTCGTAGCCTATGCTGCTAGGCGAAGTTCCAGTTTTATAACATATACAACAACGATAATCGTGCTTTTTGTTTTCACAAAAATAAAAACAAAAAGATAAAAGGAGGAGCACATAATGGCTCGTTTTACAGGTTCAACTTGGAAAAAATCTCGTCGTTTAGGAATCTCACTAAGCGGTACTGGTAAGGAGTTAGCAAAACGTCCTTACGCACCAGGACAACACGGTCCTAACTTAAGAAAAAAACTATCTGAGTATGGTTTACAATTACAAGAAAAACAAAAACTTCGTTACCTACACGGTATGAACGAAAAACAATTCCGTAAATTATTCGATAAAGCTGGTAAATTACAAGGTCTTCACGGTGAAAACTTCATGGCATTACTTGCTACACGTTTAGATTCTGTAGTATACAGCTTAGGATTAGCTAGAACTAACCGTCAAGCTAGACAATTAGTTAACCACGGTCACGTTCTTGTAGATGGTAAAAAAGTAGATATCGCTTCTTACGCTGTTAAACCAGGTCAAGTAGTTTCAGTAAGAGAAAAATCTAGAAACCTTGATATCATTAAAGAAGCTGTTGAAATCACTAACTTTGTACCTGAGTACTTAACTTTTGATGCTGATAAATTAGAAGGATCATTAGTAAGACTTCCAGAAAGAAGTGAATTACACCCAGAAATCAACGAACAACTTATCGTTGAGTACTACAGCCGTTAATAAGAATAAGCCCTTTAAACTTATGTTTAAGGGGCTTGTTTTTGTTTTTGCGTAAAATCTGCGCAAAGGTTATTCAATTTTGTTCTGAGATCTAATTTCATATTTTCAGTAACGTGAGTGTAGATATCTAAAGTAGTATCAATTTTTGAATGACCTAATCTTTCAGATATAACATTAATAGGTACTCCTGCTTCAGCTAGTAGAGTAACGTGAGTATGTCGAAACATATGTGTAGATAAGTCATATTTTCTTAAATTGAACCCCAAAGTACAGATTGATACATTAAATATCTATTCTTGATTAGAAATATAATCGTATAGGATTTTCAATACAGTCTCATTGACTTCTATCGTTCTTATACTTGATGCAGTTTTAGGAGAGGTTACTTTACCATTTTGCAATCTAGTTTTAGTGATAGAAATAGTTTTATTTTTAAAATCTATATCAGATTTTTTAAGTGCTAATAATTCTCCTGCACGTAATCCTGTGTATAATTGAATTATAACAAAATTTCTTGTTAATGTGTGCTCAATTGTTCCTAGTACCTCTTGAATACTGTCTGTTTCGATATATTTAATTTTTTGTGATTCAATATATCTTTCTTCTTTTATAAAGTTTTTTCTTTCTTTTAATTCAAGTTCTTTTTGCTTACGCTCCTGTTTAAGTCTCTCTTTTTCGGGATTTTAAAAAAAAAAAACATAATGTGACTCTCCCTTATATTTTTGTCTTAGATTGTAGTTTCTCAACTTAATTCATTACTCACACTAGAGTAGAGAATTTTTATTTTTGTTAAACTGGTCGGAATCGGCTAGTTAAAAAGAAAAACCGTCAGTAACTAGTTACCAACGGTTGAGAGAATTAAGCTCTAGTGAAGATTTGCGATAGAATATTTAAATATCTATGTTAGTAACTTAATTAGAGCATTTTTAATTTTTAAGTGCAATGTTTATAATGGTTGGAATTAAGATTTAAAAAAAATGAATTTGATAATAGTTATTATAATAGATATAATAGATATTATAGATGGAACAGCTAAACCAATTAACCAGTTTCGTGTTTTTTTAGCTTCATCATTTAAATATACTTTAATCTCATTTAATAAAGCAGGTTTAAATTCTTTATTTAGATATTCTTTTGTCGCAAAAGAATTCATTTTATTTTCTATTTTTTGTAAATCTTGTTTTATCGATTTCACATCAGATTTAATATCTGATATATCTTTGTCTAAACGATTTATTTCTTTTTCTGTTTCTTTTCTTGGTATATATTCGGTCATGTCAAAACTCCTATTAAGCCTATAAGATTTTATCATAGATAATTCATCTTCTGTTAATTTAACAAAAGAGTGGGTATTATCTATCTTAATTATATCATTGTTAGATGATAAAGTGGAGTTTGAAGATATGTTTTCTTGTCTTTTTAGACTACTTTGTGGTAAATTGATTACTTCTTGGTTGATCATATTAATCAATCCTTAAAAACTGTTTAGCTTTAGTCACTAAATTTCCATTAGGATCTTTTAAGCTTAATTCTAAATAATAATCACCTTTTTCTTCAACAACATTAGTAATATTTTCAACATTCAAGGCTGTAGCCATTCTACCGTCGTTTAGTTGAAAGCCCCAAGGGAATTCAGACATAACCACGGTTTCGTAGAATTTAAGAGCACGTTCTTTAGTTTCCATATTTACCATTTCTAGCATTATATAATAAACTTCATCCGAATTATTACCTAGTAAATTAAAATTCATTTTCATATTAAACATTAAAGGTAATTCTTCCACTTCAATACTGAGTGGGAGATTGGTATATCCATCACTACCTGATAATTTTACTGATGTTCTAAAATTTAAAATTTCTATGTTTTCCATTTTTATATTCTCCTTAATACTTTTGTCTCAACTCAACGACTTTTCCTAAAATCACAACTGGTTTTTTTTCTATATCGTCTAATGAGTAGAACATTGGCGGATATTTAGGATTTGTAGATACTAGCATTATACCATTATCTGTTTTCTCAAGCCTCTTACATGTTGCATCGTCTCCGTTTACTAATACAATGACTGTATCACCGCTATTAGCGTCAGACTGTTGCTTTACAATGACAACATCACCACTTTCCATACGAGGCTCCATGCTGTCTCCTTTGATCTTTAATGCAAAGAATTCACCTTGATTCTGCCAAGCAAGAGGTATTTCTTCATAGTCTAAAATATCTTCAACAGCCGAAATAGGTATTCCTGCTGCAACAGTTCCTAAAACGGGTATTTTAAGCCCATGTTGGGCTTGAGGTTCATTAATCTTAGCGTCTTCTAATCTTTCATATCTACGCACATCATATCCTAGTAACCATGCTTCAGTAACGCCAAATACTTTTGATAATAAGAAGATTTTTTCGTTATCTGGATTCGATTTACCATTTACATATTGCGATAAATGACTTTTAGAAAATTTTATATTATATTTCTCTTGAAGTGGTTTAGCTAGATTAAGAACATCTATTTGTCTTAATCTTTTTTCTTTCATTATTTGATTTATTCTTTCAGTAGAAGTTGCCATAACTTTCACCTCCTGTTAGAACTATAATATCATGCTTTGAACAAAAGTTCAAGGTAAAAGTTCAATAAATTTGAATTTTTTTTTATTGGTAATCAGAAAATGTTAGTATATAATAAAATCAAGTTCAAAGACTTGAACTTGAAAAAGTGTAGAAAGGAGACAAAATGAAATTTAATTATGATAAATTACTGGGTAGAATAGTTGAGGTCTATGGAAATCAAAGTAACTTTGCTAAAGATATGAAACTCTCTGAACGTAGTATTTCTTTTAAATTAAACAACGTAAGATGTTGGAAAGATTCTGAAATTAAATTAGCCATGCAACTTTTAAAAATCCCAGAAAGCAAACTTTATTTATATTTTTTTAATGAATAAGTTCAAACGATTTAACTTAATTGAAAACTCACTTATTTCTAAGATAGATGAAAGGAGGAGTAGATGTGTTATCAGAATACTTTGAACTGATTAAGAGTGAATTAATGAAGGCAATAACAATTGTTGGATATATTTTGATATTGCACACATTAATAACTACTATTTTTTCAGAGCTTATTTGTACTTTACTTAATTTTAAAGATAAACGGTCGAATAAGAGCAAAAAAAGCGATAAATGCAGTAAAAAATGAAAATTGTGATTCATTAAGAGCTATAGAAAAAAATACTAATATGAATGTAAGTATGCCTAATTTTAACATTAATAAATTAATTTTATCAAAGGTTTCATAAGATATAACTTTTCTCTTATAACCTAAGAAAAATGCTAAAGTAGGAAGACCGAATATTAGGATAGTAAATATTAATATTCCTAATGCTATTGACATTGTATTCAAATTAATATTATCTATCATTTTTAAAAGAACGCTATCGTATCCTTTACTTTTTAAGTATATTAAATATTTATAGAAAAAATTTAAACATAAAAAAGGTAAAAGGATAGCGAGCAATGCAATTTCACGAATAAATTGTAATTTAGAGTTATTCATATAATTCACCTCCTTTGGTGTAATTATACCATAAATTAAAGAAAGGAGGAGTGGAGATGGAGATTTATACAGAATTTGTTACAACTGTGCTAAATGGATTTATAACAATAGTTATTACTACCTTAACAATGATATTATATCATTTTAGGAAAATTAACTAATTAATTAATAACATGTTTACTGAATTAAAAGAAGTGTAAAAAAATTAGGAGGACTAAGAATGGAGATAAAGAAAATTATATTTTTAGATGATACTTATTTTGAAGATTGTATTTTATCTGATGACATTCCAAAAGAAATAGCCGAAGTATCAAGTAGTTTTGTGAAGTTAAACTTTGATAAATCGACTATTAAATATGTAAATTTAGATTACATACAATTAATTGTACCTAAGAATTTAAAAGTTATATCTTCAAGGGAAAAAAAGGATGACAACGATTAACGAATTTATAGCATTTATTATCTTTGAGATATGTTACTTAGGATTAATGTTTTATATTACAGACAATTTATCGTTTTTTAAACAATTTTTGTGGAATAGAAGGAGGAGTGAGAATGAAAACTAAAACAAAAATAGCACTAACATTATTAACTATTGGAGTAGTTACTAAAGTAGTGCTAAGTACTAATCACTTTCTAACGTTTTATGAAGAAAACAGTAAATTACATGCTGAATCTTGGTTACAGTTAGATGTGTTTGATAGAAGTTATTGTTTTTCAAAAAATAAAAAGGAAATTATTTCTTAATCCATTTATTTCCTGATTTTTGAGTAGGTGGTAAACGGTCGCCTTGATCTATGCGGACAGTTCTTCCTTTGTGAACAGCCCCACCACGAGGTCCTACTTCTTTGTAAGTTCCTGCGGGCTTGTTGTCTGTTCCGGGTTTGATTAACTCTTTAGCCATATAATTCACCTCCTGTCTTTTTAAGATATATTCCCTAGAAAAATAAGAAGTAGAAGGTTTAGATTTCCGAGAAATATTCGGATATATTATAACATGAAAGTAAAGAGAGGTCAAAGATATATGAAAGCATTGCCAGCAACAATTAAAAAATAAAGGAATGATGATTTATATGTTGTTAAAAGGGACAGGAATGTTCGAGGCAATATCACATTCAATGCACAAGGGAAAAAATCTAGTTCTAAGTTAGATAATGCAGTTAGGGTAGCTAAGGAACTCGATATATAATTAAATATATTTAAAGAGTAATCAGTATGTATAATGCATATCAACAGAAGTTAAATGAGTTTGATAATTGGTTTTAGAAAAGTAATCTAAGAACTTTTATAAAGCTAGATGGATATATATAATAATTCAATGTTTAGTTTTAAGATTTAGAGAGTTGATATAATTGTTATGAATTCATATTGGAAACAACTGAAACTAATATGAATTATAACAAAGTTAGAATCTATAACTACATAAATGAGACAAAGTCTAAGAAATTAAATAAGATTATAAAAATATAATACAATACTTTGTTATTTGGTTCTAAAGATTTAGCATTGATGAAGATGGACATGAGTTTTAAGTTCATAATTCCATATTTCTTATAATGATTATAGTCTAATCTTATAAATGTATTATTTTATTAAGGTAATTCATAGTATCCTTTTTTCTTTACTTACATAAGTAAAGTCTTTATTAGTAATATTTCTGTAAATATGGTATAATTAATAAATATTATTAATAGTGAATAATATTTATTTTAAAATAGGAGGATATTATGAACGTTTTTAGAAAAAAATCAATTGACTCTATTTTAGCAGAGTCAAGAAATAAGACGTTAAATCCCACGATGAAGACTATGGATTTAGTTCTATTCGGTATAGGGGCTATTATTGGATCAGGTATCTTAGTTTTAACTGGTAAGGCTTCAGCGGAAGCAGGACCAGCAGTTATATTTTCTTTCCTAATTGCAGGATTAGCTTGTTGTTTAGCGGCGTTATGTTATGCCGAACTTGCTTCTACAATCCCGTCAAGTGGTAGTACATATACTTATTTATATGTATCAGTTGGTGAAATTGTAGCGTATGCGATAGGTTGGGTATTAATAGGTGGATATGTTCTTACCGCCGCAACAGTAGCGAATGGTTGGTCAAGTTACTTCTCACGACTATTAGCAGGTTTAGGTATAGAAATTCCTAAAGAGTTTTATACATTACCAGCAGCCGGTGGATATGGTAACATTCCAGCGATAATTATTGTATTATTAATTACTTTCATCTTATCAAAAGGTACTTCAAGTAGTAAACTTGTAAACAACCTTATGGTAGCTGCAAAAGTAGGTATTGTTGTTTTATTCATCGTAGTTGGTGTATTTTATGTAGAACCAACTAACTGGACAAATAACTTCGCACCATCTGGTTTCTCAGGAGTTATGTTAGCTGCCACTACTGTATTCTTCGCATACTTAGGATTTGATGCGATTTCTACTTCAGCTGAAGAAACAATTAATCCAGAAAAAGCTCTACCAAAAGCTATTATTATTACAATGTTAGTTTGTACAGCATTCTATATTCTAGTATGTTTAATACTTACTGGAGTTGTTCAATATAATAGACTTGGAACAGGAGATGCCTTAGCATTTGTGCTAGAAGAAGTAGGTCAAAATAAAGTAGCTGGTATCGTATCTCTTGGAGCGGTAATTGGTCTTATGGCTGGTATATTATCATTCATATATGCGGGAATCCGTATTACATATACGATTGCTCGTGATGGATTATTACCAGAAAAATTAACTAAAGTTAATAAAAATAAAGTACCAAGTACATTAACATGGGGATTAGGAATCTTAACAGCGTTATTAGCAGGTTTCTTACCATTAGGAAAACTAGCCGATCTAGCTAATGTAGCATCAATTATTGCTTTCGCATTAGTAAGCTATACAACTATAGTATTCTACAAAAAATTCCCAGACATAAAACGTGGATTTAGAGTACCTGGTATGCCAATTTTACCGATTATTTCTATTATCTTATTTGGAGCATTATTATATAGTGTTACATTAACAACGTGGATAATCTTTGTTGTTTGGGTTATTGTAGGTTTAATCGTGTACTTTGCATTCTCATATAAGAACAGTAAGTTAAAATAGTATAGAAATAACATATAATCTGGTTCAATATTTAAAAATTAAAAGGAATCGTGAGTAAAAATCTCATGATTCTTTTTTTTATGAATTAGAAATGTTCTAAAGGGAGACTAATAGATAAATTATTTAATTAAGTTGAGGAGTATATAACTAACAAAATATAATGATATGATGAAAATTTATACTAAGATATACAGTGATTATAATATATTTGTGAAAAATAATGATATAAAAAAGAAAATTTAATAAATAGTTAGTTATAATACATTGATAAAAATTGTATTATCGAAATTCAGTAATTTTCAATATAAAATAAATAGTTAGAGTGAATCACTATAATTAATTAATTTTGTATAATAATTTTACTGAATGAGAAAAATTATATATTATAAGCAAATAATTTTTTATAAGTTAAATTGTATAATGATAAAAATAGTTATAGTATAATTATAGAACAGCTATATTTGAAAAATAAAACAGCTGTTTTTCAAATTTCTTTTCTAAGAAATAATTAACACTAATTTTCAAAAAGTTTAATATTAAATAATTTTAAGAAAGTTTAATTTATCAGTTTTTATATGGTTTACATACTAATAAAATAAAGAAAATATTTTCACTATAACTTTCATTAGAAAAACGCTTTCATAATTGAAAAATCTGTGTTATTATATAAGTACAGAAAAAAATTAGGAGGTAAGGGAAATGATTATCGGAGTACCAAAAGAAATTAAAAATAATGAAAGTAGAGTGTCTGCTATACCGGGAGTAGTACAAGAATTAGTACTAGATGGCCACACTGTATATGTAGAAAAAGGAGCAGGATTAGCTTCAGGTATTTCAGATGCTGAATATGAAGAGGCAGGAGCTATTCTATTAGAGAAAGCTGAAGATGTATGGAATAAATCGGATCTAATCTACAAAGTAAAAGAACCAGTTCCATCTGAGTATAAATATTTTAGAAAAGGGTTAATTATTTATACTTATCTACACTTAGCTGCTGATCCTGAATTAACAAAAGAAATGGTAGATAAAGGAACTATCGGTATTGCTTTCGAAACAGTAAAAGTAGGAAGAGGGTTACCATTATTAAGACCTATGAGTGAAATTGCGGGAAGAATGGCTGTGCAAGAAGGAACAAGATTCTTATCGAAAGTTCAAGGTGGTAAAGGTATCTTATTACAAGGTGTTCCAGGAGTTCAACCAGGACATGTTGTAATTATTGGTGCAGGTGTCGCAGGTACTGCTGCAGCAACAGCAGCTGTTGGTCTTGGAGCACGTGTAACAATGATCGATGTAAACTTAGATGCACTAACAGAATTATCACACATCTTTGGTGGTAAAATTGAAACTCTTTACTCTAATAAATTTAATATTGCAAGTGCTATTAAAACAGCTGATTTGGTAGTAAGTACAGTATTAATCCCAGGAGCAAAAGCACCTAAATTAGTAACAAAAGAAATGGTTAAAGATATGCCAGATGGTGGTGTAATAGTTGACGTAGCGATTGACCAAGGTGGTACAACAGAATACACTGAAGGACGTCCAACTAGTCATGATAATCCAATATTCGTAGAAGAAGGAGTATTACACTACTCAGTAGCTAATATTCCAGGTGCAGTAGCACAAACATCAACTTATGCATTATGTAATGCAACTGCTAAATACGTTAAAGTTATCGCTAAATTAGGTGTTAAAGAAGCTGTGGCTAAATTCCCTGAATTAGTACCTGGTGTGAACGTAGCTAATGGAAAAGTTACTTTCAAAGCTGTTGCGGATGATTTAGGATATGAATATACTCCAGCAGAAGAAGCTTTGTAATATAATAGTGAAATCCAAAAATAAGAAATAGTTGAAAATTTGTATAAATAGAGTGCTCTATCTGTTGTAGAGCACTCACTTATTATGTTAAGGGTTATAGTTGTAAAAATTATAATCAAAAAAATAAAAAAATAGTAATATATTTATTGGTATGCTTCGAAACGGCTTACACAAAGCCGAGTAACTGTAGTAAAAGGTTTACAACTATGCTATAATTTAATTAAAGAATATTAGTAGGGAGAATATTTAAATAAAAAATAGGAGGATTTATTATGAGTTATTTAAGAAAAAAATCAGTTGAATCTATTTTAGCAGAAGCTAGAAGTAAAACTTTAGCTCCGACTATGAGAACGATGGACTTGATTCTATTCGGGATCGGAGCGATTATAGGATCAGGGATTCTAGTATTAACTGGTAAAGCTTCAGCAGAAGCAGGCCCAGCGGTAATCTTCTCATTCTTAATCGCAGGGGTTGCCTGTTGTTTAGCAGCACTTTGTTATGCGGAGCTAGCTTCAACAATTCCATCAAGTGGTAGTACATATACATACTTATATGTATCAATTGGTGAAATTGTAGCCTATATTATAGGTTGGGTACTAATAGGAGGATATGTTCTTTCTGCAGCCACTGTATCAAACGGTTGGTCAAGTTACTTCTCTCGTCTACTGGCAGGTCTAGGTGTAGAACTCCCTAAAGTATACTACACATTACCGTCTGATGGAGGATATGGTAACATTCCAGCTATCGTGATTGTATTATTAATTACATTCTTACTATCAAGAGGTACATCAAGTAGTAAACTTGTAAATAACCTGATGGTAGCTGCAAAAGTTGGTATCGTAATCTTATTCATCGTAGTTGGATCAATGTATGTTGAACCAACACACTGGACAAACGATTTTGCACCTACAGGTTTCTCAGGGGTAATGTTAGCAGCCACTACAGTATTCTTTGCTTACCTTGGATTTGATGCGATTTCTACATCAGCAGAAGAAACAATCAATCCAGAAAAAGCTCTACCAAAAGCTATCATTGTCACTATGATCGTATGTACAGCATTCTACATCTTAGTATGTTTAGTATTAACAGGGGTTGTTGAATATAGCCGTCTTGGATCTGGGGATGCGTTAGTATTCGTACTTGAAGAAGTTGGTCAAAACAAAGTTGCTGGTATTGTTTCTCTAGGGGCAGTAATCGGACTTATGGCTGGTATCTTATCATTCATGTATGCAGGTATCCGTATCGCTTATACAATTGCACGTGATGGATTATTACCAAAAGTATTCACTAAAGTTAACGACAACAAAGTACCAAGTACAGTTACATGGTCTTTAGGATGCTTAACTGCAGTATTAGCAGGATTCTTACCATTAGGAAAATTAGCAGAACTTGCTAACGTAGCTTCTATTATCGCATTCGCATTAGTAAGTTACACTACTATCGTATTCTACAAAAAATTCCCAGATGTTAAACGTGGATTTAGAGTACCAGGTATGCCAGTAGTACCAATTATCTCAATTGTATTATTCGCAGCTTTACTATACAGTGTTACATTAACTTCATGGATTATCTTCTTCGTATGGGTAATCGTAGGATTAATCGTATACTTCACATATTCTTATAAACATAGTAAAATCGAATAGATTATAAAAATATGAATCGACTATAACTTTTAGGTTATAGTCGATTTTTTATGTCTTAAATTATAATGTATATAGTAATAAATTTTTTACAAATTAGGTATTTGACCACAGATTTCGTTTATTACTTTTTGCTTTATTTTGAGCTTTTTTAAATTTATCTAAATATCTTGTATCAGGTGGTTTCACATATTTTATTTCAGCTAAACCTGCCAATAATAACTCTTCTTGAACATTTTTTCCGTCTGCATAAACGTAACACAATGTTCTATGATATTTATCTTCTTTCTCATAAACATCAAATTCAATTTCAACATCTTTAGCATTAGATAATAGTTTACCATTTAATTCACTAGCTTCTGGTCCATATTTCTGAACCTCCACACCAGGTTTTACAGTTTCTGGTGTATCAATTAATAAATATCTCACTTTCAATTCTTTGTTGTTGAAGTTAACAATAATAGTATCACCATCAACTTTTTTTATAAATTTAACCTTATACTTTGTCTTATCTCCCTTAATAAAAACTCCGTTAATAGTTGCTTCTTTATAACTCTCACCAGTTTGATTAATTATCAAAGTGATAATTAAAAATATTACCATGAAAAAAGTAAAGAAAATAATAAATACCTTTTTATTCATAATGATTCCCCCTCAATATTAATTTTAACACTTTTGAAGTATGGGATAAAGTTATAAAATGGCATTATTAATAAAATTTAATGGTATTTATAAAAATTTATAAAATATGAAATAAATATTTTACATTACTTTCAATATTTACAGTATTTATGGTAAAATAAGATATGTAAGTGTTTTTATACACGTAATAAAATTTTTTGTGGAGGAAAAGGACATATGGCTAATAAAACATGGTATCTTGGTTTAGATATCGGTTCTGCAAGTGTAGGTTGGGCAGCGACTGATACTGAGTATAAAATAATTAGAAAAAATAAAAAGAGATTATGGGGAGTTAGATTATTTGAAGAAGCTACAACTGCTGAAGATCGTCGAGGATATCGTTCTAGTAGAAGAAGACTTGCTAGAAGGAAATGGCGTTTAAATCTTCTTGAAGAATTATTCGCTAGTGAAGTGAAAAAAGTTGATGAGAATTTCTTTCTAAGATTAAAAGAAAGTCAATACCATTATGAAGATAAAACTCATAAGGTACCTTATGCGATTTTTAATGATAAAGACTATACAGATAAAGATTATTATAAAGATTATCCAACAATCTATCATTTAAGATCAAAACTTATGACTGAAAAAACTCCAGACATAAGAAAGGTATTTTTAGCTATACATCATATCATTAAAAATAGAGGGCACTTTTTATTACAAGGTCAAAGCTTTAAAGATGGTAATTTAAACAATTTAATTAAAGAATTATTAGAACTTGATATACTTCATGTAGGATTTGAAGTAACAGAAGAAGTTATTGGTAAAATTGCGGATATATCATTAGAGAAAAAAACTTTAACAGACAAGGTAAATGATCTTAAGAAACTTTATCCAAAAGAAAAACAATTATTAGAAGTATTTAGATTGATTTTTGGTGGAAAAACTTCGCTGGATAAATTATTCGCAATAGACGAATATAAAGAATTAGATGCCTCTATAAAATCTGTATCATTTAAAGAGAAAATTTACGAAGAAGTTCGTCATGATTATGAACAAGTATTATCAAATTATATAGATCTTCTTGATTTAGCTAAGCTAGTTTATGATAGTATTATTTTATCAGATATTAAAAAAGAAGGAAAAACACTATCAGAATCAAAAGTAGAACTTTTTGAAAAACATAGAGATGATTTATTAAAATTAAAAAATCTTGTAAAGAATGATTCTAAATTATCTGAAGATAAAAAAGTGGAATTGTATGCTTCGATATTTAAAGAAGATAAAGATAAAGGAACTAACTACGTAAATTATATTCGTAAGAGTGAAGAAGGTAAAGGATGTAATTATGAAGACTTCAAAAAATTCCTAGTTAAAGAATTAGTAAAATTAGAAGAAAGTTCAGTTAAGACTGAAATAATTAAAGATTTAGAATTAGAACAATTCTTACCACTTCAAAGAACAAAAGATAATTCAGTAGTACCTTATCAAATTCATAAAGAAGAATTGGTAAAAATATTAGATAATGCAGCTAAATATCATAACTTTTTAGATGAAAAAGACGAAAGTGGTTATAGTATAAGAGAGAAAGTCATTCAATTATTAGAATTCAGAATACCGTATTATGTTGGTCCTCTTAACTCTAGTAAAAAGGCTAAAGAAGGTGGCTTTGCATGGTCTGTGAGAAATAAAGGATATGAAGATACACCAGTAACACCATGGAATTATAGTAAAGTTATAGATGAAAGTGCAAGTGCAGAGAAATTTATAACAAACTTAACTAATAAATGTACATATCTTAAAGGTGAAGATGTACTTCCGAAGAGTTCATTACTTTACTCAGAGTTTGCATTATTAAATGAGTTGAATGCACTAAAATACGATGGTAATAGAATTAGTCTTGAAGCTAGAAATACAATTATTGAGAAACTGTTTAAACAACAAGGAAAAAAAGTAACAAAAACTAGTATAAAAAATCTTCTTAAAGCAGAAGGTTATATAGACGGTAAAGGTGAAATTACAGGTATTGATATTACTGTGAAAAATGATCTTAAGTCATATAGAGATTTCAAGAAAATCCTAGGGAACAAGTTTAATACTGAACATGTGGAAAATATAATTCTTTGGATTACATTATACGGAGAATCTAGAAAACTTATAAAAGCTAAAATTGAATCTGTTTATGGAGAAGTTTATTCTAAGGATGAAATTACTAAAATGTCTAGACTAGTTTATAAGGATTGGGGAAGATTTTCAAGAAAACTGTTGACAGAATTAGTTAGTAAAAAACTGTACAATGAAGAAACAGGAGAATGCTTAAACATTATTGGTGCAATGCGTCAAAATAATATTCTATTTATGGAATTATTGGCGGATAGATTTGATTACTCTAAACAAATAGTTGAATTCAATAAAGAACTTCAAGAAGATGTAACAGAGATTACACCAGAAATCTTAGATGATTTATATGTATCTCCAGCGGTTAAACGTTCAATATGGCAAACTGTTAGAATAGTAGAAGAACTTAAGAAGATTATAGGTTGCGCACCTACAAAAATCTTTGTGGAGACAACAAGGTCAAATCAAGAGAAGAAAAAACCAACAGATTCACGTAAAAAACAATTAGAACTTGCTTATAAAGCTGTTAAGAAAGATGTAAAAGATCTAGAAAAAGAAATTGGAGCAATCAACTTTGATGTATTGAATGATAGACTAAGCTCTGTAGAACCATCTAAGCTAAAAGCTAAGAAATTATATCTATACTACACTCAGTTAGGAAGATGTATGTATAGTGAAGAACCGATTAATATTAGTGAACTATTTGATAATAATAAATATGATATAGATCACGTGTATCCACAGTCAAAAATTAAAGACGACAGCTTCACGAATACAGTATTGGTAAAAAGAGAAAGTAATGCTGCAAAAACTGATAGATACCCATTAGGTTCAGATATTCAAACACCTAGAAATAGAAAGTTCTGGAAATTCTTAAAAGAAAAAGGCTTGATTACTGATGAAAAATATAATAGATTAGTTAGAACAGAAGAGTTCTCTGATGAAGAGTTAAGTGGTTTCATAGCACGTCAATTAGTAGAGACATCTCAATCTGTAAAAGCGGTAGCAAGTATCTTAGGAGAATTAAATCCAGAAACTTCAATCTGTTACTCTAAAGCAGAAAATGTATCTAGCTTTAGACAAAACTTCGGAAAAATTAAAGATGGAAATAGCAAATCAAATAACAATGAACAATTAGTAAAAGTGCGTGAAATCAACGATTTTCACCATGCGAAGGATTCGTACCTGAACGTGGTGGTAGGAAATGTCTATGATACTAAGTTTACGCGTAATGTATTTAATTTTATTAAAGATAAAAAAGATGGAAGAAAATATTCACTTAATAAGGTATTCTATGAAAATGTTAGTGATTCAAAAACTGTAGCTTGGGAAATGGATAAAACAATTCATCAAGTAGAGAAAGTCATGAATAATAACAATATCTTAGTAACAAGAAGAACATCTGAACAAAAAGGTGGGTTATTCGATGCTACAGTTTATAAAGCAAAAGTTGCAGCAAAAGCTAAAGATGGAGTATATTATCCATTAAAAACTTCTAATTCTGTAGTGAAAGATGTTGCTAAGTATGGTGGATTCACAAAAATTAAAATAGCGTATTATTCTATTTTTGAATATGTACTTGTTAACAAAAAAGGTGAAGAGAAAATAACAAGAATTATTCCAATTCCAATTTATATCTCGCAAAATATTAAAGATGATAATACACTATTAGAATTCGGTAAAACTCAAATTAATTTGAAATCTGGTGAAGAAATTAAAAATCTTAAGTTGAAATATAGAAAATTATGTATAGGTGATTTAGTTAAAATAAATAATTTCTTTAATTTTATAGGTGGTAAGACAAATGACTACTTTGTTTATGATGGAGCAATACAGGTTATTTTAGATACTGAAAGTGAAAAATATATAAAAAATCTATCTAAATATCAAAATTGGAAAAAAGAAAATAAAGATGGCGAATTATGGGAAAGTATTACTGAAGAGAAAAATATTGAACTGTATAATACACTAGTTGAAAAGATGAATTCAGGAATATTTATTAAGAAAAAACCAAATAAATTTAGTGAATTAAATAGTGAAGAGATTCGAAATAAATTTAATAATTGTTCGATAGAAGATCAAGTGAAATTATTATTAGAAATATTAAATCTTTTAACTAATAAGAAATCTACATTTGATTTGAAATTAATAGATTTGAAAACTTCACGAGGAGTAGCAAGTTTTGTAGTGAGTAATCTGGAACAATTCTCAATAATAGAACAATCCGTAACAGGATTCTATGAAAAAGAAATAACAATAATAGGGGATAAAGGGAATGACATGGAGAACAATAATAGTTAGAGATAGGGCTAAACTAGACTATAGCTTGAATTTTCTAACTGTAAGAAAAGAAGCGGAGACTAGAAAAGTTAGTCTTAGCGAAATATACATGATTATTATTGAAAGCACAGTGGTATCTATTACCGCCGTGCTTTTAAATGAACTCATGAAAAATAAAATTAAGGTAATATTTTGTGATGAAAAAAGGAATCCTAGTTCGGAATTAATACCATACTATGGGAGTCATGATACAAGTCTAAAGTATAAGAATCAGCTAGAATGGTCTACTGAGAGTAAAGAACGAATTTGGACAAGGATAGTATATGAGAAAATTAATAATCAAATGCTGCTGCTAAAGAAATTAGGTAAAGAAGAGTATAAGTTATTAGAACAATATCTTACAGAACTAGAGTGGAATGACAGCAGCAACAGAGAAGGACATGCAGCCAAGGTTTACTTCAATGCTATGTTTGGTATGGATTTTAGTAGAAATAAAGAATGCTTTACGAATGCCGCATTAGATTATGGTTATTCAATTATATTATCTGCCTTTAATAGAGAAATTGTATCGTGTGGATATTTTACCCAGTTAGGCTTATGTCATAAAAATCCATATAATAAATTTAATCTAGCCAGTGATTTTATGGAACCTTTCAGAATATTAGTAGATGAAACAGTATTTAGTTTAGATGCTGATGAATTTACTAAAGATCATAAAAATATACTTGTTAATATTCTAAATAACACAGTTGAAATTGATGCCAAAGAACAAACTGTAGCTAATGCAATTAAAATATATGTTCGTAGTTTATTCATTGCACTAAAAGAAAATGATTTAGAATACATAAAGATGTATAAGTATGAGTTATAGATTTATGAGAGTATTAGTAATGTTCGATCTTCCTACAGAAACATCTCTTCAAAGAAGAAATTATAGAAAATTTAGGAAAACACTTATAAAAAATGGTTTTATAATGATGCAAGAATCTGTTTATGTAAAGTTAGCGATGAATCAAGGTAGTGCGGATTTGATTGTGAAGAGTATTCGAAAAATGTGTCCTGATGAGGGGATAGTTCAAGTATTACAGATTACTGAGAAACAGTTCTCCAAGATGGAGTTTTTAGTAGGAGAGAGTCAGACTGAATATGTAGATAATGATGAAAGGTTATTAGAACTATGAAGATTATTAACAAAAACTGGCAGAGAAAAATAGAAATAGAAGATAATATTATTTATACATTAGTTTTTGAAAATAAAAAGTATTATCGAGAAAATATAATTGAATTAATCAATCAACATAAAGGTAACGAAGGGAGTTACATCTTATCAAATGATAATAAAGAAATATCATTTGACAAGAATAGTTATATTATTACCGATATATTTAATATAGATATAAATAATAAAAAAGTACTATCAAAAATATACAGTTCATTACTTAAAGAAATTGTCGAAGATATTTCAAGTTATAATAAATTATCAACAAATATTAGAGTATATTTTGAAAAATTAATATTTAATAGTTTTTTAGAAATTGAACAAGGTGAAGAGATAGATATGTGTTCTCTATTAAAACTTGGGGATTTTAAAATACATGTTGAACAGGATGATATTTTAGAAAAATTTGTAAAATTTTTAAAAGTATTATCAGAACTTTGTGGTTGTAAAATTATTTTTGTAGTAGGACTTCATACCGTTTTCACTCAAGATGAAATAATAGAAATTTATAAAGAAGTATGTTTGAATAAAATAAATATCATAAATATAGAGTATCAACAATTTAATAATTTATCTAATGAAAATTATAAAGAAATAGTTTATATTTTTGATGAAGATAATTGTGAAATATAGTATTGCATTTTTGCGAAAATACTTGTATAATATAGGTAGATTCAAAATTTACATTTAAGTTCAAATAAAGATTTTATCTAAATTGCCTTCGGGCCTGGATCGGTGTCGGTCCATTTTTTTATACCCAAATTCAAAATTTCTACTCTAAATCTCAATTTGAGGTTTGAGAGATATGTAAATTTTGAATTCTACAAAACAAACAGATTCTACAGTAGTCCCTAGAGCATGTTTGAGAGATATGTAAATTTTGAATTCTACAAAACTATAGTAGTTCACAATAACTTGGAATATGTGTTTGAGAGATATGTAAATTTTGAATTCTACAAAACAAAATTCATTGCTGTTAAGGTATCGTTAGTGTTTGAGAGATATGTAAATTTTGAATTCTACAAAACTGCAAAATGCCCCAACCATAAAAGAGATTGTTTGAGAGATATGTAAATTTTGAATTCTACAAAACGGGTAAATGAAACAGAAAAAATCAAAACAGTTTGAGAGATATGTAAATTTTGAATTCTACAAAACCCGTATCCAAGTTTCAAGTTGTCAAGCATATTTGAGAGATATGTAAATTTTGAATTCTACAAAACATTATATCCATGTTCATTATCTTGTAAGTCGTTTGAGAGATATGTAAATTTTGAATTCTACAAAACTCGCTAAATTAACAGCGTCAATTTAGGAGGGTTTGAGAGATATGTAAATTTTGAATTCTACAAAACATGAATTATTAGTGTGGTTAGAAGGTAGTGTTTGAGAGATATGTAAATTTTGAATTCTACAAAACCGAGTTAGCAAGAATAAACAAGTAGAGCTTGTTTGAGAGATATGTAAATTTTGAATTCTACAAAACCATTTCTGATTGACTTGAGTTTTTGGGCATGTTTGAGAGATATGTAAATTTTGAATTCTACAAAACGATTATCCCGTTAACGAACCAGCACAGTATGTTTGAGAGATATGTAAATTTTGAATTCTACAAAACGGAATTGATAACCCAACCATCATTGCTTATGTTTGAGAGATATGTAAATTTTGAATTCTACAAAACGGAATTGATAACCCAACCATCATTGCTTATGTTTGAGAGATATGTAAATTTTGAATTCTACAAAACCTTACTTATATTTGCTAGAAGTAGCTTACCGTTTGAGAGATATGTAAATTTTGAATTCTACAAAACGCAATCCTTGTAGAAACTTCTGTATCTACTGTTTGAGAGATATGTAAATTTTGAATTCTACAAAACGGTGGTATGGCAATGCGACCATATTTTGATGTTTGAGAGATATGTAAATTTTGAATTCTACAAAACCACTCATCTAACAAACTCCTTTCTTCTCTAGTTTGAGAGATATGTAAATTTTGAATTCTACAAAACTCTCATTTGCATTAATTACTTCACGTCCTGTTTGAGAGATATGTAAATTTTGAATTCTACAAAACCTCCTAAGCACTCATAATACTTATAGTGCAGTTTGAGAGATATGTAAATTTTGAATTCTACAAAACAAGCAAACATTTGCTTACCTTTTGAACCTTGTTTGAGAGATATGTAAATTTTGAATTCTACAAAACTTGAGTTGCTAAGTCGCGTAATACTTGGAGTTTGAGAGATATGTAAATTTTGTGATTATACTATAAGATTATTGATGAGATAACATTGAGTGTTATTTGATCTATAATCTTATTTTTGTTTACATAAATGCGAATAATTATAAAACTAAGTACAAAAAAGCATTTACGTTAATCTCAATAAACGTAAATGCTTTTCAATATTCTCTTACTTCGTTATCTCTTCAATTATCGTTTCTAACTTCATAGAACGGCTTGCTTTGAATAAGATAACTTCGTTTTTGTGTTTGTTATTTTTTAGATATTCACTAACTTCTGCTGTAGTAGGGAAGTGTAGTGTTTTTATTTTATCGTTTTTAATTTGTTTTGTAATGTTTTCTGCTAGTTCACCAACGCTGATTACTAGGTCGATATCGTTTGTGTTTTCAGAAATATACTCTCCAACTTCACCGTGATAGTTAACTTCGTTAGGACCTAGTTCGAACATACTTCCTAGTACTAGCGTTTTATAATCGAAGTCATCATAACTACTTACTACATCAACACCAGCTTTCATAGAAGTAGGGCTAGCATTGTATGCATCATTGATTATTAGTGAATCCTCTTTGTAAGGGATACTTTGTAGACGCATGCCTGTTATTTCCACAGTATTTTCAATAGCTTTGCGGATTTCTTCGTTAGTTAATCCGATTTTACTCGCGATTGCTGTTGCGAACATAATGTTATATAGATTATGTTTTCCTTTTAATTTTGTGAAGTATTGTTCATTGCTTATATTAAGTTTGAAATCAATTTTATCACGTGTAATTGTGTAGTTTTCTAATATAATATCGTTATAGCTGTTCTCACCACATGATGTTGCATTGATTTCTGAAGAATCTACTAATGTTTTTAGAAGAACTTCATCTCCATTATAGACGAAGTATCCGTCTTTCTTCATACCATTAGTAATTTCAAATTTAGCCTTAGCAA
>ERZ773006.373-NODE-373-length-22078-cov-12.8753_pt1 | contig 22078 bp, 21 predicted proteins | sample MGYA00580843_ERZ773006 | MGnify/ENA primary metagenome ERZ773006 (study PRJEB29015, sample SAMEA2738011) | human oral metagenome | biome: human oral; feature: human-associated habitat; material: dental | place: China | collected 2052 ...
ATTGAACAATTCGCCCCCAGTGTTTGACGGCTCTTGACTTCGGTCAGGAGCTTTTTGATGCTTTTAAAGTTGATTCCCTCAGTGAGTTATAGTAAAGTATAAATATCGAGAGGATAACATAGGGCGACTGGTGACAGAGCATTCAGTTGGTTATCTTCGTTAAAAGCGTAGATGATTTTTTGATTGGCAAATCTATCTAAATATTGTTGTGCTGACCGTTGCAAAGCATCCGCATACTTATTTAAAGTCCTTATATCCGTATCTTCAGGGTATTTGTAGCCACCACGCAACCGATAACTTGACTTTACTGACTTGTCAATGTTAAAATATAATTGAACATTGGTAGGAAAATCAGGTTGAGCCTTTGGCTCTTCAGGCTGTGGTGCTGTCCTTGAGGGTTCGCCTTCTAAATAACCGGAATTGCGATTGATTAGTTCGCCCCCAATGTTATTAGTAGGCTCTTGGCTTTGATCAAGAGCTTTTTCTTTTTCGACCTAAAACAGAGACTTTTCAATATTATCCTTGAATTCTCACATATTACTCTCAGACTTTTTGAGAATTTTTTAAACTCAATTTATATACCCGTCAAAATTTTTATTTTTTAAATAGTTGATGTAATTCTTTTGTTCACCCTGAAAATAAGTCAACAGAGGTTCTTTGTTATCCCTAAGTTGAAGATCTTTCAAGGCAGAGTAATAACATTTCTTATTCAAAACACCTATAATGAAAGGAACAATTCCTTCTTTTAGACACTCCTTAAACAATAGCAAGCGACCCACTCGACCATTACCATCTGCAAACGGATGTATCTGTTCAAACCGACCAGGGAAGTAAGTAAGATATTCCAAATCTTTTTTAGCTTCTCATACTCATTCTTAATTGATTCAAGCGGATAAACAATTTCATTTTTTATATTCTCTCCTCTATATTTTTTAAAGAATAACGACCTTTTTGGGACAACGTACTGTCACGTGTATTTCTTTTTTGTTCCCTATCTAGTAGTTTATATTTTACGTATTTTCCTGAAAAATCAACATAAAGATTTAATTTCTGGGCTTTATTTTTAAAGTCTTCTATATTAGTTGAATATTTGAGTAGAAACTCTAAACGATCCTTAATTTCAATTTTAAATATATTTTCTCTTTAATAAGCTGAATACTCTTTATGTCCAAATTTATTTTTTTGTCAAGAATTTTAGCACCTGCAAGATCTGCGTATTTATCAGATATTTGTTCAAGGGATTTTTTAGTTCCTTTTTCAATATTTGCAAGTTGCTTTAATTGTATCATTTCTGAAAAAGCAGACTCTATATCAATGATTAAATGGCCAGAAACTATAGGAAAATTTAACTCAGAATTTATTAATTCTGAGTTAATAGTTTTTGCTCCATCTTCAATATATTTGATGCCATCAGATAATTTATTAACGGACTTAATTTGTTTAACTTTAGTAACAACCAAATTTAATTATCCCTCTCTTTCTTTTAAATATTTTTCAATTTGTGTAATCTCTTTATTGAAATTGTCATTCAATAATTTTTTTATTTCTGAGAGAGATTCCTGTAATGTTTTATAATTTTCAAAACTAATCTCTTCGTTCGTATTTATGTGTTTTGCTATTTGGTTAATATTTGTTCCAATCCTATTAATTTCAATTTTTAAATTTATTAGTTCAGAATAATCAATAGTAATAACTTCTCCTGCAAGGAGCATATATCTAGCATATGTATTAAAGTTATTGAAATTATGTTTCTTCATTCGAGCATTAATTAACTTATTTTCTTTAGGAGTCACACGAAATTTTCTCTGTACTTTTCTATAAAGCTTCTGCTAATCACTCAGCTATATTTAAAAGATTTATCCTGCCCCCCAATATTTATAATTTGATATTTGGGAGCAGGTAAATCTTTTAAATTTATTTTTGGGTATCCCCAAACCCCTAACTAAACTACTTAGTAAACTTCTTTACACTTTCAATAATTTCATTTTTAATATTTTGATATTCTTCTTCTGAAATACCTTCAAGAAAAGTAATTGTTTCTTTATATTCATTATATAAACCTTCATCAATTTCTTTTAGTTCATCAGCATATTCATCTAAAATTGAAATAGCTTTTCTCTTTTTGGATTCAATGAAAACTTCGTTTCTTGAATATGTTTCATTCTGATAATAGAATAGATTTAATAACAATGTTGTTTCAACTGTTTCATTCATTTTTTATTCCTCCGTTTGTTTTTTTTTCTTGATATAAATCCATCAGATAATTGAGCGACAATATCATTTATAGATTCGCTTCTTTGTCGCTTGATAGTTCTTTTTTTGGAGATTGACTTCTCTCTTCTGATTGTATCACTTTTTCAGATTTTAATCTATCAATTTTTTCTTCAAAAGCATTTTTTGTAATTTCTTTTGATTTGTATTTTTCAAGTACAGTATCAATTTTTGTAATAAGAATATTCGCTTCTTTTTGGACGATATTAATTTGTTCTTCAAGATCTTTCAATCCTTCTTTATCTTCTGTCCAGGAAGCAAGATAACCAAAAGTATATTCACTTGTATCGATTCCATAGTGGTTTGAAACTACAAATGCAACAGATTCTGCTTGAAGTTCTCTCTCACTTCGTGATAGAGGATTGTCAAGAATTTTTTCGATAGAATGTAATTCTGAATGTGCCATTTCATGAATAATAGTTTTTAATGTTTGTTTTTCAGACATACCTGTTTGAATAACAATTTCATTGTTTTGTCTACTGTAATATCCTCCTGATCCTGTTCCAATGTCTTCAAATCTAATTGGAACTCCATTTTTTTCTGAGACTTCTTTCATAGATTTGTATAACACAGCATAATCTTTAAAAGTACCTTTTAATTCGTAAACAGGCTTAGGAAGCTCTTTTCCACTTGTTTGTGAAATATCAAAAACTGACACAAGTCTAAATGAAGTAAATATCTGTTCATTTCCATCTTTATCAAGTATAGGTTCCTTTGTGATAGGATCTCTTTTTTTCAGAGAAACAGGTGCCATAATTCGTAGAGGTTTTTCTCCTTTATTTACATGTCGTTCAAATTCGTTTTTCCATTTTGAATATGAAGTAACTAAAGTTGCTTGTGGATTTTGTTTTAAAATCAATTGCACATTTCTAGGAGAATATTCATGGAATTTGCTCATTGCTGTTAGATATTCTTTATAAGTATCAGATTCGAAATAATCTTTTATTCCATCTTTTAAAACATTGTATAATTCTTTTGGATTTTTCATATCAATTATTTCTGAAAGACTTTTTACTTGTTCTTTTTGGGGATGATTACTATCTATAGGATTGGAACCAAAACTAATTTCTTCATGATCCGATTTCCCATCACCATCAGTATCAGGACTGTAAGGATTTGTTCCCTGATTTCTCTCAACCGCATCAGGAATTCCATCACCATCAGTATCAATAGAAAGTTCTTCTTTCTTTGCTTCAGCTATTTTTTTATCTTCATTTTCTTTACGGATTCGTTCTATTTTTTCTAAAAATATTGCTTCTTTTTCCATTCCTATCCCTTCATATTTAACAGTATTGTTCTCAAAAGTATTTATACTTTGAATAATGTCTTGAGAAGCTTCCTTCTGCTTCTTTTCTTTTAAGATAGATAACATCTCCTCACCACCATCTTTAACATATTCTTCATTGATAGATAGTTTATCAAAGTGCCCATCACGTTCACGGAAGACTCCAAGAATAATCTTCTTATTAGCTTGTTCTAATTCTTTAGTTAGTATTCTTCTTGTTTTAAACACAGAAACCGGAAGAAGTCCATTTTCTTCAGTAGCTCTAAAAAGAATCATAATATCTTTATCATCAGCTTTTATCAGACCATCAAAGCGTCCTTGATATCTAGGTATATCTTGTAGTTGGCTAAAGTAAAAGGAACTTGCTTTGGTAACAACTTCTAAATCGGTTAAAATTTTTATTTTATCTAAGAAAAAATCATTGTTACTTAAACGAATATCTTCGTAGCTAAGTTCTCCGCCTTTAGCAAAATCGTAAAGAATTTGTTCAGGAGGTGTTCTTTTATTTACAATTTTTAAGCCTGTCAAGTGCATAAAGTTCTTTTCTAAGAAGTTGACTGTCACAATATTTCCATCAGAAGTAAAATAGTTTATTTTACTATTCGCTAAATTATCTCTATAAAATTGAGCCGCTTTCTGAATATCATGCCCCCTCCTATTTAATTTATTCAAATCGTATTCATCGATAGAATGGTCTATGCTTGTCTTAGTTGACTTAAATCCTCCTTTTATGGTAAAATTTAAATGTTGAGAGGATAATGTAGGGCGACTGGTAACAGAGCGTTCAAAGGTACTTGTTTCAAGTACGGGTGAGGTGCTACCTTCAGCTTCGGACTGTAAATAACCCTTGTACTGATAAGTCCTCTCAATTTTTTGTTGCTCTGAATCTGAAACAATCTCTTGACTTCGATTAAGAGGTTTTTCTTTTAGATGATTATTATCTATAGGATTATCTATAGGACGGGAACCAAAACTATGCTCTTCATGATTTGATTTCCTATCACCATCAGTATCACGAGTAGCTTCTTCTTTAGTTGCTTCAGCTATTTTTTTAGCTTCTTCATTTTTTAAGATGGATAACAGTTCCTCACCCCCATCTTTGACATATTCTTCATTAATAGAGAGTTTATCAATGTGTCCTTTTCGTTCACGAAAAACACCAAGGATAATTTTCTCATTTCCCTCTAGTTCATAGGACATATTTTTGCTAACTTTCATAACTGAAGTAGGAACTCCAACACCATCAATGTCTCTCAATGCAAGTAATAAGCTTTTATCTTTAGCTATGATTGCTTGAGATAAATTAATTCTGTTAAATTTTTCAATTTGATATAAATTATCAAAATAGAAAGAACTTGCATCAATAACCGCTTCAAAGTCAGATAACACTTGCAATTTCTTAAATGCTGCTCCCCGATTAGCAATCATAATATGATCAAACTCTCCTTTACCTTCGACAAAGTCAAGTAATGATTTCTCCGAGGATTGATTTTCTTTTACTGGTGCTATTCCGGTAAGATGCATAAAATTTTCTTTCTTAAAAAAGACAGAAACCATTTTAATTTCATCTTCTTCTTTGAAAAAATATGATACCTTGCTATCTGCCACTGTATTTAAATACCAGATAGCAGTTTGTTGTAACTGTGGTGCATATCTATTTAACTTACGTAATTCATTTGCATTAATTGGGTGATAATTAGGTTTATAAATTGACTTTTCTTCGTCTAATATGGTAAAATGGAGCGAAGATTGAGACTGAGTTTGGTTCGGTGACGAGCCATTCAAAGGTTGCGATTTATTCGCTTCAGGTAGAGGTGCTGCCTTCTGAGAATTCTCAGAAAAATCCCCGACTACGTTCTCAATCTTTTTTATTTGCCCTTGAGAGTTATCGAGGGCCTTTTCTTCGCTCATTTTTAAGTAATCATTCCAAGCCATTTTTTCTATTCCTTCCATCTTTGAGGGTAGATCTGCAGTTAAGCCGATTTTTTTTGCTGTCAATTTTTCAATGAAAGCATGTCCTGCGTCATCATTATCAATAGCAAGTGTAATTAAGTCCTGATGATTACCATCCTTAAAAAAAGTGCTTAATTTAGCTGTTTCAGCAAGGAAGGAAGATTTTTTCTCCTGGTCAACCTCGTCATTAAGTTCACCAACTTCAGACAAGAGTTCTGCTACGTGACGACTCACAGTTGATTCTTTTAAGCCATCCATAGCAACTAGACGGACATCTTGAAGGTTATCCTTATGAAGTTCATAATAACTCATTAAATCAATAGGAGATTCTGCAAAAATCAAACGTTTTGGTTCTCCAATATCAACATTCATTCCTGTAGTGCCATCAGAAGATCTCATAATTTGTTTTAAGCGCCCTTTATCATATCGTGAATGGTTTTCTACTATCCCTTGAAGGGATGCTCCTATGACCTCATTATGTTTGTCTAGACTCTTAAACACTATTACAGGTTCAAAATAATCTTCACTTTTTTTAGTAGCCTGCGCAAGTACCTCTTTTCCTATAAAAAAGTCTATTGTTTCATTAGATAGCCCTCTTATATTATGTAAATATTCTCTTGCTTCTCTCAAATCTGTTTCAAAAGGTTCTAAGTAGTATTTGAAATGTTCTTTTTCAGAAACAATAGTGGCACTAGCAACTGAAATTTCTTGATTCTCTAAGAAATGTTTAGCTTGTTTAAAAGTGTATTTTTCGCCTGTAAGTTCTTCCTGTACCACTTGAACCATCTTGATAACATCCCCTCCAATTGAACGAGCAAACCAATTGAAATAATTGTCTCTAGTGTTTAGTGTGAAGGAATCATGTTCTTTCCAAGAGAAGGTATGAGTTCCTGTTCGTTTAACTTCCATACCCAACTTATCAGCTACCTCTAAGATTGAAAGATTCTTAAGATTTTCAATACTAGTCATTGATTTCTCCTCTCTTCGTTGAGTAGTCATGCTTTTAATTTGAAGTAGTGAATCTATGTTTTCTTGTAGATAGTGTAGTTGGTTGTATGATGCAGGAATTTGTTCAACTTCTAAAATATCCTCATAGTGAACAGGGTATGTAAAGAGATGAGGAGATAATTTTTTAAATTCATCTAAATCTATTTGTCTTATGATAGTGCCAATAAATTGATTTAGAATTTCCCCCTGTTTACTATCTTCTGTTATGTGTTCTTCTAATACGAATTTTTTTAGAGAGTTAGCCATAGTTGAAATATTTACTGCTGAAAAGAACGAATCAAAATAACCTACCCCGTTAATTTTTATTTCTTGTTTCATTTCTACTCCCACTATTATATTTCAAAAGGTAGGTCCATATCAATTACATCAGAAGCGCTAACTTCTACCTGTATATCATGCTTCACATTTATATCCCAATCATCAACATCAGACATGGAACGTATATATTGATACCAATTAGAATCATTTGGTGCACTAGCAAGCTCTTTGGCACGTGGATGCTGGAAAACATTAGTTTTCTTATCTCTAAATACATTTTGTTTAGAGATGAAAATGAGAGCTTCATCTGTACCTATACGTGCAACTTCATCAGGAGTAAGTAGATCACGTTGAATGGTCTGAATCGATTGACTACTAGATCCTTGTGTCCCTCTTGTTTGAGATTGATTTTTAACATTAATTGTCTGTTTCCCACTACGCATAGAAAAATAGGTCATTGTTTCTTTATCATTTGTACCCAAATAAATCAAGGTAGCACAGTTATTAAAGATAGTCTCCCATTGTTCCTTATAAAGTGCCTTAAGTTGGCTGATGGCTTGAATTATAATATCAATAGAAATTTCACGTGAACGTACTGAAGATAACGTTTCAGTAAAGTTTGGAAAACGTCCAAAGTTAGCAAATTCATCTAGAATTAAACGTATATGGAGTAAGTCTTCAGGCTTACAAGTAGGGTGTAGCCCTTGGATAATTTCATCTGCTGTTTTTGGTAACTGTCTAAACATCATTGTAAACATTGTTGTAGCAATGAAGTTAAATGATTTATCTGTTTCAGGTATAGCAATAAAGACTGCGGTTTTTTCTGTCTGCCATTTCTCCATTTCCATTGAATCACGTGAGGTTAGATTTCTTATGGATTCGTGGTCAAATACAGCAAAACGTGAAGATGCAATAGATAATACAGAAGTCATTGTTTTACCTTCAAAATTGCTATTAAACAAATCCCACTGTCTGTTAGCATAGTTTCCTGGCAATTCTTCTTCAAGTTCTTCAAACATTCTTTCTACAACACTAGGAATTTCATCATTATCTTTTTTGATATTTCTTAAAAGATCTGCTACCTGAGCGATATTGGGTTCGTATTTATTCAATACTTTACCATCAAAATAAAGATACCCAATTAATGCTCTTATCAGGAGCATTTCTGCCTGATTCCAAAAATCTTCACCGATATTATCTGATCGTTTTGTACCTGCTATAATTGCTTCAGCAACCCTATCAATATCCAATTCATCATGCATATAGTGAAAAACATTGAATTGATTTGAATTTGTTAAAGTTACCAAATCAAATACCTTGATTTTATACCCATTGTTTTCAAGCATTTTACCGGTTTCACGTACTAGAAGTCCTTTAGGATCAGTGATGACAAATGAACTATTCATTTGCATAATGTTAGGTTTCACAAAAGTAAATGTTTTACCATCACCCGGCAATCCCACTGTAAGAGTATTTTTGTTAAGTTGGCGTTCAAAAGGTAATCGTTTATTGTAGAGTCCCATTCGTGCATTTTGACTGAAAATCATATCATTTTCAGGATTTTTATCTCTAAAACCCTCTAGTTCTTTTAGAGTTGCATAGCGAGCTGAACCATATTCTTCACCATATCGATAATGCCCCTTGTCACCTATACGAAAATAAAAAATTAAAACAATGAATGAAGCGATACCGCCACTAAATAAGCTTATTGTTGTAAATTTAAAATCAATCAGCGATTTACTAGACCAATTAGCAAGCATCCAATTGATTCGATCATTATCAAATAAAATAACCCCTGGTGTACTTGGAGCAATATCATACAGTTTAACTAACCAATGAACTACATAAAAAAGAAGTGATCCTACAACTAGATAAGGAATGAATTTTCGTCGTTTCTGTTCACTAACCATTTATAATCCTCTTCCATCTTTTGAAATTGTTTTCTGAGCTGTTTTAGCTTTTACTTTTGATTGAATATCACGTTTAACTTGTTTTTTGTAGTAAGTTATTTTGTCTTTCAAGTTCATATTTTTAGGTGAGTTAGTGAGTTTTTGAATCATTTTTTCTGATTTTGTTGGATCTGTTAAGTCATTAATAACCCCTTTAAAACTATTTTCAAGGGCCTTAATATTCTTAGCATCAATAGCAATTGTACTGGTGCCATTCTTATTATCCTTTATAGAAAATCCAATGCCATATTCTTTCAAATACTTTTTAAGTCGTTCAGAATTGAGTTCAGAGTTCATAAATGTTTCAAAATGCTTCGTTTCTTTTGTAGCCAAGAATTTATTCCAATTTGTTTGTTTATGAAAGTCCTTATTATTAACATAATTTTTAACATTTTTATAGTCTTGTTCAAGACTGTAATAAAGTGATTTTATCAAAAGTTCTCCACTTAGTTTATAAATGTCTATTACTTTCATAGCGATTTGTTCTTGATCCATTTGTATCCTCCTTCCTAAGAAGAAAAGCACTCAATATTTATTGAGTGCCCATTATTATATTTTTAAATTGAACGCTTTTTAAAGAAGTAACCTAGGAGAGTTGCTAACAAACCAATTCCTGCAAAAGTCATCATTAGACTCTCTTTTTCTCCTGTATTTGGTAGTGTTTTGAGTTTTCCATCATGACTAGTTACTGAAATAGTTTTATCTTCGTTTAGTGTCCCTCCAACTTCTTCAGGAGCTACAACAGATCCATCAGAAAGAACTACGTTACCATTTCTTGTGCCAACAATTGAATCCCCTGTATTTGTCTGAACCGGTGCTTGAGGCGTTACTTCTTCAACGACTTGACCTGTGACTTGTGAAGTTGTCCCAACTTGAGAAGCTCCTGTATCAGCTGCTGTTTGAGCGGATACATTCGGGTTATTTGTTGGAGCGTCTACATTTTTGTCCTTATCTTGATTGTTTGATGAATTTGTTGTTGCATCAGTTAATGGATTTGTTGTTGCGCCATTCGCTAAAGATGGTTTAACTTCATTTGAATCTGATGAACTTGTTGGAACATTTGAACTAGGATCTGATGGTGCAACTGAAGATGGTGTTTCTTGCTCAGAAGTAGTTTCTGATGGTGCAGTTGATACAGCAGGTACATCAGTGTCGCTTGATGGAACTGTTGAAGGTTCGGAACTTGGAGCTACTACAGCAGGTACATCTGTTGAGGCAGGAACTGTAGTATCTGCAAATGTTAATTGAGGACTTACTGATGCAAGTAGTGCTACTGATGAAAGAGTGATTAGTTTATTAAATTTAGTCATTTTATTTCTCCTTTTTAATGTTTGCTTTAATGTTTATTTTTATATTTATTTTAATGAATACGGTTATTCGGTGAAGTTAGAAATTTGTGGTTGATCCACTAGAACATATCCATAGGTGGATCCTTCTTCAGCTTGAAAAGGAAGAGTTAGCCGAACTGTTTTGATATTTGAATTCTCTTCTAATGTTGTCACTACAAATGTAACATAAATTATGTTATCAACTTCAGATAAAGACTCGTAAATTGTTGATTGAACTTGGGAACCTTTTTTAGCCTCTACTCCTTTTAATTTTGAATCTTTAGTAAAAAATTTAATTAAGTTATCTGATTTTCCTGAATAATAGTTTGCAATGAAAAATCTTCCAACTACTTCAATTTTTCCTTGTTTCTCTTCAAGACTTATTCTATTTTCAAGCTCTGTAATTTTTCCATTCTGTTTTTGTAACAACATAAATGTTGTTATAGAAAATCCTATTGTACAAATAACTAAGAACAGGGAAATAAGTGAAACTAGAGATAGTTTTTTATTTCTAGCTTGTTTCTCTACTTTTTTTTGAGACACTTCTTTAGTTTTTTGCATCTTGCTTGTTTTTTGAATAACCCGGTGTTCTTTAGATGAAATGGATTCTTCTTTTTCTACACGTATTGTAGATGGTATATTTTTAGATGAAAGGTCTTCACTAACTTCTACCGTTTTCTGATCTGTTACGACTTTCTCTTTTGATTTTTTCTCCTTCGGTTTTGGTTTTTCCCCTTTACCACGATTTAGAAAACCAAAAGACTTTTTCTCTTTTTTAAAACCAAATCCTGAAAAAACTTCCTCGACAATCGATTCAAGAGGTAATGTCAAATTTAGACTATCTAAAATTTTAGATTCTTCTCCTAAGTGTTCAACTTGTAGTTTCAGAATCTCCCCTCTATCTTCAGCCCAGACTGATTTTTCATTAATTAAAGAGAGAAGTTCATCCCTATTTTGACACATTTCTTGTTGCCGAGTTTGTGTGTTAGTAATCCTGAACATTACTATCACCACCAGTCTTTGAAACTATATTTGTTTCTTTTGCAAATCTTTCTAATTCTTCTATTGATTTACCTGATTCAGTCATTAGAGCAACAATATAATCAGCTTGAACAGTATTTAAATTTTTACTAATATCTTTTTCTTTTTTCAAAAGAATAGATTTCTGATCCTGAATTTTTTTAAGTTCCTTCTGATACTTTTCTATTTTACCCTTCAACGTTTCACTCTGAGATTTTCTAGTAACCATTCTTTTTTCTCCTTCTCGGTATCTAGTTAGTTTCTTTTTTTTGTTCGCCTGTTTCCTTCGATTGTTCCCCAGACGGTTTAGAACTATCTAAAATTCCATAGTCACCAGTCTGGTCAGTTAAAATGATTGACTCGATCTTATTAACCTTTAATGTACCATTATCATTAATATAACTCAAGCGTAATGTCTTTTTGTTCAAAACATCTTTTTGTGCGGTATCCAAATTCTTCTTATCATCAAGTAAAGTATTTACATAATTAACTTGAGTGATAACTTGTAATTTTTCTTGATTGATATAAATTTCAGCGCTTTGAAATTTATAATCTATTACAAAGCCTTTGTAAGTTTGGTTTACAGCTTCTTCTTCTTTTGCGACTTGTTGTTTATAGAGCCCATCTGTCATATAATCTTTATAACGATTTCTATTTTCACCCAGATCTTTTTTAGTGTAGTAGTTTAATAGAAACTCCTTAACCTGATCCTGAGTAAGGACTTGCGCAGATTGTGCTTCCTTTTGTTCTGTATCTTCTTTTTTTGTATTAGTTGCTGTTATTGATTGCCCAACTCCTACTCCAATCACTACTGCGAGAACCAGAAGTAGAATGTAACCAATAATTTTTATTGCTTTAATTTTTGCTAAGTCTAACATAATTCTCCAATCTTTTTTATTTTGGCGGGATTGCAAAGGATAAATAACTTTGATTAGTCCAAACAGTCCAGTGAATTTGATTTTGAACACCTGAGATGTTACATTCTGATACTAAAAATGTTCCATCCTCATTGACATGTTCAACATAGGCTACATGACCATATTCAGTTGGGGTTCCCCAGAATCCACCTTGTATAGACATAACTGCTCCTGCTACTGGTTTATCACTATACGTCCATCCTAGACCAACTAAATTTCTAACCCAATCTTGACCGTTTCCTAACCAATTATAATGTGGTGCATTTGCCTCCACTAATCGATTATATACATACCAAGTACATTGTCCTGCTGGATATGTATTACCATTTAAACTGGAAGAAACTGTTGCTCCTGATGGATAGCTTTTAATTTTAGACGAATATTCTGAAGGAAAACCCCAAGAACTTTCGAGAACTGAACTTCCCCCTCTGCTACTTCCTCTAGGGTTTTTAAGATAAGATAAAACCTGCTGAGCATTATTTTGTCGCTCTTTTAGCTTATCTCCCGAATTTCCTTCCCAATACACTAAGAAGTGATTCGTTAGTGAATTAACATCGTCATTGGAATGAAGAACATCTTTTAGAATTTGAATATAATAAGGACTATCTCCGTTTAACATGAAATCAAGTTGAAGTTCAAGATCATACCATTTTTTGCCTTTATCTTTTGCATAGTTTAATAATGCTGTATGCCGAACAGAACCATCTGCAGTATCTGTCCACTGCCCTAGTCCAATTCCTCTATGGACGATATTTGGATATTTGCCTCCATAAATTTCAGCATTTCCCATATTCAACCAATTAGGATCATCCCATGAGCTAGCTGATGCTCCTACAGGGGGATTCAGATAGTCTCCTTCAGCCCTTTTTGCTGTGATTGACGATTCAGTCCAAAAGTTCCCTAGCATCGCGGAAGTGCCATTTAAAGTTACATCACTATCTTGTTTTTTTAAGTAGTTATATATATTACTAATTTTTTTACCAATATCTCCATCAAGATTCATATCTGAAATTACAGAAGTGGTTTGATTGTACTCAACTTTTGGAAAATAGAAACCAACATTGACCCAAACCCACTCTTTCTTTTTCTTATTTTTCTTGAGTTTTTGATAGTAAACTTCTTGGCCTGAAGTATCACTAACTTCTCCAATCTCAGAACCAACCTTAACCCGGTCGCCATCATTTACACGTATGTTGGAAACATTTTTATAGGTAAACTCTGCTGTTCCTGTTGTAATAAGAACATCTTTTTCTTTTATAGAAACCTTACCTTCCATTACAGCATAGAGTTTTGATCCTTGATTAGCTTGTAAAACTGAACCATTATATATTTCCGTTTTAGAAACATAACCAAACCGTTTATCGATTCGTATTGGATCTAATTTTTCATCATTAACCTCAGCACTAAAAGGGTTTGCTAAATCATTATAGGTCACATAGTAACCAACTTGTTTAGCTTGCTCTAAAACTTCGTTATACTCTTTTAACTCAGATTCACTCAACTTAAGATACTTATTTTCTGAAGAAGTGTAAATATCAGCCATTGTTTTAAGATTATCTTTATCCTTATTTAAATCATCCCAAATAGTTGACAAAAGATCTTTATAAGGTTTGTCGAATTCCCACCACTTTTTATCTTTATTATATGGAGAATCTAATTTATAATCCTTGTGTTTATAACCCATAAACATCATGATTTCATCAATATTAGTCCAATAATCAACTTTATCTGTGGTTTTTTCCCTGTCAATCTTCGAAATATATACCCATGTATCTGTAAGATCAAATTCGTTTTGAGATACTGTTGTGCTTCCTCCCCCTACTATTGCACCAATAATTGCAACTAATAGGAAAGTAAAGAATAGAATAAGGTAAGTTTTTACTGATAACGGATTCTTAATTATGCTGAATAGGGGTTTGCTAACTTTTGAAGCTATTTTTTTAGTTTTCCTTCCAAATTTAGCAGTTTTAGAAGCGTTTATTCTAGCTCGCAAACGTTGATATTTGTTTTTAGCTTTTGTTTCCCAACGAGCAGATACCGGCGTCCTAGTAAAACCTCTACCACGAACAAGATTGTAGGTTCTGTTTCCTCCTGAATAGATACCTTTTGTTGCCCCTGAAGAAATTTTAACAGAGTACTTCCCAAGCTTTTTAACTTGCTCAACTCGAGCGTGTGTCTGCCTGATTTTTTGACGAGCAGAAGCAAGATCCTCTAAAGTATCATCACCTTGTAAACTTGTATCTACAAATTGACTGGCTTGACTATGTACAACTCTTCCAACTTTTTGAAATTTAGTCTCTCCCTGACGTTCAATTGCTTTATGTTTTCTTTTATATGAGCTCGGAGAACTCTTCCTTGTGTACGCGGTCTTCCTTGTTTTTTTCGACAACCCAACACCTCCTATGCATCAGTCGCAACTAATTCAAATAATTTTGTATCTTTAGGGATTGGATTTTCAAAAGGCACAACAACCTGACCAGCAACAATTAAACCTGTTCCTTTTGCCTTTGGTTTTTCAATATACCTTGTTAAAGTTGGAGTTAGACTAATTGCTTTGGACAAAGCCGCTAGATCTGATTTTTTATGCTTCAGAAGAATCATAAACTCACTATTTGAGACTAACTTCCGGCCTTCTTCTTTATTCATGAGTGTTTCGATATTTTGAGTAATAGCTGTTGCTATTGCTCCATACTTACGAACACGTGAGTAAAGTTCTGTAAAGAAAACAGCTTGAGCAACTTCTTTAAAGAAAAGTTGCACCTCGTCAAAATAAATACGTGTAGTTAATTTACCTTGAGAGGATACGACTTGATTCCAAATATAGTCCTGAATAACCATCATTGCAAACGGCTTTAATTTCCCTGTTAAACGCTTCAAATTAAATACCACAAATCTATCAGTTATATCTACATTTGTCTCATGAGCAAAGATATTCTGAGAACCTTTCGCATAGATTTCTGATTTAAGAGCTAGCTCTTTTGCTTCAGGTTCTTCTTGTTCTTGTAAAATATCATGCCAATCTTTTAATGTTGGCTTTCTATCCATATTTGCAAATCTAGAGTATGTTTCACGCGTGACACGGTCAATAATAGCATATTGAACATCTCCTACTTCATCTAGAATTGATTCAAACAACCCCATCAATAGATTAGATTTATCACCTATTGGATCATTATCTTCATCCTTCAATTGACTCATATCAGGCAAATCCAATAAATTCAAATGAGATTTTGAACCAATAAAAATATCGACTTGTTGAGCATTGAATTCTCGTCCAATATCAGAATATTCATCTTCGGGATCCACAATAATAATTCTATCTTCAGGATTTTTTAGATATGTTGGTATAATTTCCATAGTTTTAACGGTAACAGATTTACCTGAACCTGATGAACCAAGCACAACCCCTGAACCTGTATTAAGATCAGCCTTACGGTCGACAGTGATTACATTATTAGATAGTTGATTTTGACCATAATACAATGCACGTGGACTATTAGATTTTAAATCAACGTTGGTAAACGGAACTTGAGTAGCAATATTAGCAGTTGTCATGTCACGAACAAAACGACGCTTTACATTTAAAAATGTATGCCCTATAGGTAGAATAGTGTTCAGTCCTTCTTCCTGATAATAATAGCATTCCTGGAAGTCAACTCCAACTTTACGTGATGCTGTTTGAATTTTATCAGTTATACTAGCAAGTTCCTCTTCATCATTTGCTTTAAAATAGATAGCAATGAGTCCTGAGAATGCTTTTTGGTCATTATCATCAATTTCTTCTTTCCAACGCCTTGTAGATTCCGAAATTTCACGAGAACGACCACTTACAGCCAACTCTTGATCAATCCCTTCTTGAGCACCTGAGCGCTGAGCTTTAACCATTTCAGCTTTAATTGTTGTATCAATATTATTGATTTTCTTCATAAAATTAGATGGCTCATAAGGTTCCGCATGTATTGTAATTGCCAACTCAACACCAATGTCAGTCAAATTTTTAATCATCTTATCGGTTAAAAAAGTAGGAAAGTTTCTAGCATACATAACTCTTGCTACTTCTTCATTAATTCGAAACCGATTCTCAAGAAATTGAAGTCTATTTGGTGCAATAAAATCTTTTGTATGTAATTCTGAGAGGGCTATATCCTTAAAAGTATAAGGCATTTTCCGTTTGCCAAGTAGTAGTTCTGAAAAAATATCAAGTCTCTCTTTTCCATCCAGTTCCTCAAATGAAATATCCATTTGAGCATACTGATTTTCAAGTGAATTCCCAAGTTCATTCAAATTAGAATCTGCTTGATTCTTGTTATATGCTTCAGTCCTAAGAGTAACATATTTCTCTACCTGAAAATTCTTTGAATCACTTGAGAATCGGCTCTCAATAATGTCATTGTATTCCCTACGGAAATCATCAAAGCCGTCTCCAACTTCATCATATTTGATCTGTTCAACAACATTTTCTTCAATTCTTCTGTTAATAACTAAAAGCTGATAGGTAGATCCAGCATCAAGTGAATTCAATGCTTCAGCATGCGTATCAATCACATCAATTTTTTCTTCCTGATTTGCAGAAATATAAGCCACATCACCTAGTCTGTAAGTTCTTGACCATTCACTTTTAGCAATATGCATTAATCCATTTTCAAACAAACTATTATACTTAATCGTATTTTGTGTTGATGCTTTCATTGAACGTTTTAAACGTGCTTTTCGCTCTTTTTCAGCTTTCGTCAAATTCTTTGACTTTCTTCCAAGATTTAAAATCATCTTTTGTGAACTCCTCTCCTTCCCTAAATTCTGTTATATATGCTCTTTTCTGCACTTTTAAATTAAACAGTATCTTTTCCTTCACAGCCTCATCAAACCCCAAACCGTATATAATAAACGGAGGAGCAATTAATAAAGCAACAAGATACATAAAAATATCTGAAAGTTCCATTAGAGAAATTGAGATTGTTAGCGATACGACAACACCTATCCCTATCATCATTACCAATAACCGTTTTGTCAAACCAAATGCAATCGGTCTTTCGTAATTATCAAATTCTTTCAAAAATTCACTTCCTAATTTATTCATGTTTTTTCTTCCTAGCTATAATAAAAACACTTTGATAACAAAGTGTTTGTTCAACATATAAAAATTCAATCTAATTTTTAATTTCTGAAATTGTAACAAAAATCGAAGCTATTAAACCTAGCCCCATAATAATTAAAACAATAGTACCATTAAATGGCCGGATACCAAGTGCTGTATGATTTAAAATAAATGTATCATATACAACATATACAATAAACCAAAAAATTGCAAATAAAATTGTCAATTTAAACCAATTAAGTAATATGGACATTAAAAATAACGGTGTTGCAATTAAAAATCCCACTATTAATACGACTATTGAACCTAGAAAATCAAATATTGTTATTAAACTTGATAACTTAAAAGTAAATCTCTGTTTTTTAGGAGTCATTTCTTCTATATCGTTGCATTTTTCATTGATTGGAATTGATAACTTAAAATGATTTCCTTCTCTTCTGAACGAATATTTTTTTTCTGACATTTTACACTCTCCTAACCAATACATTAAAAATTGCAAAACTTTTTACATTGCATTTAAAAGTGTTTTTGCTAATTTTTGACTTCCAAATAATGTAATGATATATACGACACCTTTTCCTATTGACGCAAAAGCTGTCACCCAATCTCCTTCGCCAGCTTTAAACATATCATCTGTTATTAACGCAGGATAAAGACTAACTATAATCACAATTAAAAGCCCTTGTAAAGCGTAAGATGCAAAATGCTTTAGGAAATTAATAGCAACTGGCCTTGTTTGAGCTGACATGAAGAATGCGACAATTAATGGAGAGATTGCTTTCAGGATATACATTTGGAAAAAACGTACGAATACAATTATTTTTGCACAAATATCACCAATAAAATCAACAGCTTTAGCGACAAGTGAAACTATTTGTTTAAAAATCCATCCACTGACTTCTGAAGTATCAACCTCTACATCAAAATTCTTTTTTGGTAAAACTCCATTAACAAGAGAAATCCCTTTATTAAATACTAAAACAATAAAATCAAATATTTCAGAAATATTATATACCAATAAAAACGCTATAACATAACCGAGGGCTACTTCCATCCATAATTGGACAGTCAAACTTCCCCCTTCTTGACCAAGTCTTTTATTCCATGAAAAAATATCAAATAGAAAAAAAGTCAAGATCAAGATTGAGGCTACAGGTAATAAAGCACCATTAATTTTATCAGCATATTGATTAACTGTTGAACTGTATTCAGCTAGAGAATTTGTTATGTGATCCATTTATACTCTAGCTCCTTTCAAGTATTATTTAATTGCTTGAAGAGCTGCAATAATAGCTTGACAAACTGCTGCACCAATGACACCAATGGCTCCACCATTGACCATTGAATTTGCACCTTTTTCTTGACGCATTGAATCGTTATTGTTACGACCACCAAAGAAATCAATAGCTCCTGCTAAAACCCAAACAAGTCCTGTGACAACAACGACTGCTTGAACGATTTGAAATACTTTTACTGCTGTTTCCATAAATTTAATCCTCTTTACTTTCTTTTTTAAAATTTAATTTTTGAATTGCATCTTTAAGGACAATCATTTCATCCTCAAAAATAGTAACACCCTTTCCTACACCTGAATAGTCGTCTTTCCACGACCGTATATCAAATTTAGGTTCAGTTCCATTCCAGGAAACTATATTTAGTTCCTTTCTCCAACCTGTTTCATTAGTTGAAAGAGTTGCAATATGTTCAACAATTTCAAATGAGACAGGTTCATTGTTATCTTTTCTAGGGAGACGATTGGAAAGGGAACTTCCTTTACGACCGTTTTTCCAATCCGTCATATTTTCCTCCTGTTTTTCCTTTTCTAGCTCGGCGATAACCTCTTCCTGTAAGTCTAAGAACTGTATTTAAGCCAAATTTACATCTTCTAGCAATTAAAATACCATTTCTTTCAATAGTTCGAATTGATATGAAAATGTCTTTGTATTCAACTTTCAATTCCAAATTCATAGAACGTCCTCCTACATAGCCTTTTCTTGATATAGTTCCATATTTTGCTTTTAACTTTAATATTTCTCCACTATCAAGATAGGCTGAAGCTCCACCTTCACGTCCTAGTTGTTTTAGATCTCTTATACAAACATCATTGTTTGTTGATTCTTTAAATTTATTCATTCTTTTCCCCTTTTCGAATAAATTCAGGTTGATTTACACCCATGCTGTATAACCTCCTGGTTATATCTGTATTTCATACGCACCGTTTTATGGTCGTTTTTTTAAACTGAAACGGTCAAAACCTGCTGAAATGCAATTTGTGACTGAGGCTAGAAATCTAGCTTTACACTCCGCCCCCAATTTTGTATCTCATAGTCACGCTGTATCAGGACAGAGGAGGTATTCAATTTTCAATGAACCTAGACAGTTTAATGACTTACCCAGGTCATGATTTTAGATTTTTAAATCGATAAATATCTACATACTGTGTTGTTTTCTCATATCTTGATTAAAGTCTGAAAAAATACCATTAAAAACATTTTCTGCAACGGCTTCTGCAAATCGAGACATAGCAAATTCGGCTGTTGTATTTGAAAATTTTTCTTTTAGTAATTAATCATAAACAAGTTGCCAAATATAATCTTTGTCATATTTGGTAAATCGATCAACTTTTCGAGAAATATTATTTTGTTTTTGAGTAGTAGTTGTATTAAATTCTTCTTCCTCAAAAGAATAGTTGCCAGTATCATTAACATTAGCATCATTAGAGTCGGAAATTCCGACTTCCGTTGTTACTAAAGGTTTAGAGAAGTACTCTGAATTTAAAGCTTCTAAATAAATTAGATTTGGTTTATTAATCCTTGTCGTACTTCTTCTAATAAGTCATACTTTTTAAGCTCTTTTTTTAGTTTAATAACTTTATCCCTACCGCATCCAAACATTTCTCCAATATCCTCAACAGTAAATATCATGTAGATACAACCATCTTGATCAATCCAGTTATTTTTAACAGATAGTTCAAATCGATCTTTTAAAATAGCATATAGTAGTTTTGCTTCTGCTGACATTTTTTATAAAAAGCCGATTCAAATAGTTGTTTTGGAACACGAAAGAACCTCTCTGAATTGTGAACTTGAGCAAGTGTTATTCTTTCCATAATTGGCTTCCTCTTTTAGAGTTTGTTGTATAAAACAAAAGAGAACGTTATTCAACATTCTCTTTTGTTTATTTCTTTTAATTTGAAATAAAAACATCAAGAGAACGAATAATAAAGACCGAAATATTAAAGTTTACTCGTTCCAGTCTTGATTTATCGTCTCAATGATGATACAATACTAATTAACTGATTGAACAAGTGTCGTTTGTTTAATCGGTAAGACGGAAGGTGTTGTCGCACCTTTCGTCTTTTCTTCGTGTTTTCAACTGTATATATTATATCACATTGTGAATATTAAGCAAGTATTTTCAGTGTTTTTTACCTAAAAACACTGATTTCTCAATGTTTTTGATAGTTTATTTTGTAGATTCAAATAAAAAAAACAATATATAAGTATTGTTTTATATATTGTTTCATATAATTATTTTAAACCCTTGTATTATAAACTTAAATCCTGATGATATTGATTTGTTTTGTTAGAAGTAGTAGATTTTTTTAGTCGTTCTAATTTTTCGTAAAAACCTTCACGTTTTGTTATACTCTCTTTTTTTTAGATGATTGATTTCTCCTTCAAAGTTTTTATTTTTTAGGTAGTTTGTATAGAATTTTTGTTCAGATTTGAAATAATCTAATAGAGGTTTTTTATTATCCCGTATTTGAAATTCTTCTAGAGCTGAGTAATAACTTCCCTTGTTTAAATCATCCACTATAAATGGTACAATTCCCTCTTTTAGGCATTCTTTATACAGGATTAAGCGCCCTATTCGACCATTGCCATCTGCGAATGGATGGATTTGTTCAAACCGAGCATGAAAAGAAGCAAGGCATTCTAGATCTTTTTCTTTTTTAAGCTCATATCCAATAAGCAAACTTTGCATTTCTTCCTCAACATGTTCTACTGAAGTTGTTGAGATTTTTCCTACTTCATTTTGAAGTATTTTATAGCGGCCTATAGGAGAAATTTTACTATACTCAGAACTTGTCCCACTTTTTAATAGTTTATGAAGCTTTTTGATATAAGTTTCTGTCAAGGTTTCGTTAGCGGTATCAAGAATGAAGTCAAAACATTTGAAATGGTTTATCATTTCGATTAAATCATCAATTTTGATTCCTCTTTCACCGATATTTGCGATTGTTTTTGTTTCATAAATAAGGCTAACCTGGTTTTCAGTTAGGGTACTACCTTCTATTTTATTGGAATGGTAGGCAAAACGTTTTTGAGTGATGTCATAAATTCCTCCATGAAATTTTGTTTCACGTTCTGCCAAGAGTCTTTCAATGAAATCCATTACACCTCCTACAAAATTTTTAAAGTTGATTCTTTATATACTTTATCAAAAATAGCGTCCTAGGATAGTTCTCTAATCAAGTTGTTTACTTTGCTCTTACCTGCATTATTCTTAATGGCATCACCAATTTCTTGCACGTCTAGCCCTACAACTTCAGCCATCCATAATTTGAGTTGGAAACTCGGATATTTACGAAACTTTGTTCTCCATTTTAACATTGGCTCTTGACTTCGGTCAAGGGCTTTTTGATGCTTTTAAAGTTGATTCCCTCAGTAAGCTATAGTAAAATATAAATATTGAGAGGATAACGTAGAGCGACTGGTAACAGAGCGTTCAAAGGTACTTGTTTCAAGTACGGGTGAGGTGCTACTTTCAGCTTCGGGCTGTAAAGAACCCTTGAGCAGATACGTCCTCTCTTTTTTCTTACTCTTAAATTAAGGGCTTTTCCTTGCCTGTTCAGTAAGCACTCCACTCCATCTTGCTATTTCTACATCGTTATACTTATAGATTGACTTCTTAGCCTCATAGATGATAAAATAGAGTAAAGGTTGAGATTTGGTCTGACTTGGTGACAAGTCTTTCAAAGGTTGTGATTC
>ERZ773006.376-NODE-376-length-21923-cov-5.54152_pt1 | contig 21923 bp, 18 predicted proteins | sample MGYA00580843_ERZ773006 | MGnify/ENA primary metagenome ERZ773006 (study PRJEB29015, sample SAMEA2738011) | human oral metagenome | biome: human oral; feature: human-associated habitat; material: dental | place: China | collected 2052 ...
CAATAGAACTAATAACTTGTTAACCTGTTAACTCGTGTACTCGTCAACTCTACCTAATCATAATTTTGAATTATGAACTTTGAATTTTGAATTAAAGGAGGGTGTTCCTTCCTACTGAAACACATACTTCAAGGACATGTATAGCTGGATGGCAAGGACGTAAGTGGGGACATAACGGGAGGAAAGAAGTAACCCGTAGGTGAGCATGTCGTGCATGGTAGTAATGCTGTTGATGGTTTTGCTCGCTATACCATAGGATAGCGACATGACAAGAAGGATGAAGGATAGAGCGGGAATGAGGCTTGCGGAGAAGCTACTGGGATAGAGTTGACCCGTCACACTCAGTAAGATTGCATGCGGAACAAGCGTCAGCAGCACCATTACCACTATAAAGGCTATAAACTCAACAAGGGCTATGCGTAGTCCTATTCGCTCTGGATAAGTCAGGGGAAAACGCTGTCGTTGCTGTCGGGAGAGCCTCCGCTGTAAGGCTTTCAAGAACCTTGTGCGCACGAAAGCACCCACCGCTATACTCGCAACCATGAGATATACAAGCCATGACGTTAGTTGATTGCTAACGAAAGAACCGAAGAACCAGCGTATTCCCTCACTGCTCAACAATGAGTGAAGAGCCCAGTCTGGATTGGCAGCGGTTATCAACCATGACAGTAGGATGACGGCTATCTGCGTTAAGGAAAGCACTATGACAACATAACCTAACTTATTCTTCATCAGCACGGAGATTATCTATATCGATGATGCGAAGCTCCAATGCGCGCACAACAAGGCGTGTGGCATTGACGCTCATACCCTTATTCCCTTCAGGAAAGAGCTTTTGCACGAGTTCATTCTGGCGTTTTTCAAGGCTCTTCACACCGAATGGCATGCCTCGAAGATTGGTTATTTGCTCCTTCGTGTAACCGAGTGCAAGGTGTCGAAGGAAGCGTTCGTCGTACTCGTCGATCTCGTATCCTACCATCGCCTCTTGGTGCATTAGCATGCTATTCACGCTCTGTTTGAAGCGCGAAACAATCTTTTCTAAGATCGGCTGATTGAATACTAAGCGTTTACCAGACATCACACTCGACACGTCACCACGGGTAAGTAACTCCCCACTCTTTAGGCATATTCCATCGGTACCAGCGTCTAATACGTCCACCCAAAGCTTCTCATTGAGTATCTCACCAGTAAAGATTAAGACCTTAACGTTGGGATATACCTCCTTAGTCTGCCTACAGATCTCTACGCCAACAGTAGTTGATCCACCCAAACCAAGGTCTAAGAGCACCAGATCTGGTAGTTGTTGCTTTAGTAACTTCCAGTATGCTACTTCGTTTTCAGCCGTTCCGATGATTTCAGCCTCGGGTATTTCGTTGCGGAAGATACCCTCCGTACCTTTCAATTCGAGTGGCACATCTTCCACTATTACTACTTTGAACTTCTCCATTTTATATATCTTTTTCTATTTAATTCGGTATTTTCTTCATTCCTCCTATTAGGCTTTTGAGAGGATAATATCTATCTCTGTCCCCTCGTCTGCGGGCTTAGCTGTAATGCCACAACCGCGCTTGTTGGTTGCTTCTCCATTGTCTCTCACGATCTGCCTACATATAAAGAACATCATTCCCTGCGCTTGTGGCGAGAAGAGTTCGTGGCATACTTCGGGCGAGAGGTGCAACGATGAGAGCTGAACATGCAGTGCGACATATCGCTGTTGATACTCTTCTGCACTGACAACGAGCGGTTGGTTCTGGTTTTCAGAGTAGAGTATATCGAAGAGATAAGCAATCATTACAGGGTCGCCAGCCACCAATGGGATTGGTGCTAACGGCTGTTTCAACTTATTTTCGGGTACGATTGCTGCAATATCAACGCTCTTTGCTACCAGTTTCACAGCCCTTAACTGGTGCATCGCCTGCTGACTTAGCAAACTGTAAAGCTCCTTGTAATAGACAGCCAACTCATCAATAGCCTCCAAAGGTCTGTCTGTGTCGGACTCAACCAGCTGTCGGATGCGTGATGGGTAATACATTGTTTCGTGCTTGAGCGTCGATAGGCAGTTGTCGAGAATACTGTTACTAATATGCAAGCGTTCGTTCTCGTATTCCACACAATGCACCTCGTCTTCCAGTGCCTCAATGTCGGCTCTACCCTTCTGGCTCGCTTCCTGTGATGCTACCAAGGCTTCTCTGATTTGCTGAACAATGTTCCGTAGACGCTCAGGGAAGCGGTCGCTGTTTACACGATCAACCTCCTTGAGTTTCTCTTCGACACTTACATCACTCAAGAGAACGGCATTGATATGCTTTACTCGTTCTATGCTGAATTGATAAGTGAGCCTATGACGATAGTACATCACGTAATACACGGGGAAAATGGACAATAGTAAGAGCACCAAGAGGGCGATAGCTACGTTCTTATTGGTCTCCGACTTCATCATCATTCGGCAATACTCGCCCAGCGAACTATCGGCTGATTGCTCCTTGAAGAGGTGTGTGTAAACACTATTATTGTACTTATAGATGTCCCATTGATGCAGAGCTAAGGCAGCAACAGCACTCTCGTTGCGTATATCCAGAATCACCCTGTAATCAATGGGGACGTTGGCATGAAACCACTTAATCTCTGCCGGCACATTAGAAAGGCTTCCGATGCGTTGCATGAGGAGCTTCCCATGAGGATTGAACCTAAGGTATTGCTGGTTAAGATAGTATCGGCACGTGTCAGCAAAGCGTAGGGTCTGCTCGTACTGACCGTTGATATTACTGAAGTAAGCCGAGTCGGCATAGATACCCGCTAATGTCTTGTAGTCCTTTCGGGCTATGGCTGCTGCCTTATCGTCGTTCCGCTGGGGTCGTGCCTGTGCCGAACAGAGGGACGAAGTGGCGATGAGTAGGAACAAGAGGATGCGACTCACGCCCTTAGGAAGGCGGAAGAAGAAGCGTGAACCCTTGTTTTCTTCGCTCTTAACTCCTATCTGGCAGACTGAAAATATCTGACTGATCTTGCGGTATTTATTGATGATTCCATTGCAGTTCATTAGTCCGAAACCATGTGAAGTACTGTCTTTTTGATCGTGAATAGGCTTTCGGTCGAATAGATGTTGCTGTGTTTCCTCATTGATGCCACAGCCTGTATCCTCCACAGAGAGCTCCACATAGTCGGCTTCCTCCACTGCCTTGACACATACCTCGCCCCCTGCTGGCGTGAACTTACGCGCATTGTCGGCAAGAGTATTCACCATGAAGAGCGTGAGGATACGGTCGGCTTTGACGATAGCAGGCGTATCCTCCACATTCAGCTCCACCCCCTTTAATTGGAAACCCATGCGTCCTTTCTTCACAATGTCGAACACCTGCTGTACAGGGAAGCTCTCAATATGTAAGGAGAGACGCCCTTGCCGGAGTTGAATCCACTCTGTCAGCGTCGAATTAAGGTCGTTGATCATGTCCGTGAGTTCCCTGATATAAGTGAAGCGTTCGCTTCTCACTGCTTCAGACTCACCTCCCGTCTTTAGTTTGTTGACCTCATGTAGCATTCGATTGATAAGTGGCATGATGCTGTTAACCAACGATACCTTCGCACGTTGCTCCAGGTAGCGTCGCTTGTTATCGACAAGATGAATGTTACTAATGGTCAACTGCTCTGAAATCTCCGCATATTCATCGCCGAGTTGAGCCATATAAGCGATGTTATGTTGCTTCCATTCTTCTAAAGGCAAGAGTAGATTGTCCAGTTCCGATTGGTTTCCTGCGCGCCTGCGAAGGTAATGGAAGATGATTAACAAGGACAGAATAGCAACGATGATGAACCCGATTGCGAAGATCATGATGTTCAACTGCTGCGAAGTAGAGTCCAGTTGATCGGCACGCGCTTCGTAGTATCGATCCTGGCGAGTCTGTTCCTGCAAGTCAAGATATATGTTCCTGTTATAGTCACTCGCCTGTTTATTGTCTATCGCAGAGTACACCACGCTTAGTTGTTCACGAATAGAAGCCACCAAGTCGGGGGCTTGGTTAATGGCAGGATTCTGTTTTAAGGCATTCTGAAGACAGATAAGTGCGGAGCGATAGTCCTTTATCTGCCAGTAACAAGATGCCAGAGTACGGTAAGAACCAGCTGTTTGATAGACATCCCCATACTTCTTGAAGATACTTAAAGAGCGTTCGGCGAGGTTGCCCGCGATAAGACTATCGGGCAAGTTCGTGACATTTAAGTATTGAAAAGAGGGCAGGTTATCACGGATAAGTTTCTCTCTACTCTCGTTATTCACCAAGTGCTCACTCAGAGCCTGCAATGAGTTTGCCTCCCAATAAGGGTAGTCATTATGGATAGCAAGCATGTAACAGCGAATGAGATAATCGAACTCCTTCTGGTTAATCTCCTCTTGTTTTCCTTTCGTAAAGACACCTCCTGCACCCACATTATATAAGTATGCGAGCAGTTGAGGCATGTCTGTTTGAATCTCACCATCGGGGTTGATGGCTTCAAGAGCACGTACCGACGGTTGCTCCAAGCCGACATAATAGTAATAAGTAGAACTCACTATGGCATATTCCGAACGGGCATATACCATGCGACGTCGCTGTCTTTCGGTCAGGAGTCGGTTATCCTCATAGATACGATGAAAGCGTTTGTTGGCTTTCTCGTTATAATCGTAAAACTCCTTATTGTTCGATTCGCGCTGGCAAAGACGCATCATTTGTATGTCGGCAACAAGCAGTTCTACTTGGTCATCAGTGCTTTGGATCACCTTATTGAGCTTAGTATAAGCCTTGTCGAAGTGCATTTGCATCAAGTCGACAAACGCCAGATTGTTCAGCGCCTCAGCCTTACCTGCGCTGTAACCATCCGACAAGGCGAGGGCTTGCTTCGCATAGATTCGTACCGAGTCAAGGTTCCTATAATGGGCAGCATACGCCTTTTCATTATAGTCATCTGCCTGTTGTCTATGTGGAGCCGTACATGCCGAGAAGAACAGGAGTAGGCAGCTTGCCGCCAATGTCACAATTATCTCTTTTGTTCTACTCGTCTTCATCTATTGTATTGAGTCGTTACCATCCATCGAAATGATTTGAGAGACAAATATACGAAACTTTTTTTAAACAGATAGTAAACGGTCTCTTTTAATTCAAAATTCAAAGTTCAAAATTCAAAATTATGATTAGTTCTGTTTGAAATAAGGGTTTGCTGAAATGCCCGTGTATTATAGTTTCCGTGTAACGAGGCTGTCCCTCGTTAGCTGGAATAGCAGGACAAAAAACAAAGAGATGCTTTCTTCGCTTTGAAGAGGGCGTTCCGTCGCATCGAAGAGAGGCTCTCCTTACATCAAGGAAACGCCCTCTTTGTTTGCTAATAGTATTATTTACTCCCCTCTCCATTCGGAGAGGGGATGGGGGTGAGGCTCCTTCTCTCCCCTTGGGAGGGGCTGGGGGAGGTTTTAACATTCGGAGAGGAGTTGGGGGTGAGGCTTCTTCTTTTCCTTTCGGGGAGGCTGCGTGGGATCTTCCCCATCGATAAATCACAATGGAGACAATCAATCTATAAAAAAGCATAAAAGTGCTTGAATCAATACAACTGGATTTTGTTTTTCACATAATTATATGTACCTTTGCACGCCGTATCAAATTAGGATAACGGAAATCAACCATTTTTTTAGGAGAAATTAATAGGCTCTTAAAGGAGGAGATAGCAATTATTCATGAGACAACTTAAGATTTCTAAGAGCATCACAAACCGTTCTAGCGAGGCGTTAGATAAGTATCTTGTTGAGATAGGACGCGAACCGATGATTACAGTTGATGAGGAGATTGAACTCGCACAGGAGATCCATAAGGGCGGACGAAAGGGTGAACGCGCTAAGGAGAAACTGATTAAAGCCAACCTCCGATTCGTCGTTTCTGTTGCTAAACAGTATCAGCACCAAGGTTTGTCACTAACCGATCTTATTGACGAGGGCAACATTGGTTTAGTAAAAGCAGCTGAGAAGTTCGACGAAACGCGTGGTTTTAAGTTCATTTCATACGCTGTGTGGTGGATTCGTCAGAGCATTCTGCAGGCTATCGCAGAGCAGAGTCGTATCGTGAGGTTGCCTCTTAATCAGGTTGGCGCTATATCGAAAATCAACCAGGTAACCAATGAGTTTGTGCAGAAACACAACCGTCGTCCATCTATCCATGAGCTTGCTGAGCTCACGGGGATCGAAGAATCGCGCATCAGACAGAGCCAGAGTGCGGATAACCACCACATGAGTATTGATGCACCTTTCAGTGACGATGATGACAATTCAATGAGTGACATGCTCTCTTCTGGTGATGATTCTCGTACGGACAAGGGCGTTGACTTCGAGTCAATGTCGGATGATTTGCGTGCCGTTCTACAGAATACTCTGAAGGACCGAGAGATTAAGATCGTCACAGAATGCTTCGGTATCGGGTGCCAAGAGAAAGGTCTTGAGGAGATCGGAACCGAGATGGGGCTTACTCGTGAGCGTGTTCGACAGATTCGAGAAAAGGCTATTGAGAAGATACGTGAGAGTGGTAACGCCCGCGTGTTGATGAAGTATCTGGGCTAAAATACGACTTCTTTCAATCAAAGGGCAGCCTCACTCCCAGCCACAACCAGCCTCACTACGTCCCCTCTACAGCCTCTCCCCCGTCCCCCTCTCCGAATGGAGAGGGGAGTAGATAGTATTGTTTGCAAACAAAGAGGGCGTTTCATCACATCGAAGAGATGCCCTTTTCATGGCAAGGAAACGCCCTCTTCAAATGAAGAAGGGCGTTTCTTTGTTTTTAGTTTTGCTATTCTAGCTAACGAGGGACAAGCTTTGCAATACTGAAACTATATGATACATAGCATTTAGCAAACCCTTACTTCAAACAGAAGTAATCATAATTTTGAATTATGAACTTTGAATTTTGAATTAAAGAAGAGCCTCTTCCAACTATCTCCCACTGGAACATCCCCTCCTTCGGAGGGGCTTGGGGAGGCTTCAGGAGAGGCTTTTTCACGAGAGTTTCGAGGTGTCAATAAGCATTGATGGAGAGTTTAGGTACAGTCCAAGATCCGTAATCTTTGACAAGCGCAGGAGCCTGGGATGAACATAATCAACGGCTGTGTTTTCCTGTTCCAAACCCTCAATAGGAATATAGGCACCCCATCCTCCAAAATTCAAAACGGGTTCGATGTCCGCAGAAAACGAATTACCCACCATCAGCAGCTGGTCTGCTGTGATGTTATAACGCTTGCATAAGCGGTGATAAGCATCTTGTGTCTTGTCCGAAACGATGATGACATCATCAAAGAAAGGTCTTAATCCCGATCGATCCATCTTCTTTTCCTGATCGAGCAGTTCGCCTCGTGTGAATACAACCATGTGATATAAGCCCGTAGCTTGCAGTTGCTCCAAAGTCGCCCGAACCCTGTCAAAGGGTCTACCAGGCAATCGCAGCAACTCTTTCCCTATCCCTATAATCTGTTCTATTTCGTCTCCTGTAACCTTACCTTGGCTTACATAAACCGCATTCTCTACCAAGGACAGTATGAATGCCTTACTTCCACAACCAAAGAGAACCCTATTATTATATTCAGTAGACAATAATGACTTGGTGATTTCAGCCGCATCTGCATACGAAGCAAGTATCTCGCAGTACACATGTTCTACTGAATTGAAGTACGTCTGACTGCCCCATAGGGTGTCATCAGCGTCGAATGCCAGAAGTGAAATCCGTCTCATAAGCCCAAACCTATTAGTTGTTATACTGTAAACTTGAATAATCTGCGACGGAGATAGGCACCTCCTCGAGACATTAGGTAAAAGGTTTGAGATGCTACTGATTGTCCTTTCCGTTTCATTGAAGCCTCCTCCCTTATTCAATCTTTCAATGCAAAGATACGAGGTTATACTTATATTCAAGTATAAAAACCCGTATTTTTCAAACAGAAAGGCTCGTTTTCACATTTTTTATATTATCATCTTTGCTTCAAATCATATATTTTATTATAGAAAAAAAGTGCTTATTTATTTGATTACTCCATATTTTTTTACTTTCTTTGTATGCCTAAATCCATCCGAGAAGATAGACAAACTCTCCCATAAGGGAGCCTTTAATGACACGTTGAAGACAATTAAAACCTATATGGAACAAAGACTTATCACACTGGCGTTGCTCTCTTCTGCCATGGGAGCAAGCATTCCGACTATGGCACAAAAAGCTGGGAAACATCTTAACAAACCAAATGTTATCATCATCTTAGCCGATGACTTGGGCTATGGAGACATAGAGTGTTATGGGGCAAAGAACGTTCACACGCCGAATATCAACCGTTTGGCACAGTCAGGCATACGCTTTACTAATGGGCATGCTGTGGCTGCCACGAGTACGCCCTCACGTTACTCGCTCCTCACGGGGGAGTATGCTTGGCGGCGAGAGGGGACGGATGTGGCTCCGGGTAACGCTGGAATGATTATCAAACCGAGCCAGTTTACAATGGCAGATATGTTTAAGAGTCAGGGATATGCCACTTGCGCCATCGGCAAATGGCACCTCGGACTGGGTGATAAGACCGGTGAGCAGGATTGGAACGCACCCTTGCCACAGGCATTGGGGGACATTGGTTTCGATTATCACTACATCATGGCAGCTACGGCGGATCGTGTTCCTTGTGTGTTCATAGAGAATGGGAAGGTGGCAAACTATGATCCCGAGCATCCGATTGAGGTGTCTTATCGAAAGAACTTCGACGGTGAGCCGACTGGACGAGACCATCCCGAACTCCTTTACAATCAGCGTGCAAGCCACGGACATGATATGTCTATCGTCAATGGAATCGGTCGGATCGGTTACATGAAAGGCGGGGGTAAGGCGTTATGGAAGGATGAGAACATCGCAGACTCTATCCTTGTGCATGCCACGCGATTCATAGAACAACATCAGAAAGAGCCGTTCTTCATGTATTTCGCTACCAACGACATACACGTCCCACGCTTTCCTCATCCTCGATTCAGGGGTCATAACATCATGGGAGTGCGTGGCGACGCCATCGAACAGTTTGATTGGACGGTTGGAGAGTTGCTCCGCAAGCTCAAAGAACTGCACCTCGACGATAACACCTTGGTGATTCTTACGAGCGACAACGGTCCCGTTGTGGATGATGGATATGCCGACCGAGCCGAGGAACTGCTGCATGGTCATAGCCCGGCAGGTCCTTTCCGTGGGAATAAATACAGTGCTTTCGAGGGTGGGACGGCTATTCCTCTGATCGTGTCATGGTCTAAACAAGTGGAAGGAGGCGAGGTTTCGGATGCCTTGGTGAGCCAGATTGATTTCCTTTCATCACTCGGTTCGCTCATTCATGCCACCCTTCCAAAGGGGAGCGCACCCGACAGTAAGGATTATCTCTCTACCTTGCTCGGTCGCAATAAGCAGGGGCGCGATTATGTCATTGGACTTTCTAGCAATCATGTCCTGTCTGTCCTCACCCACAGATGGCGGTATATTGAACCGAACGATGGTAGTCCGATGATTCAATGGGGACCGAAGATTGAGACGGGCAATGCGCCTGTTCCCCAGCTTTATGATATGCAGGTAGAGAAGTACGAAACGCACAACTGCGCTACCGAACAGCCCGAGGAAGTGTTTAAAATGCAGACGATATTAAGGAAGGAAAGGGCTCATTGAAATTCAAAATTCATAATTCATAATTCAAAATTATGATTAGTTCTGTTGTTGAAAAGCATCAATAAGTTCTTTGCTGGGGCATTTTTAACACGGAATACACGGATGACACAAAGCCGCAAGGCGACACAGAGTTCCTAAAGGAACACGAGATTCCACAGAGGCAGACGCCCAAGTGCAATTCAAAATTCATAATTCACAATTCAAAATTATGATTACTTCTGTTTGAAGTAAGGGTTTGCTAAATGCTATGTATCATATAGTTTCAGTATTGCAAAGTTGTCCCTCGTTAGCTGGAATAGCAGAACTAAAAACAAAGAGACGCCTTCTTCATTTTGAAGAGGGCGTTTCCTTACTATGAAAAGGGCGTCTCTTCGATGTGAAGAAACGCCCTCTTTGTTTGTTAATAGTAGTATCTACTCCCCTCTCCATTCGGAGAGGGGACGGGGGTGAGGCTTTATCTCTGTCGTTAAACATGGCAGAAAACTTGCGATTTCATAATCTTTTTAGTATCTTCGCAAGTCAAAGAGTAATCGTAACAATGGGTAGGAATAAGTTTTCAGACGCTGAGATAAAAGACATAGCGAAGTTGCTTCGACTGAAGAATGCGGGGAACAGGGCGAAACAAAAGCTCGTTCGGCATGATCTCAGGACGTTGTTTGAGTTTAATATATCCGATTTCAACGTTCCTGGAAAGGCTTTCGGTGAAGCCGAGCTCTATGAGGCTATCAACCGCGGTGCCATTCAGATACTTGATGATGCTACTATCGCAGATATGAAGGCGAAGCGTGCTCGAGACAAGGAACGTGATAAGGCTGAGGCAGAACGACGTGCGATAGAGGCTGGAGAGATGACTGATTGGAGGAAAGCGATGGCTGAATGGGGGGCTCCCCAAGCCCCTCCGAAGGAGGGGATGTGCCTAGCGGAAACCAGTTAGATAGTCGTTTCCTATCAAAATAACGCCATCGAGTAGGGACAGATACCCTCGTTTAGAAGCCCCCCCCAGCTTCCCTCAAGGGGAGGAGTGCCTAACGGTAGCTAACTTGGATGGTTATTCCAACCAAGAAACCACCTCAAAGTAGGGACAGACGCCCTCGTCTGTCCGCCAAAGGGAGCCTAAGAGAGAGTCTCCCCGCCCCTTTGAGGGAGGGGGACGTCGCATAGCGGAGTGTTTGAAAGGGATAAATAGGTGGACAGACGAGGGCGTCTGTCCCTACTGTGATATCACCCGTTGCTTATAACAAGGTATTATCAATAATGTAAGAATAAGTAAATTAATTGATTATGACACTATATCCAAAATTGATAACAGACGCCCTGGAGAAGGTAATCTACCCCGGGACGAAGAAGAATCTCATAGAGAGTGAGATGCTGGCAGATACTCCGAGTATTAATGGAAACAAGGTGAAGCTCACGTTGATATTCCCTCGTGAGACCGACCCGTTCCTCAAGTCGACCCTTAAAGCAGCCGAGGCGCAGATTCACTACTCGGTGGGGAAGGACGTAGAAGTGACCATTGAGACCGAGTTCAAGAGTGCACCTCGCCCAGAGGTGGGCAAGTTGCTGCCGCAAGTGAAGAATATTATCGCCGTCAGTTCGGGTAAAGGTGGTGTTGGCAAGAGCACCGTCTCTGCCAATCTCGCTATCGCTTTAGCTCGCTTGGGGTATAAGGTTGGATTGCTCGATACCGACATCTTCGGACCGAGTATGCCTAAGATGTTCGGTGTAGAAGACGTCCGTCCGTATGGCGTTGAGAAGGATGGTAGACAACTAATAGAGCCTGTTGAGAAGTATGGCGTGCGGCTTCTTTCCATCGGATTCTTCGTTAATCCCGATACAGCAACGCTGTGGCGAGGGGGCATGGCGACGTCTGCTTTGAAACAACTCATCGCTGATGCCGATTGGGGAGAGCTTGATTATTTCATCCTCGACACGCCTCCTGGGACCAGTGATATCCACTTGACACTGATGCAAACACTATCAATTACAGGTGCAGTGATTGTTTCCACTCCACAAAGTGTAGCCCTTGCCGATGCGAGAAAAGGCATTGATATGTACCGAAACGACAAGGTTAATATTCCAATCTTAGGCTTGGTAGAGAACATGGCATGGTTTACTCCAGCCGAACTACCGCAGAATAAGTATTATATCTTCGGTAAGGACGGCTGTAAGAACCTTGCTAAAGAGCTCAACTGTCCGTTACTTGCACAGATACCAATCGTTCAGAGCATTTGTGAAAACGGCGATAAAGGTACGCCGGCAGCCTCTCAAGTGGACACCGTGACCGGTCAGGCGTTCTTGAGTCTGGCGCAGTCTGTGGTGACAGTAGTCAACAGACGGAATAAAGAACAAGCCCCAACGAAGATTGTTGAGGTGAAAAATTAAGGCGAGATAACTCCTTTGAAGCATGGAAAAAAGAAAGTCTCACTAAGAAATCTATCGTATATAGAAATCTTAGTGAGACTTTCTTTTATTTTGTTCAGCCCTTACGAAACCCCGATGAAATGCAAGATAGAAGGGGTGAAGAGCGCAGTGAAGATACCATTTAATGTAATACCAAGACTGGCAAATGCGCCATATTTACTGCTATAAGACATCGCCGTGGATGCGCCAACAGCGTGAGAAGCAGCGCCCATAGATAGTCCCTGAGCTATCGGACTACGCACATGTCCTATCGCCAAAGCCTTGAATCCAACCAAAGCTCCTATAATACCTGTGATGACAACAACGGCAGCTGTGAGTGAAGGAATACCTCCCAAGCTCTGCGTAACCTCCATTGCTATAGGGGTTGTGACCGACTTACTTGCCATTGACAACACGACAACATCCGATGCACCACATAGTTTGGCAACCGTGACAACACTCACAATTCCAACCAAACAGCCCACTAGCTGCGACAGAACAATGGGCAACCAAAGACGTTTGATAGCGTCTAACTGCAAATAAAGTGGAACCCCTAAGGCTACGACCGCAGGCTTCAGCCAGAAGTCAATGAGCTGTGCGTCTTGCTTATACACTCGAAAGGGAACACCCGTCACCTTTAAGTATATAATGATAAGAATGATAGCAATGAGGATTGGATTTAACAGCATCCAGCCTGTCTTCTTTTGTAGTCGTTTGATCAAAAAGAACGTCCCGCAGGTGAGCGTCAGGATAACATATTGATTAGAGAAGATGTCTCGTCCGTCCTGAATGAGGTTCACCGTCTGGTCGATGGTTTGGTTAATTGAAATCATAACTCGCCCTCCTTTTCATCCATAATATCCTTTCCTTGCAAGGCTTCAGTCGTGAGGATCTGTTCCTCCTCGGTGTATTCTGCATATTCTTTGAGTATCTGCTTCATCTCTTCCGCCTGCCTTCTGTGCGCACGATGATGCAACAGGTCGAGTGCTATCATTCGACGTTCTAACTTGATAACAAGCTGGTGCATGTGTCCAGTAACCACCAGAACGAGCACCGTACTGACGATAGTTGCCGTCACAATAGGGAACCACTCCTTCTCTATCAGGTCCAGATAGAGAATCAATGCCACCCCCGGTGGAACGAAGAAGAAGCCCAAGTTGGCGATAAGCAGCTCCGATAAGTGCTCCACCCAACTAAGTTTTACCCATCCCAACTTAAGGAATAAGGTGAGAAACAACATACCGATGATACTGGACGGCAGCTTTATTCCAGTCGCCCATACGATAATTTCTCCCAATGCCAAGCATCCGAAGATCACAAAGAATTGTATTGCCATTTAGAAAAGATGTATTTTCAGTGACAGCATTAACGCTGATTTATAATCCGTTTGAGTGCAGAAAAGTGGCTGCAAAGTTATACTTTTTTAACCAATCTACCCTCTCCATCGTTCGTAAAGAAGCCTATAAAGGGAGAATAGATGATATTTATCAAGAACAAAACAGCGTTAATCAAATAATTTGTGTAAGTTTGCAAGTAAATTAATAATGATTATGTAGACCTCAGGATGAGTGAGATTGAGAATAATATAACGGATAAGAAGCTGCGACTAATCGTCAGATTGGGTCGTAGTAATATGACGTTCTCGGTTGGAGACCCACAAGAGAATGGTGTGTTGGCATACGAACCTTATGAAATGAATATGGGTATCTCCATGGCTGCTAACCTACGGGAAGCCCTCAAAACATCAGAACTCTTGCAGAGTGGATACAAACGCGTGTTGGTTCAAATGGACTCTCCTGTAATGCTCATGCCCGTGGATGAGTATAAGACGCAGGATGTGGAAACGCTCTATTATCACACCTTTCACCACAAAGGAAACGAGGAGGTCTTGGCTCATCAACTGATGGAACTCAACGTGATGGTGGTTTTCTCGATAAATAAAGACCTGAAACTTGTTATCGATGACCACTTCGAAGACATTCGCATACAGCCTTTGATGTGTCCTGTCTGGACGCATCTCTATCGAAGAACATACGCTGGTGTGCGCCGAAAGTTATATGCTTATTTCCATGAAAAGCGTATGGAAGTGTTTAGTTTTCAGCAGAATAGATTCCGATTTGCCAATACTTACAAGATCGTCAACGCCCACGATGCCCTCTATTACCTATTATATATATGGAAACTGACGGGTATGGATGCGCAACAAGACGAACTCTTGCTCATCGGGGATATGCCACAAGCGGAGCTGCTCACCGATGAACTGGCTAAGTACTTGCGCTTCTATAAGGTCGTAAATCAGGCAGATGATTTCGCACAACACCATGTCTTGGCAGAGAGAAAGGACATTCCTTACGACATCAAAGCCATCTATCTGGATTGAACAAACAGCAACATCACAAAATAACAATACTTCACAACGAATGAGAATCATAACGGGAAAATATAAGGGAAGGCACTTTGACATCCCTCGCACATTCAAGGCACGACCCACAACGGACTTTGCTAAGGAGAATATCTTTAATGTCATCAATGCCTATCTGGACTGGGAAGAGACCGTGGCACTCGATCTCTTTGCGGGTACGGGGAGCATTTCTCTGGAATTGCTATCGCGTGGCTGCAAGGAAGTTGTTAGTGTTGAAAAGGACAGGGATCATGCTCGTTTCATTGCACAGTGCATGGAGAAGATAGGTGCCGATGAACATGTATTGATCAAGGGCGACGTCTTCCGATTCATAAAGAGCTGTCATCAGCAGTTCGATTTCATCTTTGCTGATCCTCCTTATGCCCTCCCCGAACTGCCAACCATTCCTGATCTCATCTTCTCGCAAGACCTCCTTGCGCCTGATGGGCTCTTCGTCTTCGAGCATGGCAAGCACAACGACTTCTCGTCGCATCCCCATTTTGTGGAGCACCGAAGCTATGGCAGCGTCAATTTCACGCTGTTTAAAGCCTCCCCAAGCCCCTCTTGAAGGAGGGGGATGTTGCCTAACGGGATGTCATGTAAGTGTAAACGGGTGGACAGACGATGGTGTCTGTTCCTACTTAAGGAGCCTCACCCCCGTCCCCCTCTCCGAATGGAGAGGGGAGTAGATAGTATTATTTGCAAACAAAGGGGGCGTTTCTTCACATCGAAGAGACGCCCTTTTCATTGCAAGGAAACGCCCTCTTCAAATGAAGAAGGGCGTTTCCTTGTTTTCATTCCTGCTGTTCCTGCTAACGAAGCATCGCCTCGTTACATACCAAACAACATCCCCTAATGAGCTTCCGTTAGGCATTCTCCCCCTATTGGGGGGAGCTGGAGAGAGCTTGCTGGGCTTCTCCAGAGAAGCAGGGAGGGGCTACCTTTTCCCTAAAGTGGCTTTGCCAATGTCAACATCAATAGCCAGTCGGTCTCTTGGATGTTGTATTTTTCTAATAGCTCTGCATCATTCTTGAACTCATCTAACAACTGGTCACGATCTTTGTTGCCCTTTGTTATCCAATTACGGAACAACTCGGCAGCCTGTTGAACATTCCCTTTTGCCCATTGACAATAGCCCGCATTGAGGTAATCCTCCGTTGTTGGCGATGCTTCCAATAATGTGTTATAGAGTTGTTCGGCCTTATCAAGGCTCTTCTCCATAAGCATTGCCCATGCAAAAACGCGTTTCACGTTCATGTCGTCGGGGTATTGATAATCCAATCGGAATAACTCTTCTCGCACTTCAGATGATTTCCCCAGTTTCAAAAGAGCGACACTACGATTCAAAGCAAAGCTTTTATTCTCGGCATCCAATCGTAGTAATTGTGCGTAAGTCTGCTCTGCAGTCTCGTAGTCTTCGCAATCCAGTGCTGCACGAGCCAGTCCTTTCAATGCCCATTCATTGGTTGGATCATTCTCTAAAGCCTTACTGAAGAACTCGTAAGCAGTGTCTGGTCTACTCAAATGGATGTTTGTGTAGCCCACAAGAATATTGTATCTCGGGTCGTCACTATAGAAGGTACTGAGCAATTCGATTAGTTTCCTGTACTGGTGATGATTATAGAGGTGCAATGCTAAACGCAGCTTCATCGCATCGAGTCCAGTACCCATAAAGGACTTATAGATAAAGAAGAAGGTATCGGCAACGAAGCCTCCTTTGCCGTTATCTTCGAATGGGTTGATGAGATCCTGGGCTGTTTTGTAGAGCCGAAAGAAGCGATATAGATCCTGAATGTACGCTCGGCGAATGTTAGCAGCATCCTCTTTCTCATCGAAGGAACCGAGCGGACCGAATGCAGAATCAGTCCCCATCATCTCTTTAATGTTACTTGGTAACTGGCTGATTACTCGCTCCATAGCGATCACAAGAGAGTACTTGTCGGAGTCACATAGGCTTCCCTTATTCACGAGAACATCGAGGAACTTCGAATCACCTAACGCCTTTAAGGCAGGGCGAAGAGCTGGGTTTTCAATATAAAATGGTGTGAACCAGTTGACCAGATCACCGAAGAAAGGGAAGCTTTTCATCTGTCGGAACCCACCAAAGTAGATGTCTGATCCTTGCTTCTGCATGTCCATCATCTTCTTAACCTGCTCCTCCATCTGTTCCATGCGTTTGTCTTCTGCATCTTGATGGAGGATGTTCTCGAGTTGATCCTCCTCTTTCTCGACAATGCCAAGACGCCCAACAGTAAGGTTAGAGTTGCGTATGATGCCTGGCATAATATCCCTTTGAATCTTGTCGTTGTCCTTTTCTGTGTCCTGACTATAGAACAGTTGGATTTGTAAAGAGAGTAGGTCGCGTGTCACGTTAGCATCAGTACAAAGCTGTTTGATGATGTTGTCCTGTTCTGGGAATATATCCATTCCTTCAAAGACTGATAATATCCAACCCACGAGCGCACGCTGACAAACATGGCTATCGTTAGTTTGCTGATAGACTGTTGTGAGTGTTTTGAACTTGTTGATATCGAATTGGTTCATCGCACTCAACGTGATGGCACTGACGAGGAGTTGCTGATCAGTGGAGATAACAGTAGGTGAGGTCAGTAGTTGGGAATAGAACTGATAATCCTCTTCTGTCCATTGGCACGATGTGAATAAAGCATTGAAAAGCCTGTTTATGAACAGCTGATGACGATCGTAGAGTTCGTTTTCTTTGTCGTTGGGGGTGGTCTCTGACTGCAAAGATAACATAGCTAAATCGGAGACAAAGGACTCTAAGACGGTGCGAATGAAGTCATGGCTGGTATTGAGATGATTGCTAATTCGAAAGGCATCGATATATGCAGGGACATGCTTGCAACGCCAACCAATCTCCAAATTAGTGGTTACACGATAGAGACGTTGGAGTAATGAGGCGTAGAGCGAGGCGCGTTGACTGTCGATAAGTCCCCTTCCCATGTAGTCAACCATCAGTTGATAATCACGCTTGACAGCCTCAAATTCATCGCTACCCATCAGTGATGGACGTTGTAAGAAGAGCTGATTTAATACTTCAATAGCATTGTCCAATCGCTTATCCATCAGCTCATTTATAGTCTTACTAAGTATTTCTTCTACGTTCACCGTGCTGTTTCTTTTAAGTTACTAACTATGATCTGTCTCACTTGTTATGGTTAAGAAAATCCCTTGCCATTATCAGGTCGGCTCTACGAGGTGGTCCCACCTTTGTGTATTTGATGTCAGGCAAGGCACGAACAGTGGCATCATCCGCCTGCATATACTTCTTTATCAAGGCTGCGTAATACTTAACACCATTCTTATTAATCAATTCGACGGCCTTGTCATAAGCCTTTGCAAACTCTGTCTCATCCGATGGTCTGCGGTGCTTATCCATAATCGCTACGACCCCTATATGTACACCTGCATCAGCTGAATTAAATAGAGAGTTGTTGTCACCTTGCAGTGCTTTCGTAGCCTGCGGTTCGGTAAACCAGTAGGCATCTATCTCATGGTTCTGTAGCATCTTGAGCCTAATTAGAACGTCATTGACCTGCACTTGGAACACTTGATACTTCGGTTTCGCCTTCTTTACGACCTTGTTACTCAACAAGTCAGTGCCTGAGAAGCGTGTTTTGGCTATAATCTTATCACTTAAATCGGATAGTTTCTTTAGTTTAGATGACCTATCGGCTATGAGCTGCCAGTTGAGGTTTGTGTCCGTTAGATAGTGCATTAACACTTTCTGTCTATGCTTCAAACGCTCAGTCCTGACCAAATCGCTGAAGGCTGCCTGGACGCTTCCTCCAGCCATAGCAGTGTCACAATCCATCTGAGCAGTGTACTCTTTCAGTCGGATATCAACTTTAGCAGTATCGTATAACATGCTATCTTTCAATAGATAAGCAGGTAAACAGTCGAGCGTTGGCATAACTGCAACCTTGTAAGCTCGCTGATAGCTTTCTATCTCCGCATGCTCTTTTGCCTTTTGTTCAGCCTTTAGTTGCTTTGCAGACTTCCCACAACCAGCAATCAAGAACATCGATAGTATGAGTATGTAATAAGTACGTTTCATGTCCTGCAAAAGTAATAATTAATTTTGTAACTATGCAAATTCTTAGTACTTTTGTCCCACTATGTCAAAGGATAAAATTGCTTATGTCTGCAGCAACTGTGGGCAGGAAAGTGCGAAGTGGATCGGTAAGTGCCCTAATTGCGGACAGTGGAATACGTTCAAGGAGATACGTATCTCTGCCGATACAGGTACACATGCTGCACGTCAGGCAGCCACCTCTTTGCGTCATGGAGTAGCTGTCGGGGCTGTGTCAGGATTGGCTAATAAGCCTCAAAGACTGCGTGATGTCTCTGCGAAGGATGAGCCTCGTATGGACATGCACGACGGTGAATTGAATCGTGTGTTAGGTGGTGGTCTGGTGCCAGGGAGCATTGTTTTGTTAGGAGGAGAGCCCGGTATCGGTAAGAGTACATTAACCTTGCAGACCATTCTTCACCTATCTCAACGCATCTTATATGTTAGTGGTGAAGAGAGTCCGCATCAGATTCGTATGCGTGCAGAACGCATTACTAAGGATATTCCAGAGAATGTTATCATCCTATCGGAGACCTCTCTTGAACACATATTCGAGCACATCAAGGATGTAAAACCCGAACTCGTTGTGGTCGATTCGATACAGACTATATCTACAGAGGACGTTGACAGCAGTCCTGGAAGCGTCACTCAAGTGCGTGAATGCGCCTCTGCTCTATTGCGATTTGCGAAGACTAGCGGCGTACCAGTGGTTCTTATCGGTCATATTAACAAGGAGGGAAGCATCGCCGGACCGAAGATTCTAGAGCACATAGTTGATACTGTGATTCAATTTGAGGGTGATCAACATTATATGTATCGTATTCTTCGAAGCATAAAGAACCGCTTTGGCTCCACATCAGAGCTGGGTATCTATGAGATGGAACAGCAAGGTCTGCGGCAGGTAAGCAATCCTTCGGAGTTACTACTTACTGAAGACCATGACGGACTATCAGGAGTTGCGATCTCAAGTACCATCGAAGGCGTTCGACCCTTCCTCGTTGAGACACAAGCACTGGTGTCTTCTGCAGCCTACGGAACGCCTCAACGTTCAGCAACAGGCTTTGATCAGCGTCGTTTGAATATGTTACTTGCAGTGTTGGAGAAGCGTGTTGGCTTTAAACTCATGCAGAAGGATGTGTTCTTGAACATAGCTGGTGGACTGCGAGTAACCGATATGGCGATGGACTTGAGTGTGATAGCTGCAGTGTTATCATCCAATGTTGACACCCCAATCGAGGCTGGTTGGTGTATGTGCGGAGAGGTTGGCTTGAGCGGTGAAGTGCGCCCCGTCAGTCGTATAGAACAACGTATTGCCGAAGCAGAGAAGCTCGGTTTCAGTCATATTATCATCCCGAAGTATAACATGTCAGGGCTTACTAGCAAGTATGCAATACAACTTCACCCTGTAAGGAAGGTTGAAGAGGCTTTGAGGATATTGTTTGGATAGTCCATCCTTATATATGAATATTGGCAGGAACAAGCGTTATTACCGTTTCTGCCAATATTCTTTTTATATACAAAATGCAGTATATTAGGTGATTATATAATATCTCTAAAGTTAAAGATAATACCTAATTAGCTTTCAGTTAAAGCTTTACTTATAGATATAAGGGCGTATAATCTTTGCCCAAACATCATACCCTTTCTCGGTTAAGTGTAATCCGTCACGACAATATTCAGCCTTCATTGTTTGCGGTCTAGCACCAAGAAGAGGCGTGTAAAGGTCGATGTAAGTGAGAGCATGGCTCGCACAATACTCCTTCAGTTTGTTGTTTAGTTGGATAATCAGGTCATCCTTCCCTTTAAGATACTTCCACGTACCCACTTCCTCATTAAGTGGTAAGACGCTCTGAACGTATAGCTCCGTCTTTGGAGACCGCTCCCTTATTGTTGCCAACACACGAGTGATACCTTGAAAGACCCGTTCAACAGTCCAGCCATGGCTTAGATCGTTCGCACCACACTCAAAGAAGATCTTCTTGGGATGGTAAGGAAGCACCAAGTCAAGCCTGTTGTACATCCCTTGACTATCGTCTCCAATGATTCCCCGATTGATAATCTTCACTGCACCAGGGAAGTGTCTGTTCCAGTCGCCACCATATTCTGAATGGCTATCACCATACATTACGATAACATTGGAGGGTAGTTTGCCCTCTTGTTTAAACTCTTTCACCTTTATAGAATAGTGTTTTGAACCATGATAAACGGGACGTTGACCTTGTACAGAGAGGTTGCCTAAGGATAGAAGGAATAGTGCGGACAGAGCGAACCGCCTTATGTTTACTTGTATAGAATGTGTCATTTTATTATGTTAAACACCCACAAAAGTAAGGAAAAAGATGGAGAATAAAGAGAAAAAGTCTGGTTATCTGTCCTAGAGGGAGTAGATAACCAGACTTTTTAAAAAGGGATTTCTTAAATCTTCTGTATGCCTGTTAGCGCAAGAGTTTCAATACTCTTGTGAGGTACTTCTGGGTCTTTGCCACATCATACTTTATACCACCACTCCATAAGCGGATACCCTTCTCAATGCTATTAAGCGGATTGTGAAAGGATTGGATGACAACAAACATCTCCTTAGACTTCGTTGCGTTAAATCGATCAGATAGTGTGTAACGCTTTGAACTGCCTCTACTTTTAAGGATGTTATTACATTCCTTGACTAGAACAGGGGATATTTGAAGAACTCCAACATACGACCCATTAACCGCTAAAGCATTCCCCTTGCTTTCAAGTTGGATGATTGCGTCCATTACAGGACCCCAGTTAAACTTGCTACTTTGAGCATTTGCTTCAACAGATGAAGCCAAAATCATTAAGAAACTAACAATTACTACTTTAAAAAATCTCATCATTTAAAACTTTCCGGAACCTTAGGTAAGTAGCTCAAGAGAGTTACCTCCTATGGTGCGTTCCTATGTGAGAATGAGTTACCACCGCACCTTAGTTCCATATTAACGCTTGCAAAGGTACAAAAAATATTGCTGATAACCAAATAATTAGCATTTATTACGAATAGAGTTACTCGAATGGGAAGGGGCGAGATAAAGCCCCAATCAGCCTCACCGAAGGGGGTGGAGTGCCTCACGGGATATGTGTTTGCATGGTTGTTGGAGGTGGGTTGGTATGTTGCGAGGCAGTGCCTCATTAGCTGGAGCAGCAGGACTAAAAACAAGGGAACGCCCTTCTCCATTTGAAGGGGGCGTTTCCTTGCTATGAAGAGGGCGTTTCTTTGTATCAAAGAAGGCGTTTCCTTGTATCAAGGAAGTGCCTTCGTCAATTAGAAAGGATACCTCAAAGTAGGGACAGACGCCCTCGTCTGTCCGCATAAGAAGGCGTATTTCACAAA
>ERZ773006.377-NODE-377-length-21903-cov-26.6429_pt1 | contig 21903 bp, 33 predicted proteins | sample MGYA00580843_ERZ773006 | MGnify/ENA primary metagenome ERZ773006 (study PRJEB29015, sample SAMEA2738011) | human oral metagenome | biome: human oral; feature: human-associated habitat; material: dental | place: China | collected 2052 ...
CCTCATCTTCTATGGGCTGGTCAGAAATCATTCATGCGTGCTCAATACGGACAACTAGATTTACTGACTTGGAGGTTAGATTTACAACAAGGTTTTGAAGAATGTTTTAGAGTCTTGAAAACAGGTGGAACACTTATTTTTAAGTGGTCTGATGCTCAAGTGAATGTTAAGGAAATTTTGGAATTGGTTCCGCATCAACCGCTTTTCGGTCAGCAACGTGGGACAACTCACTGGATGGCTTTTATGAAATTTTAGGAGGTATTGATGTTAAATCTTTACTTCGTCTATAACGGGCACTGTCAATTCTTCCTTGGGACGTTTAATAACGTTGATGATCTCATTGAACGGATGGAAGACCATCAATGGGCATTCTCGGCTATCACTCACCCAAGGTTTCAGAAGCACATTGGCCAGCGGACGACAAGATTCGACTACGGTGCTAAGGACTGTTATTACTTAGCAACTTTTTCAGGAGGAGAATAATGGCTAAAAATATTTTAACCGATTTAGCATTTGAGAATTTTCACAAATGTATGGGAATTCCTGATTGGAACGAGTCTGATGAAGTAATTCTTGTTAGCTCAGCTAACAAAGAACAAATTGAGTCAGATGAAAGTTACCTTTCAGACGGAAAATGTAATTATCTTGGCAAACGAATTTGTATCTTCTGTGGACAAGTGAAGAAAAATAATTACATCACGCTACATAAATCTATGTTAGAAAAAATTATTAAGACAATGGGATCATTTAAAGAAACGGAAGAAACGGAGGAAAAATAAGATGAATACAAAAATGAATTTGGAAGAAAAGGTTCAACAGTGGTTTGTTGACCGAAATTTACATGAAGCAAATCCTGTCAAACAGTTCTTGAAGCTCATGGAAGAGTCAGGAGAATTATTTGAAGGTATCGCAAAGGATAAATCTGAACTGATCTATGATGCTCTTGGAGACATCCAGGTAGTATTGATTGGACTTGAGCAACAAATCAAGAACGGCGCTCAGATTTCAGCGAATCAACAGGAACTTGAATTGCTGCTGATGGTTTCTAGTCTGGGTAATATCGCTCAGAAGCTATACGCTCATGTCTGTCACAATGAGACACAGATTCCTTTAATCAAAGCAGACTTGATGTTTCTTGATAGCGTGGTTAGCACTGTTTCATTTTTAAATGGAACTACAGCTGAAAGTTGCTTAGAAGAAGCTTATGAAGTCATTAAGGACCGCAAAGGTAAGATGATTGATGGGGTATTTGTGAAAGAGGAGGATTTAGGAAATGAATAAACAAGAATTGATTGAGAAAATCGAAGACTTAGAAACCCTCGGATTGGTTTCCGAGCATATAAACAAGAAGGAAGTTTTAGATTTAGTCGAACTACTAGACGAACCACAGAAACCAACAATCCCGCAGTTTGTTGCGAATATAATTGAAGGAGCAAAAGAAGAAAATCCAGACCCAGAATTAGGAGATACGCTTCAGTACGTTTTGATTAACGGCACTATGGATTTTGCAGAATGGTTCAGCAAGAAATCTAATAGAGAATTATTCGCTCGTGCTTGTATTTTAGGCTACACAGTCGAGAAAGAGAAACTATATCAGGTGAGATTGAAAAAAATAGCTGAGAGAATGGGATATTTAAACCGCTTGAAAGGAACAAGCGAGTTTATGATTTCATATCCAGAGGAAAACAATCTTTACGCTACAAAATTCACCCGAAAAGAACTAGAAGACGCAGGCTTTAGCGAAGTATTTAATAGTCCATTGTTTGAAGTCGAGGAGGTGGAGTGATGGTACAAACCATTGAACAAGCAATAAAAACTGAAAACAAACGCATAAAAATCCCTGCGAAAATCAGACCGTTTGATGTGGGTTATAGAATAGTAAATAAACACGGTCAAGCGCTTGCCTTAAAAAATGGAGCAAGTATATTCGCTTTACCATCGCTTGCTGAAAAAGCGATAAAGAAAGAGTTTGGGAAAAATGATCCAGACTTTGACATTAAGAAGCATTCTGTTGAAGAGGTTGCTATTATCAATTTAAGTAAATTTCATAGTTATTTTGAGGAGGTTGAGTGATGATTATCAAGAATTACAAATATGATTATTCAGCTGGCAGAATCTACTACACAATTGGTGTTGATGGCTATGAATTAGCCGTGGAACATACTAAGACAGAATATGGAAGTGTCCAAAGAGATGATATTGATGATTTCTTGGGTACAGTCGAGGAATACGATTTTCAAGAAGCTGAGATGATTGAAGCATTCGTTGACTTTCAAAATGATTTGCTCTTGTATGGAATTCATTTTGAATTGAGAAATGAGGTCACATAATGAAACGAAAAAGCATATCTAAAACCACTAGACAAAAAGTTTTAGATAAATACGGCGGTCACTGTGCTTATTGTGGCAAGGAATTGGATTTGAAAACTTTGAGAGTAGATCATCTACACCCTCACTATCGAGGCGGAGAAGATAGTTTTGACAACTATATGCCAGCGTGCTATCAATGCAATTTCTACAAATCTACGTTTCTGTTAGAAGAATTCAGAGAGGAGATGTCTACTTTGCACGAAAGAATCACCAAGCCATTTATAGCAAGACTTGGACTGGATTATGGAATCATTAAAATTGAACCATTTGACGGAAAGTTTTATTTTGAGGAGGAACACGAGAAGTGAAACGATTTATCGCAATCTGGATATTATTGTCAGCTACTTTGAACATCTGGCAGAGTATCCACATTAAAAAACTAGAAGAAAAGCGTCCGATGATCGTCTATAAAGCTGATAATCAAGGCGCAGAAATCAAAGGAAGAGTTGTCCAAAAGGAGAGAATAGGGGAACTCTACACGATCACAATTAAAAATTACGGAATATTCGTAGTTACTCAAACAAACTATGAATCACTTAAAGTTGGAGATGAGGTAAGATTGTAATGGCAAAGTACAAGAAACCAACTTACATCATCATTCAGGAAGCGATGGCAGAGCGCATTAGATTTCTGGAAGATGAACTGTATGAAAGGGCCTATAAGGATATTGAAAAGTTAGAAGCTCAAAACGATTTCTTAAGAGGTCTTTGTAACAACCAACTTGAAATCATCATGGATTACGAATGGAAGCAGATGCAAGAGCAGGCTATATTCATAAAAGCTAATACTAGAAAGTGGAGAGCAAGATGCGGCTAAGACTAAAAGAACTTAGAGAGGACTTGTGTATTTCCGTCAAAGATATGGCCAGAGATACAGGTGTTTCCCAAAATACAATTCATTTGTACGAACGGGGTGGATATCCATCCATTAAGCAAATTGAAATGATTGCTAAAACCTATGATGTGAACCCTGCTTGGCTTGTTGGGTGGATAGATGATGAAATGATGCCTGCAATCCAGGTAGTCGAAAAAGTGGTTTACAAAGAAAGTCCAACAGCAAGATTGCCAGATTATTTCAACAATAATAATGACGGTAGGCTTATCAAGTGGAAACAGTCACGAAGATTTCGAGGAGGTAGGATTTGAAGAAATTGAGCGACGAAGACCTCAAAACATTAGACAGAGAACTTTTTAAATTTCAAAACATTCAACGGACAATAGATTTGAGAAGGCTAGAACTAGAAACTCGAAATCCAGATTCTCAAAGTGGGCCCAGCGTAGGAATAAGCAAACCTACCGAAACCATTGCAATCAGAATAGCGGATGATCCAACCTTAAAATTTCTCGAAGGGTTCAAAGCTATTATTAACAAACTCCTGATCAATCTAGTTGATGAGGATAAGGAAATCTTTAATCTGCGCTGGAGATATCCTCAACTGAGATGGGAAGAAATAGCAGAACAGAAATTCATGAGCAAAGCTACAATCTATCGACGTAGAAGGATTATCTTAGAACAGTACGCTATACTGAAAGGTGAGTTGTAAATAAGATTGAGACAAAAGACATCTTGAAGTCTCACAAAAAAAGGTCTATTATGATAGCATGAACTTCTGAAACAAAAACACACATCACACTTTAGGAGTCATCCTTAATTCTAGTCAGAAAAGTTGTCCAACAGAAGTATCGTCAAGAGTCAGCAAATGCTGGCTTTTTGTTTTGGGAAAGGAGGTAGAATATGGAATTTGTATCACCGATAAAAGATAATGACGACATTCAAGCTATGAAAGATTATCTCAGAGAGTGGAATGAGATGTATTATATGCTATTCATTACAGGCCTGAATACTGGTTTGCGAGTTGGAGATATCCTCACATTGAAAGTTAAAGATGTTCAAGGTTGGCACATCAAACTGAGAGAACGGAAGACTGGCAAGCAGATAACAAGACGGATGACAAAAGAACTCAAGAAAGAAATGAGAAGATATGTCGAAGACAAACCATTTCATCATTTCTTATTCAAGAGTAGGCAAGGGAAAAATAAAGCAATCACTCGTGAGAGAGCCTATCAAATTATTCATGAGGCTGCTGAAGAACTTGGCATTGATAATGTTGGAACACATACAATGCGAAAAACGTTTGGTTATAAATATTACAACAAGACAAAGGACGTAGGAACATTACAGAAAATGTTCAATCACTCATCACCTGCAATAACCTTGAGATACATAGGAATAGAACAAGCAGAGCTTGATGATGCTTTACGGAACTTTGTCATTTAATTTTTTTAGATATTACTTTCACATAATGAGTTAAGCATAAGCTAAAAAAATGAAACGCTTTAAAACCCATGATTGATAAGGGTTTGAGATTTAGAGTGAGTTTAACAAAATATAAGATATGTGAAAGTGAGGGATAAAATTGGTATAGTTGGAGGATGAAACATTGGGATTATTTTTAGGATATCTAGTTGTCTATTTTTTAACTTTAATTTTTTTAGTCGTTATTTTTGATTGGGGGAAAAGTGATGTATTAAAGTTAGTTGAGAATGGATTGATATTTCTTTTCTTACCACTCGTATTTGTGTTTGTATCGGCTTATGATTTTATAAACAAAATAAAATGAGACAAAAGGCATCTTGAAGTCTCACGAAAAAGAGTTTATTATGGTAGCATGGTTTTCTTGTATGAGAGGGGATAGGCCACTGGCCTGTCCCTTTTAGTATTGGAAAGGAGGTTTGCTATGTACAACAAACCTATTAGACAATCCTTGAAGTCTAAGAAGTGGGAGAAGTTTCGTGATAGGATAATGCGTAAGCATGATTATCTTTGCCAAGAAAGTTTGCGTTACGGAATTTCTGTTCAAGCAGAAATGGTACATCATATCTTTCCTGTGTCTGAATATCCTGAACTTGAATTTGTTGAATGGAATTGCTTGCCATTGACGAATAAGAAACACAATACGTTTCATGATAGAGTGAATGATAGAGTAATCAACCAAGGATTGTATTGGCAGAAAAAAAGAAAAAAAGAATTTTTAAATTTTTTCAAAAATGAAAAATGAAAATTTTTAGTCCCCCCTCTTTTTGAAAAATCATTTTGGCCAGTAGGGTACCGGTGAAGGGAACTTTTTCCAAGTCGGGGGCCTTCAAACAAAAAGGGGGTAAAAACTAAGCGATTTTGACGAAAGGAGGTAGTTTTTGGCTAAACCAATTACAGCAAAGTCGATTAAGTCAAAAGTGGTCAAGCAGATGAAAGACTTGGGCACTTATCGGAAAGAGTTCGAAATGATCATTGACATTTTCGCAGGTATGTTATACCAGTATCAGAAACTTGCTCAAGATTATGCTGACATGGGTTATCCAGTAACAGACACTTACGTCAATAAGGCTGGTGCTGAGAATGAGCGCAAAGTTCCAATCTTGACAGCGATGGAAATTTTGAGGAAAGACATCCTCAGCTACTCTAATCAGCTTATGATGAATCCTAAGTCGCTCGGTGAGGTAGTAGAACAAGAAGGTGATTCAGTTCTTACTGAGGTCCTGAAGTTTAAGAATGAACTGAAAAAGAAGCGAGTGAAAGATGGATAAAGACTTTGAAAAACGTTTTGCCGATTTTCGCCACGCTACAACCAATCTTGGAAAAGCTAAAGCCTATGTTGATTATGTCCTGAGCTATCAAGAGGAACATAACGAAGAACGGATTTTGGCTGCTGAACGCTTTTTGAGGGATTTGGAAAATCCAGCATATGAGCTTGATGAGGATATAGTGGATTTTGCCGTTCACTTCATTGAGAACTCAATTGTTCATCAGCAAGGAGATGACATGTTTGCCATGTCTATCCGTAACAAGCCTTTGATTTTGCAACCGTGGCAACATTTCACGGTTGTCAATCTCTTTGGGTTCTATCACGCTGGTACGAACGAGCGTAGGTTCAAAGAAGCCTTGATAATGCTGGCACGGAAAAACGGCAAGACCAGTTTTACTGCTGCTATTGCTTTGCTTTATCAGATTTTGGATGCCGATAGTGGTTCAAAATGCTATATCGTGGCCAACTCTGTCAAGCAAGCGCTGGAAGCCTTTAATTTCATCAAGTTCAACGTGGAACGATGGAATGAGAAATCTATCCGTATCAAGGACAATAACCAAGAACACTCTATCACAGCTAATTTTGGAGATGACGGGTCATTCTATATTCAGGCCTTGGCCAACGATGAGAGCCGTTTGGACTCTCTCAATGGCAATGTCACGGTCATTGATGAAGCTCACACGATGAGGAATAGTAAGAAGTATGGTCTTATGAAGAAAACAATGTCAGCATACCGAAACAGTATGCTTTTTGTTATCTCAACGGCTGGTGATATTCCTACTGGATTTCTTGCTAACCGCTTGAAATACTGTCAGAAAGTGCTCAAGCAGTTGGTACAGGATGAGGCTTTATTTATCTTTATTTGTAAAGCCAATCAGACAACGGATGGCGATGTTGGTGACTATCTTGATGATAATGTTTTGAAGATGGCAAATCCATCTTGGGGTGTCACGGTGTCCATGCCTGCTTTGAGAGCTGAAGCCGAGCAGGCTATGAACGATCCACAGACAAGAAATGAGTTTTTCAACAAGACTTTGAATGTATTCACAAACTCTATGAATGCTTACTTCAATCCTGATGAGTTCATCGCTTCAGATAGTCAATACGATTGGACCCTAGAAGAGCTGGCACGTTTACCAATCCAATGGTACGGTGGTGCTGACTTGTCAAGATTGCACGACTTAACCGCTGCTGCTCTTTATGGGGTTTACCATGATGGTGAGAAAGATATTGATATCTGTATCACACACGCTTTCTTTCCTCGTGTCAATGCTCAAAAGAAAGCCAATGACGATGGCATTCCACTTTTTGGCTGGCAGTCTGATGGCTGGCTGACGATGAGCAATACTCCGACCGTTCTCTATGATGATATTGTTAAATGGTTCATCAAGATGAGAGAGAAAGGGTTTAAGATTGCTGCTGTCGGAATGGATAGGAAGTTTGGTCGTGAGTTTCTGACGAAGATGAAACAAGCTCGGTTCAAGATGATTGACCAACCTCAACTTTTCTATCTGAAATCAGAGGGGTTCAGACGGATTGAGTTCAAAGTTAAGAATAAAGAGTTTTACTATCTTCATTCTGACGCTTACGAATACTGTGTGAGCAATGTTAGAGCTATTGAAAAGGTGGATGATGCTGTGCAATATGAGAAATTAGACGGTGACGGTGGTACTGCAAGAATTGACTTGTTCGATGCCAGCGTTTTTGCTTGTATTCAGGCTCTTGCTAATCTTGGTAAGAATCAGAATGTCATGAGCTTCTTTGATTAGGTGACTTATGAATGAAATAGTTTTATCAGAACATGAAATTAATGTGCTAATTAATAAAGGGCGAGTTAAAGTAATTTTAAACGATGAAGAAGTAATCGTTCGTCAAAGCTATACGAAAGATTTGAGGGCTGAAACAGTTAACTGGGATAAACAAATAGTTGATGTCAGTCAGAATATAGTAAGAAACAAACACTTTGATTCACTTTTTCAAAATACTTTTCGCTAGAAAGGAGGTGAGTAAAGATGGGGCTTTTAGATAGGTTTTTGAAACGTGGTAAGAGTCGAGGTGGAACGAATGTTATCACTCATTCAGATTTTGGTCTTTATATCGACGGTGATAGCTATGTGCCACTGGCTCGCAATCCTGATGTGATTGCTGCAGTTAACAAGATTGCTGACATGGTATCTAACATGACCATTCACTTGATGGAAAATACTGACAAAGGCGACATCCGAATAAAAGACGGACTGGCTCGTAAGATTGATGTAAACCCCTGCGATAACATGACTCGCAAAACTTGGATTTTCAAGATTGTGCGTGACCTGTTGCTATTTGGTGATGGTAATTCAGTTCTTCACGTTGAGTATGATCCTGTGAATGATTATATTTTGAACCTGAGACCATTCGCAATGAGTGAGGTCTCTTTCAAAAGTGATGATGTTGGTTATATCGTGAATTATCGTGGTATTGACTACAACTCAAGCGAAATCGTGCACTTTGTAATCAATCCTGATCCAGACAATCCATTTGTAGGGACTGGATATAGGCTTGCTCTGAGGGATATTGTTAGGAATTTAAATCTTGCTACTCAAATCAAAAAAGGCTTTATGAATGGCAAGAACGTTCCTAGCCTGATTGTTAAGGTTGATTCTTCGAGTACAGAATTGGCCACGCAAGAAGGACGAGACAAGGTTGCTAAGAAATATCTTAGCACGAGTCAAGCTGGTGAGCCGTGGATTATTCCTGATGCCTTGCTAGAGGTTGAACAGGTCAAGCCATTAAGTTTGAAAGATATTGCTATCAATGAATCTGTTGAAATTGATAAGAAAACAGTTGCTGGGCTTTTGGGAGTTCCAGCTTTCATTTTGGGAGTTGGTAGCTTTGACAAAGAAGAATACAACAACTTTGTCAATACAACGGTCATGAGTATTGCTACGACAATCACTCAGACATTAACTAGAGACTTACTTGTTTCAAACAATCGGTATTTCAAACTGAATGCTCGCTCGCTTTATTCGTATGACATTACAGAATTGTCATCAGTTGCTGAACAGATGACTAAAAGCATGGCAATGCGTCGAAACGAGTGGAGGGATTGGCTTGGGATGCCGCCTGATCCTGATATGGATGAGCTCCTTGCTCTTGAAAACTTTATCCCACAAGACAGGCTTGGGGACCAGAAGAAACTGAAAGGGGGTGAGGAAGAGAATGAACAAACGGAATAGTTATCGTACCGCTCAATTCAAGACACGAGAAGAAGCTGACACTGGTGATTTGATTTTGAGTGGGTACTTTATCAAGTTTGATGAAGTTACTGAATTGTGGCCTGGTTATTTTGAAGTGATTAAGCGTGATGGTGTTGAAAAAGCCATCAAAGGAGCTGACATCAGGGCATTATTTAACCATGACGACAGTTTGGTGCTTGGTCGGACTGGCAATGGAACGGTCACTTTGGGAGTTGATGACATCGGCCTTTACGGTGACATCATTATCAATAAAGATGATCCGCAAGCTGTTGGGGCCTATGCTCGTGTTCAGCGTGGTGATGTGATTGGATGTAGCTTTGGTTTTATCCCAATCAAAATCAACACGGAAGAGCAAGCAGATGGTTCGTACCTGGACACTATCCTAGAACTGGAAATCTTTGAAGTGAGTCCATGTACTTTCCCAGCCTATCCACAAACGGAAATTGCTGCACGACAGAAAGACTTTGAAAGTCAACAGCGTGCCAATCGTGAAGCGCTGGACAAGCGCAAAAAAGAAATTAAGGAGAAATTTAACCTATGCACAAATCATTGATTTTAGGCGCTCGTATGCGCAACAAAGCAGACAAAGTAGTAGAGCTTGAAGAATCAATCAAAGAATTGAACAAACGCTCTGAACTCGAAGCGAAAAAACTGGATCAAGCTGGAACTGAAGAAGAAGTTTCAGCAGTTGAAAAGAGCCTTGAAGACATCCAAAAAGAATTGGATGAAAAAATGGCAGAAAAAGAACAACTTGAAAAAGAAATCGAAGATTTGAAAAATCAAGTTGAAGAACTAAATCGTAAAGCACCGACTTACCCAAGCCAAGAAAAACGTGGAGGACAGAAATTGGAACAACGTGACGCAGTACTAGAATTCATCCGCTCTCGTGGACAAAAACGCACAGGTGTTAAAACAACAGATGTAGGAGCAATTATTCCGAAAGAGGTTTTGGAGCCACAAAAAACACCTGAACGTCAGAACCCATTGCTCAACCTTATTCATATTGTCAAAGTAACAAGTGGTTCAGGTACTTACCCAGTTCTGAAAAAATCAAATCGTAAGATGACAGAAGTTGGTGAGCTTGAAGAAAATCCAGAATTAGGAAAAACAAAAATCACTGAAGTTGATTACAAAATCAAGACCTATCGTGGTGAACTTCCTATTTCTCGTGAAGCTATTGAAGATGCGCAATACGATCTCATCGGAATCCTTCAAGAAGATATCCAAGACCAAGACGAACAAACAAAATTGGCAATTGTTGCGGATGTTATGAAATCCGCAAAAGTTGTAAACGCTAGTGGACTTGATGGAATCAAGGACATTTTGAACACTAAGATTTCATCTGTTTATAAAAAATCTCTTGTCGTTACTGACTCTATGTTCAACGCATTGGATAAAGTTAAGGACAAGGACGGCCACTACATGCTTCAACCTGACATCACTTCACCAACTGGATACTCATTCTCAGGTAAAACAATTTATCCAGTTGAAGATACACTACTAGGTCAAGAAGGTGAAATGAAATTCTTCATCGGTGATGTCGAATACTTCCTTACATTGTTTGACCGTATGGAATTGACCGTGAATTGGGAAGATAATCATAAATTTGGTAAGAACCTTGCATCATACCTTCGTTTTGATATCAAGAAGACAGATGAAGATGCTGGGGTATTTGGAACTTACACTGATGTTGTAGCTTAAGGAGGTGGCGTATGAGCTATAAAGTAATTCGTCCTTTCAAGGACTTGGTTGATCCTGAAAAACATGACTATGCTGTTGGCGATATCTTCCCTCGTGAAGGATATGAGCCCACAGATAGCTTTACCAATGGTCTTTTGACTGGCGCTAACACTGCTGGTTCCATCTTCCTTGACATTTTGGGAGATGATGAACCTAAAAAGCCAGCTCCTGAAACCAAAGAAGTGAAAGAAGATCCCGCAGTTGAACAGGAAGAAACAGTTGAGGAAACAGTTAAGGAAACTGCTGAAGAGCCTGCTAAGGAAGTTGAGGAGTAAACATGAACGAAGGTCAGCTTTTAGAATTGCTGAAGCTTAAGTTGGGTATTTCAACCTACTTGAGAGACAAGCCGTTAAAAAAAATCATTTCAAGTGTCATCACTGAATTGACCGATAACCTCGGTATCGAGCTTGTTGGTGAGCGTGCTGACCATGAAATGTTTATCGTTGACTATGCTGCTTATCGCTATGAGGGTGGGGTGGATATGCCACGTCACCTTCAATGGCGACTGCATAATTTACAGATAGCATCAAAGAAAGAGGTCAAGAATGTGGAATCATGAAATCAAACTGATCTCTAAAAAAGTCACAGGTAAGGACAAGTTACTACAACCAATCTCTGAAGATGTTGAAGTTACTCTGTTGTGTCGTAAAAAGAAGGTTACTCGCTCTGAATTTTATCAGGCGAACCAGGCAGGTCTAAAACCGAGCTTGGTCGTTGAGATTCGAAATTTTGAGTATGAGAATCAGGAGTTTGCGAAATTTGAAGGCAAGCAATATCGTATCTTGAAAACCTATCCTATTGATTCTGAAATTTTAGAGTTGACTTTATCAGAGGTATTGAAATGAGTAATGACCTTGCTAATTTGATAGCGAAAGAGCTTGCAGCTTACTCTGATGAGGTTACTGAAGAAGTGGATAAGATTGCAGAGCAAGTGGCCGATGAGACTGTGGATGAGTTAAAAGAGACAAGTCCGAAACGGTACGGAAAGTATCGTAAAAGTTGGAAAAAGAAGAAGTTGGCCAATGGCTCTTTTGTTGTGTTCAACACAGTTGCAAGTCTTACTCACATACTTGAAAACGGGCACCTTTCAAGAAATGGTGGTCGTGTCGCTGGTATCGTCCACATCAAGCCAGCTGAAGAAAAAGCAATTCAGAACTTTGAGAAGCGTATCAAGGAGATTGGGAAATGAAGCTATCAGACTTTGCTGCTATTTTGGAACAGGCAAACTTGCCTGTCACTTATCGAGCGTTTAAAACTGGGAACGCTCCTGATCTACCTTACCTGGTCTATTATGAATCGAGTCCAGCCATCAATGCAGCTGACAACACGGTTAATCATCAGATTAAGAGCGCGACAGTAGAGCTAGCTTTTGAGCGGAAGGATGAAGATTTGGAAGAACGTCTGGAAGAGCTGTGGGCAACCCACGAGCTCTTCTTTGAAGTTCAAGAAGAAACATTTATCGAGACTGAAAGACTCTATGTCAAGTCTTATACGGTCTATCTATACTAAGGAGGAATGACATGACTCAAGAAAATAAAGTAACCTTTGGCCTAGAAAACGTACATATCGCACCTGTCAAAACACTTGCAGCAGATGGAGTTATCACTTACGGCGATGTTTTTCGTTTTCCTGGGGCAATGGAGCTGACACTTGACACAAAAGGGGAAACAACTCCTATCAAGGCAGACAACAAGGATTACCATTTCATGAATTCAAATGAAGGATATGAAGGTAAACTTAAAATTCCGCACATCATCGATGAATTTGCAACAAAAATTCTCGGTGAAATCAAGGATCCTCAGACGGGTGTCATGACTGAAAAAGCAGATGCGAGCTTGACAGAGTTCGCAATGATGTTCCAGTTTGAAGGCGACAAAAACAAGACTCGCTATGTGATGTACTACTGTTTTGCCAGTCGCCCATCTCTTGGCTCAAAAACTAAGAATGGGACATCAACCAACGAACGTGAACTTAGTTTCAAAGCTAGCCCTCGTCCATTGGATACAGTTGTTAAACGTTCAATCACATCAACTGATGACAAGGATGCGTATGACAACTGGTTCAAGAAAGTGTATGAACCTACTGCCGTTGCAGCTTAAGGAGAAGATCTATGCGTAAAATCGTTTTGGTTGGTGATCAGGAGTATGAGTTGGGCACTAATGGCTATACTCCTATCGCTTACAAGCAACAATTTGGGAAAGATTATTTCCAAGATTTGTTCTCAATGTTGAAAAATCAATCATTCATGAATGAATTGAACAAGCTGGAAGCTGAAAAAGAATTGACAGCGACTGACATTGACATTTCAATGCTAGAAGAGTTTGATATGACCTTCTTCAACCGTCTTTTTTGGACCTTTGCTAAATCTGCAAATCCTCACATCAAGCCTTATGAACAATTTTTCATGGAAATGGAAGTCTTTCCGATTCAGGAAGTTGGTCCTGTGTTGATGGAAATGCTGAATGCGAGCATGACGACAAAAAAGCACCAGATGACTCAGAATCAGCTAGCGAAGAAATCTTCACAGTAGAGTCATACTTATCTTGCTGTAAAGAAACTGGTCTGTCTATTGATGATCTAAAGCACATCTCAATCGGAATGGCTCTGGATTATCAGACGGATTATGTGAATTTAAGGAGTGAGGATAAGGGCGGCGAACGGAAGGCCACGCAAGCTGATTTTGACAGTTTTTAAAGAAAAAATGAGTGCTGAGAGAGCGATTCTGAGACCAAGTTCATTGGTCTGACTGCATTATCAGTCGTAGAAATTCTCTCAGCGCTTTTCTATTTTTTATGAAAGGAGGAAATATGGCAGGAAATATCAAAGGTATCAAAATTGAAATTGATGGTGATACGCAGCCCTTACAAAAGGCCCTGAAAAATGTCAATAAGGCTGCTACTGATGCAAGTCAGGAGTTGAGACAGATTGACAAGGCCTTGAAGTTTGACACTGGTAACGTAACGCTCCTGACTCAGAAGCAAGAAGTCTTGCAAAAGCAAGTTTCGACGACAAAAGAGAAACTAGAAACTTTGAGACAAGCTCAGTCTCAGGTAGAACAGCAGTTCAAAAATGGGAATATCGGTGCTGATCAGTACCGTGCTTTTCAACGTGAAGTCGAAGTTACTCAAAATGTCCTAAAAGGATATGAGGGTAAGCTTGCAAGTGTGAACCAGGCATTATCTGGAAACGGTCAAGCGACAGAAAACAATATCAGTAAACTAAACAATTTGCAGAATGAACAGAGCCAACTAGCATCCGAGATGGAAAAGGTGACAAGTTCATTTAAACTGCAAGAAAGCGCTTTGGGTTCAAATGCTAGTGAAGCCGAGAGAAATGCTCTTGCTCAGAAAAAGATTGGTGCCCAGTCTGAGATTGTAAGTAAACAGATTTCAAATCTAGAACAGCAATTGGAAATCACTAAAAAAGAATTTGGTGAGAACTCCACACAAGCCAACAAGATGGAAGCTGAGCTCAATCAGGCAAAGACCGCTTTTAATCATCTCAATGATGAGATGAATGGAACCAAGTCTGCTGCTGATAGCACTCAAGAAAGTTTAAGTGAAATCTCAAGAAATTTAAGAGCAGAACTACTTCAACAGTTTAGTGAGAAGTTGAGTGCTATTTCAGAAAAGCTTGTGGAAGTAGGAAAAGAAGCGTTAGAAGCAGCTGCTCAAATGCAAGCTAGTAATGCTCAATTTACTACCGTTTTCGGAGATATGGAAACCCAAGCAAGAGAAGCGTTGAATGCTATTGGTCAGGAAATGGATATTGTCCCAGAGCGATTGCAAGGATCATTCACTCAGATGGCTTCATTTGCCAAAACTTCAGGATTGGATACAGCAGAAGCTTTGGATCTTACTTCTCGTGCAACTAGGGCAGCAGCAGACGGTGCAGCCTTCTATGACAAATCTATTGAGAGCGTGACAGAGAGCTTACAATCTTTTTTGAAGGGAAACTTTGCTAACGATGCGGCTCTTGGTATCTCTGCGACGGAGACAACTAGGAATGCAGCTGCAAATAAATTGTACGGAAAGTCATTCAAGGACTTGAGCGAAGCGCAGAAGCAATTGACCTTGCTTCAGATGGTTGAAGACGGGAATAAACTTTCAGGAGCACTTGGACAGGCTGCAAGAGAATCAGACGGCTTAGAAAATGTGATGGGGAATCTGAAACAAGCCGGAACCAATGCATTGTCTGCTATAGGTCAGCCACTTTTAGAAATGATGATTCCAGTGTTTCAAACATTGGCAAGCATTGTGAAGGGTGTGGCTGAGCTGTTCAGTTCCTTACCTGCTCCAGTAAAAGATTTTGTTGTTATTTTAGGAACAGTTGTGACTGCTGTAGGGGTCATAGCCCCCATATTCTTATCGTTGCAAGCCCTTGCTGAGTTTTTAAAAATATCTATTGGAGAAATGATAATTGCCGCATTGCCAATTATTGGAACAGCTATTGCAATTGCTGCTGCAGTTGCTGCAATTATTGTTATTGTAAAATATCTCTGGGAAACTAACGAAGGTTTTCGAGATGCGGTCACGACCGTTTGGAATGCGATTCTTGAGGTTATCAATGCAGTCGTATCAGAGATTTCTAATTTTGTCATGAGTATCTTTGGAACGGTTGTTGCTTGGTGGACGGAGAACCAGGAACTTATTCGAGCAAGTGCTGAGACTGTCTGGAATGCAATTTATACGGTCATCAGTACAATACTGGAAATTTTAGGTCCACTCATTCAAGCCGGTTGGGATAATATCCAACTTGTCATTACAACAGCTTGGGAAGTCATCAAGACTGTAGTTGAAACTGCAATCAATGTTGTTTTAGGCATCATCAAGGCAGTCATGCAGATCATTACAGGTGACTGGTCAGGAGCATGGGAAACAATCAAGGGGGTGTTCTCAACTGTATGGAATGCTATCCAAAATGTTGTTCAGACCATCTTCACAGCTATCCAATCGTACATTTCAAATACGATAAACGCCATTTCAAGCACAATTTCAAATGTATGGAATGGAATTTCAAGTACAATTTCAAATGTATTAAATGGTATTTCAAGCACTGTTTCAAGCGTGTGGAATGGGATTAAAAATTCCATCGGCAGTGCTATCAATGGGGCGAAAGACCTTGTCAGTACGGCTATCAATACCATCAAAGGATTGTTCAACTTCAGCATTAGTTGGCCACACATCCCACTACCTCACTTCTCTGTAAGTGGTTCGGCCAACCCATTAGATTGGTTGAGCCAAGGAGTGCCAAGCATCAGTATTGAATGGTATGCAAAAGGTGGTATCATGACGAAACCAACCATTTTTGGAATGAATGGCAACAACTTTATGGTTGGTGGTGAAGCTGGGAATGAAGCGGTATTGCCACTTAATGATAAAACACTTGGTGCTATCGGTCGAGGTATTGCTCAGACAATGGGTGGAACTTCACCGACCATCAACATTACCATTACTGGTAACACTGTCAGAGAAGAATCTGACATCAGTCGGATTGCTGATGAGGTAGCGCAGCGGATTGCTGACGAATTGCAACGTAAGACACAATTGAGAGGAGGGGTTGCATGGTAAAACATAATGAGCTTGTGATTGACGGTGTGAGAACATCGTCTTTTCCCTTTAAGGTCATTGTCCATGATTCTCCCTCAATCGCTCTGGGAGACAGCAAGACGGCTCTCTTGGAGCATGGTGGCATTAGTGGAGCAATCGTTCAGACGAACAAACATAGGGAATTGGTCAAGAAAACCTATACGATTTACTTGGTCAAACCGACTGAAGAACAGATGAACCAATTTATGAGTCTGTTCATCCGTGAGAAGTTCTGGTTAGAGAGTGAGCGAGTCAAAACAACTCGACTTTGGTGCTATAAGGTCAATGTGACCGACCTTGAAGAAATAAAACCTGGTCTTTATATGACCAAAGCGACCTTCACTTGCCACCCTACCAAATACTTTAAAGACACCGATACACAGAGATTGACAAGAAGTGGGATTTTGACTGTTCAAGGTTCTGCTCTTGCCTTCCCTAAAATCACAATCGTTGGCCAGAGCGCTGTTGAGACTTCGTTTACAATCGCTGGTCAGGTCATCCGTCTTGAACGACTCACTGAATCACTTGTGATGGTCAATAATCCTGACAATCCTAGCTTTAAAACAACAACAGGAAAACCAGTGAAATGGTCAGGGGATTTTATCACAGTTGATCCAGCGAAAGTGAAGAATGTTGGGGTTGTTCTAGGTCCAGGTGTTCAATCGCTTGAAATCGAGACAGTTTGGGGGTGGGCATAATTGCTTTATTTGCTTGATAAAGATGTGAGAAGCGCTCGTTGGAATGGAGAGCCACTTCATGAAGCGACTTCTGCAATTGTTAAAGAGACCATGAATGGCGATTTCACCTTAACTGTGAAATATCCTATTTCTGATTCTGGTATTTATCAGCTCATCAAAGAAGATACGCTGATAAAGGCTCCGACTCCTGTTCTTGGTGCGCAGCTATTTCGTATCAAGAAACCCGTTGAACACAATGATCATCTGGAAATCACAGCCTACCACATCTCAGACGATGTGATGCAACGGTCTATCACACCAGTGAGCGTGACTAGTCAGAGCTGTAGTATGGCTCTTTCTCGCATGGTTCAAAACACCAAAACTGCTTTGGGGGATTTTTCTTTCAATAGTGATATCCAGGATCGTAGGACATTCAACACGACTGAAACAGAAACTCTGTACTCTGTATTGCTGGACGGTAAGCACAGTATAGTTGGTACATGGGAAGGCGAGCTGGTTCGTGATAACTTTGCGATGACTGTCAAAAAGAATCGTGGTGAGAATCGCGGTGTTGTTATCACGACACACAAGAATCTGAAGGACTACCAACGCACAAAAAACAGTCAGAATGTTGTCACAAGAATTCACGCAAAGTCGACTTTTAAACCTGAAGGTGCTAAAAAAGAAACGACTATCAGAGTGACTGTTGATAGTCCTATTATTAACTCTTATCCTTACATCAATGAAAAAGAGTATGAGAACAACAACGCAAAAACTGTTGAAGAGTTGCAGAAATGGGCACAGGCTAAATTTACAAATCAAGGCATTGACAAGGTCTCTGACGCTATCAAGATTGAAGCTTATGAACTTGATGGTCAAGTAGTTCATATGGGTGATACAGTCAACCTTAAGAGCTGGAAGCACAATGTCGATTCATTTAAGAAAGCTGTTGCTTATGAGTTCGATGCCTTGAAAGAAGAGTACATCTCTCTGACTTTCGATGATAAGGCAGGCACTGGTGGTTCTATGGTTTCTGGTGGCTTATCTAGCGCAGCCGATGCAATCCTTGGAGTAACAGAATCAGCTCAAGAAATTGCCCTTGAAAAGGCTCTTCAAAACGCTGACTTAGATTTTGATCATCTAGCTGGATTGCTTAGACAGGAAATTGCGGACGGAGTCGAACTTGCCAAAGCAAAAGCGGAAGAGGCCAAGCGTCAACTATCTGATGTCATTGATCAGCGATTTAGCAGTTTTGACAACGGTCCATTACAAGAAGTCAAGCGCAGGGCTGAAGAGGCCTTGAGAAACGCTGATGCAAACAGCTTACTCGCTCAGGAAGCGAAGCAAATCAGTGAGCAAGTGAGACAGCAGCTTGATAACAAGGCCGACCTCGTCGAATTTCAGCGAGTTAAGGAAACTAATCAGCTCTATGAGCGCATTATCGGGCGTAGTGAGTCCGATATTGCTGAGAAAGTATCACGAATGGCTTTGACCAATCAATTATTTCAAGTTGAGGTTGGCAAATATGCCAACGCAGGTGGTCCGAATATGCTCCGAAATTCGAGGGCAGACGACGGTTTGAAGCATTGGACAGAAGCGAATGGTCGACTAGGCTTCACATCACACGTCTTCTATTTCAACGGCCAAAAACGCATGTTTGAGTTGAGACCAGGCGCAGTCGTTCAAAGCCCACGTTTCATCGTCAAACGAAATACAGACTACGTTTTTAATATTTTGGCATTTGACAACAACTCGAAGTATTTTAGAGTGTATTTCTGCAAGCGCAAAAAAGGGTCTAGAGCTGATTTTGAAGAAAAACAGCTTGTTTTTGATGGTCAGCCAAGATGGGTGGACGGTGCGGTTTTCGATAACGGTAGAACGGTCAAGAAATCATTCAAGTTTAATGTTGGTGACTTCGATGACGGTTATCTGCAATTCGAGTACGACCGAAACAATCCAAATAAATGGGGCGGTCTATTCATGACTGAGCTTGATTTCTACGAAGGCTCAAATGACCGCAAATGGCAACCAGCACCCGAAGATGCGACTCTAGAGACAGATAAGACTCTTGAAGCAACTCAAACTAAAATGACTCAACTTGCAGGCTCGTGGGCAGTTCAGAATTTGACAAGCGCAGGTTCAATAGTTTCACAGATTAACGCAACGAACAATCAAATTCTGATTGAAGCTGAGAAGATTCGTCTAAAGGGTAAGACCTTGCTTGATGAACTGACAGCGATTGATGGTTACTTTAAGCGACTATTCGTAGGCGAGGGTAACTTTGCCAAGCTAAATGCTGAGATTATCGGGGCGAATACTATCACAGCTGATAAGCTAATCATGGACTCGGCCATGGCTCAGTTGTTCGTTTCAAACGATATCTTTACGGACACGCTTGCTTCAAAGACAGCATTTATCAATAAGCTTCGTTCGGTAGTAGTATCCGCGACTTTATTTGAAGGTTTCAAGGGTCGAATCGGTGGCTTCCAAATTGGTACGCATGATAAGGATCCTTCGACTTACTGGCTCACAGGTACTAATTCATTTGCCGTAGGAATGAGTAACGGTAGTACTCAATGGGGCCAAACTGCTCTTTGGGTCAACTGGGGAAATGACTGGGGCAAGCCAGGCAACGCTGCTTGGTTTGTTAAAAGGACAGGCGAAATGTACTGTTATAATCGAGCTCATTTTTGGAATACCCCAAAAATCAACGGTAGCTTAGAGGTAACCGGTGAAATTTTTTATGTTACGGACAGAGAAAAAAATATTGGAGGGTATTGGATTTCTTCTCCAAATTATAAAAGAATTGAAAATTCAAACGGTTATCTTTATTTGTATAGGGCTTCTGGTTATGACTGGGTACCTCTTAACAAAGAAATCTCAGACCGTCGCTATAAGTCAAATATCGAAGCTAGCCAAGTCTCAGGCCTTGATATTATCGAGAAACTCAAGACGTACAGTTATCGCAAAGAATACGATGGCAAAATCGAGGATATCGCTTGCGGTATTATGGCGCAAGATGTTCAGAAGTACGCTCCTGAAGCATTCTTTGAAAATCCAGATGGCGCATGCTCATATCGTACATTTGAATTGGTGCCTTATTTAATCAAGGCAATTCAAGAGCTCAATCAAAAAATAGAAAAATTGGAGAAAACAGCATGAATGAACAAATTCCTAAACTAACGATCAACTCGCTAGCCGATAAAATCTCAAAAGAAGCTATTCAGGCAGCAACCTACGAGTCTCTTTATACGACCGCTACAATCAAACTTGAGCAGATGAAGAAAATCATTGAGTCTGACGAAGAACTCAAAGCTAAATTTGAAGAAGTGAAAGGAAAAATGACAAATGGCAATCAATAACTATGAATTGGCAGTCAAGCCTTACACAAGAGGTTTGGGCGGTAACACGGTTACAGTAGTGGAGATTCGTCTCTCAGATGGTCCCCGTTACAGCACGAACCTGCGCGAACTTGCAGGAGACCGGACTAACGAGCAAGAGGACGTTTTGATTCAAGCAGTGCTTGATATCATCAAGGCAGAATTAGATCCAGGCTCTGCAATCGTGAAGGCGCAAGCTAAACTTGAAGAGGCTGAGCATAAAATCGCTGAGAACGCAAACAAGCAAAATGCACTCTCTACACTCGTTAAACAGACTCAAGAGAACACTCGTTTGAATGGTAAATTGCTTCATATTATGGTCTTGAACTCGGTCATGAGCAAGAATATTGCTTATGGGACGATTTACAAAGAGTTAGTTGAGCTCATTCCACTTGCTGAAATCGGCAAAACTTACCTTGCGAACGACCTCATCACGATTGAGGATTCTAGCCACATTGAAGTGAATGGCGAAGGCAAGCGTATCTTGGTTCATTTGAATAAGGAATTTACTTACAATGGTGAGCCTGTCAGCGCATTTGTGACGAACGGTACCCTGGAGCAAAACGGAACGGGTGTCGCTTGGAAATTTGAAGGGAAAGAATAGGAGATATATGCCAGGATATGAACGATTTTTCGTACAGATTTTCATAACCCTTATCCCTGTAATTGGTCTTTATTTTTCGATGAAAGATAAAGCTACCAAGCAAGAAAATCGTCTTACGATTTTAGAGAAAGATATTGAGAATTTGCACGAATTCAAAACATCAGCCAATAAAAGGCTCGATAATCACGATGAGCAGAACAAAGCTATCTTAGTTCTAGCCGAGCAAGTGAAATCGCTTGGTGAGGATGTAAGAGAGCTTAAAAGCTTGATTCAAAATAAACAACAGTAAAAGGAGAAATAAAATGATTAACTGGAAATTGCGCTTGCAAAACAAAACAACACTCATTGCTCTATTAGGAGCAATCTTCCTTATGGCTCAGCAGTTTGGTCTTGAAATCCCCAAAAATATTCAGGACGGTGTGAACACATTCGTTTACATCCTTGTATTGATTGGCGTTGTCAACGACCCAACAACTGCAGGAATTTCTGACAGCAAACGTGCCCTTGAATATCAAGAACCGAGTGAGGACTAGACCATGGATATTGACACAAGCAGACTACGAACTGACCTTCCACAAATTGGGGAACAACCATATCGACAAATTCATGCACATTCAACGGGCAATCCAAATTCAACTGCCCAAAATGAAGCAGACTACCACATGCGTCGGCCTGTTGATTCAGGCTTTTTCTCGCACGTTGTCGGCAACGGCCGTGTGATGCAGA
>ERZ773006.378-NODE-378-length-21864-cov-6.70494_pt1 | contig 21864 bp, 29 predicted proteins | sample MGYA00580843_ERZ773006 | MGnify/ENA primary metagenome ERZ773006 (study PRJEB29015, sample SAMEA2738011) | human oral metagenome | biome: human oral; feature: human-associated habitat; material: dental | place: China | collected 2052 ...
TAGGAAGATGAAGGATATATATAATAGAAGATAAAATAGTAAAAAGATTAATAATAGTAAGGATATTAATAGATTTAGTAACTAGAGAATTATTAGGATTAGTATAAGAATTTTTTTTAATAATAAATAATTTAATAAGGAAGAAGTTAATTATGCTAATAAAAAGAAAATTAGCGAGAGCAAAATTCAAGAACCAAAAGAATAGCAGGATAAGAATAGATACAACAACAATAATTTGGATAAAAAGAATAATAAGTTCCATGTTTATGAGACCTCTTTCGATAAGTTAATATATAATATATATATCATGTTTTTATTATATTGTCAATCAAACAGTTACAAAAAAATATGAAATTCTGATATATTTAATATACATTGTACTACATTATAAATAAAAAAAATAATGATATATAAATAAAGGATGATAAAATATGGTATTTACAAGAGAAGATATAAATAAATTACATTACACAACTGGTGAGGTAGCTGAATTATTTCAGGTGTCAGTAAAGACGATACAAAAATGGGATAATAAAGGTATATTAAAATTTGAAAGAAGTCCCACAAATAGAAGAGTATTGTCTAAAGAAAGTTTAATAGAGTATTTAAAAAGTAAGAATATGTTTTATGAAGACCCTATAGGAGAAAAACGAGATGTAATTTATGCTAGAGTTTCCACATTAGGACAACAGAAACAAGGTGATTTAGATAGTCAAGTAGATTATATATTATCAAAATGTTCAGATTTAAAGAATGTTTTAGTAATGAAAGAGTTGGGTAGTGGATTAAATAGTAAAAGAAAGAAAATACTCCAATTACTTGATTTAGTAATGGAAGGTAAAGTAAACAGGATATTCGTTACATATAAGGAAAGATTAACAAGATTTGGATTTGAATATATAGAATCAGTATGTAGACATCATGGTGTAGAGATAGTAGTAATGCACGATACAATACAAAAAACAGTAAGTGAAGAATTAGCAGAGGACATAATGATGTTGTTAGCTTCGTTTAGTGGTAAAATGTATAGATTAAGAGGTCATAAGAATAAGAAAGGATTAGAGAATGAATAAAGAAAATATTAAGACAATAGATGACTTGGAAGATTTTTTAGGGGAAGAAAAAGTTGCTGAATTGTTTATGCAACATTACATTAAGAATATAGGGTTAAAACTTAAAATAGACAAAGAGTTAGAAGAGTTAGATTTATTTAATATAGGATAAGGCAGGATTTATTTAATGAGTAGTGTACTTACATACAAAGTAGAAATAAAAAATAATCAATTCAATACAGAGTTATGTAAGTATAGTTCTGATTGGATGAAGGTATATTGTAAAATTCAGCGTCAAGTTTGGCACAGAATTAAACAATTATATATGAAATATGGATCTATTGATTTAAAAATGATGAATAATTTAACATCTGAACTAAGGTCAAATTATGATTTAACAGCAAGATGTTTAGATTCCATAGTAAATAATATGATTGGTAGATATGAAGCTTTAAAAGAATCAAAGAAAACTGAATTAACAAGGCTAGAAAGAAAGATAGAAAAAACAGAAGCAATAATAGAGAAATTAAAGAAGGATAAAATAAGATTACAAGAAAAAGCTAAGGAAAATAAAATTGATTCTGAGAAACTAAAAGAATTAAGAAATGTAAAAATAAAATTACATTGGAGATATGATAGATTAAATAAATTAAAATCAAGATATAATTTAATAGAAGATGAGATTTTAAATAATAGATTAAAATTATGTTTTGGCACAAAAGAATTATTAAAGAAAAATTTATCAAAATTCAGAAATAAAAGAGATAATGAGATCTATTTCATTGGTAGATCTAGTGATACTACTGGAAACAATAATTTACAATTAAAATATAATAGAAGATTAAATCAATTTTATTTAAAAGTAAGAAAAGAAATAGATTTAGAAAATGGAAAATATGTTTATGGAAAAATACATTTCAACAAAGACAGGACAAAAATAATAAAAGATATATTACGGAGAAAAGATACTGCTTTATCCTATAAAATTAAAAAAGAAAATAATACATTTTACCTTTATTTAACTTTTAAAGTAAAACACAGAGCTGAAAGTTGTATAACAAGAAATTCAAATGGAGTAATTGGAGTTGATTTTAATAAGGGTTTTGTGTCAGTAACAGAAACAGATAAACATGGTAATATGGTAAAAACCTTTAATATAGATTATAGATTCAAGCAGGGAAATAAAACTAAAACTGATTTAGAAAAAATAGCATGTGAATTAACAAAATATTGTTTAGAAACAGGAAAAGATTTAGTTGTAGAGAAGTTAGATTTCAAGAAGACAAAAGATAGTATAATATCTGGTAAAGGAAGAAAATATAACGAGATGATAAGTAGTTTTCCATATAGAATATTTGGAAATGTGATTATATCAAGATGTGTAAAGAATAAAATTTATTTAAGACAAGTAAACCCTGCATGGACAAGCTATATTGGTAATATTAAATTTGCTCCATCTAAAAAATTAAATATACATTCAGCTGCTAGTTTTGTTATTGCTAGAAGAGGAATGTTTATAAATGATTCATTATCAGAAAAAAGAATGAAAAAAATAAAGAAAAAACGCAAAAAATACGAAAAAAGAATTGAAAAATTAAAAAGACCTAATAACAAATATTAATTTATTATTTTTGTCCTTGATAAGACTTTAAACTTTCAATATAGGCATTATCCAGAACCAGACCAAGAGATTGAAGTTTTGGCTATGTTGCTTGTATAAAAAATCATTAACTTAATATAAAATAGGATATTGCCAAATACTTATTAATATTGGATTGACCGCTGATATAGAATATAATTTTTACTTTTAAAGTTAAATTATAGGAAATTGAGGTACAACAAGGTTAATATAGTGAAATTGAATATTTTATATTATTAAAATAGGAACTTGCTCTTTGAGTTGTTAAAAAAGTTACTGTTGTCATTGAGGACCCTGACATTAAACGATCTTAGGAAACTTATGTTTTTAATCTTATAGAATATATCCTGTTCTATATCCTTTGTTCCTCAATAGGAGAATATAAAAAATATAAATGTTAATATTATTCGTAGATGCGATTTTAAGCCATGATACGTACTATCTATTAATCAGGAAAAATGATGATTTTGTAATTTGTGTATAATTCATCATAAATACAGAATTTAACGTCTACGTTCAATCTACAGTAAAAAATATTTTTTCTTTTTTTGATTAATGAGTTGACAGATAATAAATATTATTATATAATTAAAATGTAATAAAATTATATAAACGTACAAGGAGTAAAAAATGATTAAAACGACTTACCATGTAGGATATTTTGAATTTGATAATTTAGAAGATGCTGAAATTTTTGATAAATATTTAGAAGTTTTCTCTAAAGAGCAATTAGATGTAATTTATTCTGGTTATCAATCTAAAATTGATTATACTATTTATGCTAAACCTGAGTTCAATGAAGACCAAATGGAACAAATCAGGTCTGGTTTAGAAAGTAAATTGGATGTTCGTTTTTATGCTAATGCTGAATTTAATTTTCATCAAATGCGGCAAATTATTTATGGATTAATAGAAGGTTTAGACGTAAGTATTTATTCTAAGCCAGAGTTTGATTGGGTACAAATGAAAATGCTTCGTTTGGGTTTAGAAAAAAGTCTTGATGTAACTGTTTACGCTAACCCTGAGCTTAATTATTTACAAATGGAGCAAATTCGTGAAGGTTTAACAAAAAATTTAGATGTAACATGGTATGCTAAGCCAGAATTTGATTATGAACAAATGATTCAAATTCGATTAGGTTTAGAGGGAAATTTAGATGTAAGTATTTATTCTAAAGATGAATTTAATACAGCTCAGATGAAACAAATTAGGATAGGCTTGAAGCAAAATCTTGATGTCTCTATTTATGCAAAATCTATTTTTGAAGCATCTCAAATGAAAGAAATTCGTTTAGCTCTTTCAAATAATATTGAAATGGATTTAAATTCTTTTATTAATAATTAAATCTATTGTTAAGGTACTATCTATTAAATTAGATTAGTACCTTTTCTATTGTTTCTAGTTTGAAAATCTAAAAAGAAGAATATATTACGGTTTGATATTTCTAAAAAACAAGAGGTGAGATAAATGGCAAAATATCATGTAAAGAAAGATGGTACACCTGGATTATGTAAAGCACAAGAAGGTAATTGCCCATTAGGAGATTCAAGTCAACATTTTTCAAGTAAAGCAGAAGCACAAGAATATGCTGATAAAAAGAATGAAATAGCAGCTAGGAATAAAGAAATTTATGATAATTTAAATAAAGATGATTTTAGAGATACACAATTAGATTCAATAGAAAGCGGGATGGAAAAAGGTTTAGATATTTCAAAATTTGCTGACCCCAGATTTGAAATGGGTCAAATGGGAATGATAAAATATGGGATGATAGAAGGTCTAGATGTAGATTTATATGCAAAACCTGAGTTCCATTATCTTGAAATGGAATTAATTGTAAAAGGTTTAGAAAAAGGATATGACGCTTCTATTTATGCTAAACCCGAATATGATTACTCTCAAATGTATGCGATTTATGATGGATTAGAAGAGGGTCTTGATGTGAGTGTTTATGCTAAACCTGAATACGATTCTAATCAGATGGAAACAATTAGGAAAGGTTTATCAGCTGGATATGATGTTTCAATTTATACTAACCCTGAATTTAATTATCATCAAATGAAAGAAGTTTATATGGGATATGAATCAGGTGTAGATGTTTCAAAATATGCTAAACCTGAATATAATTCAATGCAAATGTACGAAATGAGAGAAGGTTTAGAAAAAGGATTTGATGTTGATAAATATTCAGATTTAGGTTGGATGGAAATGCACGAAGTTAGATTAGGTTTTGAACATGGTGTAGATGTTTCAGAATATGCAAAACAAGGATTCAATTCGTATCAATTGGGATATATTCGTTATGGATTAAAGAGAGGTTACGATGTAGACAGTTTTGCTAAACTTGAATACGATTACGAAAAAATGAGTGAAATTGTTAATGAATTAGATGAAGAAGCAGAAAAGAAGAAAAGTAAAAAAAATAGCAAAAAGAAATAAACTAAAATTAATATAAAAATAGAGGTTTCATTAGAGACCTCTTTTATTTACCTTAAAAATAAAAAATTACATTTTTAAACTTTAGTAGATGTAATTTTAAATCATAATACGTACTATCTATTAACCATGAAAAACACTATTTTTCTAATTTCTGTATAAATTCATCATAAATACGAAATTTTACGTCTACATTGAATCTACAGACAAAATAATATCTTTTAAAACTTTAAATATCCATTGACAGGTAAAGAAAAATAGTGTATAATTATTTTGTAAAAGAAGATATTAAAAGAAGGTAATAAATAATGGATGCAGTACAAATGAAAGCTTATTATGGAGCAATTTCAAATTATTATTTTAAAATTGAACAAGAAGAAGTAATAAAGGCAGGCGTAATAAGTGGATTGGATGTGTCATGGTATGCAAATCCTAAATTTGATTGGTTACAAATGGACCAAATTTATAATGGTTTGGATAAAAGTTTGGATGTGAGTATTTACGCTAAACCTGAATTTGATTTCAGGCAAATGAGAGAAATTAAGGAAGGTTTAATTGAGAATATTGATGTTTCCATTTATGCTAAGCCTGAATACGATTGTGAGCAAATGCACATGATTCGTTATGGGTTAGAAAGAAATCTTGATGTCTCAATTTATTCTACAATTGAATATAAAAAAGAACAAATGGTTCAAATAAGTTTAGGATTAGAAAGTAATATTGATGTTTTAACTTATGCAAATCCTAATATTGAATGGGAAGAAATGGAAAGAATAAGGTTAGAATTAGAAAGTAATAGATAATGAATGAAGAACAAGAAAAAATATACAATAAACTCATTTCTAAATATAATTTTAATATATTGCAAAAAGCAGAAATCAAATTAGGTCTAGAAAAAGAATTAAATATCTCAATTTATGCAAAATCTGAATTTAATGATGAACAAATGTGCCAAATTCGTGTAGGTTTAGAAGATGGATTAGATGTAAGTTGGTATTCTAAACCTGAGCTTAATGAATACCAAATGAGAGAAATTCGTAAAGGTCTAGAAAAAAGTTTAGATGTGAGTGTTTATGCTAAGCTTGAATTTAATGCAGACCAGATGGAAGAAATTAGATTAGGGTTAGAAAAATCTCTTGAAGTTAAATGGTATGCAAATCCTCAATTTGATGAATTTCAAATGTGGCAAATTCGTAATGGTTTAATTTTAGATCTTGATGTAAGTTTATATGCAGACCCTGGATTTGAATGGGCAAAAATGCAACAAATTCGTGAAGGTTTAATAGATGGTTTAGATGTTTCTTATTATGCAAATATTGAATTGAATTGGAAACAAATGGCAGAAATACGTAGAGGCTTAGAAAATAAAGTTGATGTTTCTGTATATGCTAACCCTGAGTTTGACCCATGGCAAATGTTTCAAATTCGTGAAGGTTTAAAAAAGGGATTAAATGTTGAACCTTATTTAAATCCAAGTATTAATTGGAAAGAAATGAAAAACATAAGGTTAGAATTAGAAAGTAATAAATAATGAATGAAGAAAAACAATTAATTTATAATGAAATTGTGTCTAAGTATGGTTTTGATAGGGAACAAAGATTTCAAATTAAATTGGGTCTTCAAGAAAATTTGAATGTTTCGTTATATGCTAGACCTGAATTTGATTGGCTCAACATGAAAGCAATTCGTTTAGGGTTAGAACAAAATCTTGATGTTTCTATTTATGCTAATCCTGAATTTTCTTTTACTCAAATGCAGGAAATACGTAGAGGTCTAGAAAAAGGTGTTGATGTTTCTGTTTATGCAAAATCTGAATTTTCAACAGAAAAAATGTCTCTCATTCGTAGAGGTTTAGAAAAAGGGTTAGATGTATCATGGTATGCAAACCCTAAATTAAATGCTAATCAAATGTTAGAGATTAAAGATGGTTTAGAAAAAGGATTAGATGTTAGTTCTTATGTAAATATAGACTTTACTTGGTCTCAAATGAAACAAATTCGTTTGGGTTTAGAAAATAATATTGATGTAAGTATTTATACAAAACCCGAAATCAATTGGAGAATAATGGAACAATTAAGACTCAGTTTAATATCTGGTATTGATGTTTCTATTTATGGAAAAATTAATAATGATTTCAAATTTGACGATTTCCAAATGTTTGAAATTAGATTAGGATTAGAAAAAGAATTAGATATTTCATCATATTTTTCATCTGAATTTAAAGGTTATCAAATGAGAGAAATAAGATTTGGATTGGAAAATGGAATTGATGTTTCTTCTTATTCTAGATTTGAATTTGATTATAGACAAATGAAAGAAGTTCGTTTAGGGTTAGAGAATAGCTTAAATGTTGAATCATATTTAAATCCAGGTATCGGCTATAAAGAAATGAGAAAAATTAGATTAGAATTGGAAAGTAATAATGAATGATGAACAAGAATTGATTTATGATGAACTTGTATCTAAATACAATTTTAATGAAGAACAAAAGAGCCAAATAGAATTAGGTTTACAAGAAAATTTAGATGTAACATTGTATGCTAAACCTGAATATGCTTGGATGGAAATGCAAATAATAAGGGCAGGTTTACTAAGATGCTTTGATGTTTCAATTTATGCTAAACCTGAATTTGAATGGCAACAAATGGGCGAAATTCTTCATGGATTAGAAAGTAAAATTGATGTTTCTATTTATACTGACCCAAAATTCGGTTCACAGGAAATGTACGAAATTCGGATAGGTTTAGAGAAGGGTCTAAATGTAAGTTGGTATGCAAACCCCGATTTTAAGTGGAAACAAATGAAGTTAATTCGTTGGGGCTTAGAAAGGAAATTAGATGTATCATGGTACGCTAAACCTGAATTTAATCATCTTAAGATGAATGAAATTTATCAAGGTTTAAATAAAGGTCTTAACGTTTACCCTTATGTAAATTCAGAATTTAGTTGGATGGAGATGGAACAAATCAGGATTGGTTTGGAAGAGAATTTAGATGTTTCCTTATATGCAAAACCTGGATTTAATGATTGGAAAATGTGCCAAATAAGATTATGTTTACAAAATAATTTTGATTTATCTGTTTTTTCTATAGATGAATATTCAGGCTATGAGATAAAAGAAATCAGATTAGGGTTAGAAGAAAATCTTAATGTGTTATTATATTCTAATAGTAATTTCTTTTGGAGACAAATGGAACAAATAAGATTAGGTTTAGAACATGGAATTGATGTCAGTCCTTATTTAAATCCTAATATTGAATGGCAAGAAATGGAAAGAATCAGGTTAGAATTGGAACGTAATAATGAATGAAGAACAAGAAAAAATATATAATGAATTTGTATCTAAATATAATTTCAATAAAGAACAAAGATTTCAAATTGAATTAGGTTTACAAGAAAATTTAGACGTATCATGGTACGCTAAACCTGAATACCATTGGTTGAAAATGCAAACAATAAGAATAGGTTTAGAAAAAAGTTTAGATATAAATTTATATGTGAAACCTGAATTTAATTGGACTCAAATGCAGGAAATACATAGAGGTCTAGAAAAAGGTGTTGATGTCAGTTGGTATGCTAAACCTGAATTTAGATCTGAACAAATGAAACAAATTCTTGAAGGTTTAATAAAAAACCTTGATGTTTCCTTTTATGCGAAACCTGAATATAGTTGGGAACAAATGATACAGATACGTTGGGGCTTAGAACAGGATTTAGATGTAAACTTTTATGCTAATCCTGACTTTAATGAATTTCAAATGGATGAAATTCGTACAGGATTAAAAAATGGTATTGAGGTCTCATGGTATTCTAATCCTGAATTTACACATTGGAAAATGAGAAAAATAATTGAAGGTTTAAAACAAAATCTTGATGTATCATGGTATTCTAAACCTGAATTTAATGAACACCAAATGTCTCAAATTAAATTAGGGTTAGAAAGTAAAATTGATGTCTCTATTTATTCTACAATTGAATTTTCAGGATATCAAATGGAAGAAATCAGAATTGGATTAGAAGATAAAATTGATGTTAGTATTTATGCTGACACAGAATTTCATTGGAGACAAATGAGGGAAATAAGATTAGGGTTAAAAAATAATATTGATGTAACTACTTATTTAAATCCAAATATTGATTATGAAGAAATGCAAAGAATAAGGTTAGAATTAGAAAGTAATAAATAATGAAGCTAGAACAAAAAGAAATATATAATGAACTTGTTTCCAAATATGAATTTAATGATAGACAAAAAGAAGAAATAAAATTAGGTTTAAAAAAGAAAGTAAATGTTCGCTTATATGCTAAACCAGAATTTAATCACCAACAAATGAGGGCAATTAGGGGTGGGTTGAAAAAAGGTTTAGATGTATCATGGTATGCGAAACCTGAATTTAACGAAGAACAAATGTTTCAGATAATGTTTGGCTTAGAAGACAAATTAAATGTTATTATTTTTGCTAGATATGAATTTAATGTTTTTCAAATGGCACAAATTAGAGTTGGGTTATTAAATGGGTTAGATGTTTCTAGTTATTTAAATCCAAATATTGATTGGATAGAAATGAGAAGAATTAGGTTAGAATTGGAAAATAATAATGAATAAAGTAGAACAAGAAAAATTATTTAATGAACTATCTAAATATGAATTTAATATATTGCAAAAAGAACAAATAAGATTAGGCCTAAAAAACAATGTCGAGGTTTCTATTTATGCGAAACCTGAATATAATTGCTTACAAATGCAACAAATTCGTTACGGATTAGAAGATAATTTAGATGTTTCTATTTATTTTGAACCTGAATTTGATTATCAACAAATGGCACAAATTCGTAGAGGTCTTCAATCAGGTGTAGATGTAACTATTTATTTCAATCCTGAATTTGAAGCTAGGAAAATGGAACAAATTAGATTAGGACTAGAAAATAATATTGATGTTTCTGTTTATGTAAGACCTGAATTTAATTGGATGCAAATGGAAGAAGTCAGAAAAGGATTAAATAGAAATCTAGATATTTTAATTTATGCAAGACCTGAATTTGATTATAGACAAATGGAAGAGATTCGTTTAGGTTTAGAGCAAGGTTTAAATGTTGAATTATATTTAAATCCTAATATTAAATGGCAAGAAATGGAAAAAATCAGGTTAGAATTGGGAAGTAATAATGAATAAAGAACAAGAAAATTTATATAATGAATTAGTGTCTAAATATGATTTTAATGAATCTCAATTAAGTCAAATAAGAATGGGTATTATTAGTCATCTTAGTAATGTTCCAATTTATGCAAAACCTGAATTTGATTATAAACAAATGGCAGAAATACGTTTAGGTTTAGGAGATAATCTAGATGTGTCATGGTATGCAAAACTTGAGTTTGGTTGGCTTGAAATGAAAGAAATTCGTAAAAATTTAATTTGTAATAAAGATATTTCTATTTTTGCTAAACCCGAATTTAATCACTTGCAAATGGATGAAATAAGTAGAGGTTTAGACAAAAATTTAGATGTTTTAATTTACGCTAAACCTGAATATAATTGGCAACAAATGCAAGAAATACGTAAAGGTTTATTAAACAGTCTAGATGTAAGTATTTATACTAAATCTGAATTTGATTGGCGCCAAATGCAAGAAATAAGATTAGGTTTACAAGATAATATAGACATTTCAAGATATTATAATATTGAATATACAGGTACTCAGATGTATGAAATTCGTAAAGGTTTGGAATATAATGTAGATATTGATTTATATAAATCTCTTGAATTTGAAAGTTTACAAATGAGACAAATCAGATTAGGATTACAAAAAGGTATTGATGTTTCTATTTATTTAAATCCTTCTATTAAATGGGGAGAAATGGAAGGAATTAGATTAAAACTTGAAAGAAAAATAAAATGAATAAAAAACAACAGTTAATCTACAATGAAATTATATCCAAATATAATTTTAAAGAAAATCAAAAAGAACAAATAGAATTAGGCTTGGAAAAAGATTTAGATGTAAGTATTTATACTAAACCTGAATATAATTATGAACAAATGAGCGAAATTCGTCTAGGGTTAGAGAAAGGTCTTAATGTTTCAATTTACTCAAAACCAGAATTTAATTGGGAACAAATGTTTCAGATTCGCAAAGGTTTAGAAGAAGGTATTGATGTAAGTATTTACGCAAAACCTGAAATTGATAATGGAAAAATGTTTGCCCTAAGAAATGGTTTAAATTTAAATTTGGATGTTTCTATTTACAATAAACCTTATTTTAATTGGCCTCAAATGTTTCAAATTAAAGAAGGTTTAATTAGTAATGTTGATGTTTCTATTTTTGCAAAACCTGAATTTGATGAAATTCAAATGCAAGAAATACGGTTTGGGTTAGAAAAGGGCCTTGATGTTTCTATTTATTTAAACCCAGGTATTGATTATGAAGAAATGGAAAGAATTAGATTAAAGCTTGAGAGGAAATTAAAATGAATCAAGAACAACAACTAATCTATAATGAACTTATATCTAAATATAAATTTAACCACTCTCAAAAAGAAATTATTAAATTTGGTTTAGAAGACAGTTTAAATGTAAAAGTTTTCGCTAAACCTGAATTTTTAGCCAATCAAATGAATGAAATTCGTGTGGGCCTCAAAAATAATCTCGATGTTAGTATTTATGCTAATCCTGAATTTAATAAATTACAAATGGGAGAAATCAGGTTGGGATTAGAAAATAAAATTGATGTTTCAGTATATGCTAAACCTGAATTGGATTGGCAACAAATGCACGAAATTAGGATAGGTCTAGAAAGAGGCGTTGATGTTTCTATTTATAAAGAATTTCATCCTTATCAAATGACTGAAATTCGTAAAGGACTAGTAAATAACGTTGATGTTTCTTTATATGCAAAGCATGAATACTCATGGCAGCAAATGGAAGAAATAAGAAAAGGGTTAAACTATAAATTAGATGTTTCAATTTATATTAACCCTGAATTTAATCACACACAAATGAGGGAAATTCGTTATGGGCTTGCAAGTGGTGTAGATGTAACTATTTATGCGAAACCTGAATTTGATTCTTCACAAATGTCAGTAATTCGTTTGGGTTTAGAAAAGAATCTTGATGTTTCTATTTATTCTAATCTTGAATTTAATTGTTTTCAAATGGAACAAATAAGAATAGGTCTAGAGAATGGAATTGAGGTTAGTTCCTATTCAAATCCAAGTATTGAATGGGAAGAAATGAAAAGAATAAGATTACAACTAGAAAAGAAATAAAAATTTATTTTTTCTTGATTTTTATTGAAATATTTTATATAATAATTATATAAATAGAAATAGAGGTAAAAAAATAATGAGCTTTCTAGATGAAATTAATTTAGCCAAACAAAACGCAAAAGATAACAATACTCTGATTATGAATTTAAAAAATGAAATTCTTAATGCTGCATCTAAAGGTTTAACAACTATTTTTCTCCCATTAAATAGCGATAAAGATGAAACAACAAAAACAATTACAGATTACTTAAAAAAAGAAAATATTGAGTTTCAATTCAAATACGATCGTCATCAAGAACAAAGAGAAACTTATATGGATGCCCACATGGGTGGTTACCATGAAGCAGTTGCACGAAATGGCGGAAGTAATATTTTTACTTATTATGAGACAGTATCAACATTTAGAGGAATTATTGTTTATATTTAATTAAAGTTAATGGAGGTTTTTACCTTCATTTTTTATTACAAAAAATTTCTTTTTTATTTTTCATAGATGTAATTTTGAACCATAATACGTACTATCTATTAGCCATGAAAAACACCGATTTTGTAATTTCTGTATAATTCATCATAAATACGAAATCTTATGTCTACGTTGAATCTACAGACAAAAAATTATTTCTTATTTTTTATTTGAATGTTGATAAATTTCAAAAAATATTATATAATTAAAATAAAAGGTAAAACAATGGGTAAAAAGGAAATAATAGTCTTATCAGTAGAAGATTTCTTGAAAACAATATATTTTGATAATCTTAAAATTGAAAAACCTTATATTGTTATTTCTATAAGAGATGACGATAGAATCTTGCCAATAGAAATTAAGAAAACTGATTTATGTAAAGATGTTTTAGTTTCAGAGTTTATTGATTTACCTGAAAGTAGAGTTTTGGAATTAAAAGAAGTTTTAAATAATCTCATAGAAAAAGAATTATACTTTAATAATAATAAAGCAAAAGAAATATTTGAATATTTAAAGTTTCATAAAGCTAAAAATGATTTTGAAAAAATTATAATTCATTGTGTGGCTGGTCAATCAAGAAGTCAAGCAATTGGTTTGTTTGCTGAAATTTATTTTAATAATGATTATTCACATATTGGTAAAAGATTACATGAGGGTAATTTTGATTATTTTTTGAAATTACAAGAATATTTACCTAAAGAAAAACAAATTTCTAATGAAAATTTATTGGAAATTATAGATAAAAATAAAGTAGATTATTCAGGTAAAGATTTATTATTTTAAATGAAAGAAGGTAAGGTAATGGGGGAAATAATTTTAACTACTGAACAAAGAGAAAAATACAATGAAATTGTTGGAAAAACTTATTTTAATAGGTTTCAAAAATACATAATAAGATTAGGAATATTTGAGGGGTTTGATGTAAGTTGGTATGCAAAACCCGAGTTAGAAGATTTGCAAATGTTAAATATTTTTAAGGGTTTAAAACGAAACTTAGATATTTCTTATTATGCAGACCCAAAATTTAATTACAAACAAATGGATGAAATACTTGAAGGTCTAGAAAAAGGAATAGATGTTTCTATTTATTCTAATTCTAATTTAAATTATTCTACAATGGAATTTGTTAAAAATTATTTATTAAAAAATGAAGATAAAAGAATTTTTGATAATTTAAATTTATTAGATTTTAACGATTTACAAATCACTGAATTTGAAATAGGTTTTAAGAAGAATTTGGATATTTCAGTTTATGCAAATCCTAAATTTGATTATAAACAAATGCAACAAATACGTAAAGGTTTAATGAGAAACTTAGATATAACAATTTATGCTAATGAAGATTTTGATTGGCAACAAATGGCAGAAATTAGATTAGGATTAAAAAATGGAATAGATATTTCTATATATTTAAATCCAGGTATTAATTGGAAAGAAATGAAAAGAATAAGGTTAGAGTTGGAAAGTAATAATGAATAAAGAACAAGAATTAATCTATAATGAACTTGTATCTAAATATAATTTTGATGAAGAGCAAAAAAAAGAAATCAAATTAGGATTAGATAGAGGTATTGATGTTTCTATTTATGCAAGACCTGAATTTAACTTTAAACAAATGAAAACTATTAAGAATGGTTTAATAGATAATACAGATAGCTCATGGTATGCGAAACCTGAATTTACATCTGAACAAATGTACGAAATTAAATTAGGTTTAATTTCTAATTTAGATGTATCAATTTATGCTAGACCAGAGTTTAATTCTTATAAAATGCAAGAAATTAGAATGGGATTATTAGATAAATTAGATACCTCTATTTACGCTAAACCTGAATATACATGGAAACAAATGTGGCAAATTCGTAATGGTCTAGAAAAGAAACTTGATGTGTCATGGTATGCAAATCCCAATTTCAATAATAACCAAATGGAACAAATCAAAAAAGGTCTACAAGAAAATTTAGATGTATCATGGTATGCTAATCCTGAATTTACTTATGAGCAAATGCAACAAATTCGTAGTGGTTTAATTGAAGATTTAGATGTATCAATTTATGCGAAAACTGAATTTACATGGCAACAAATGATAGAAATAAATATGGGATTAGAAAATGGGTTTGAGGTAAGTTTATATGCGGACCCTAAATACAATTTCAGCCAAATGAGTCAAATACGTTATGGCCTTGGAAATGAATTAGATGTTTCATATTATTTAAATCCTGAATTTCATGAAAACCAAATGATTCAAATTCGTGAGGGTCTGGAAAAGAATCTTGATGTAGAAATCTATGCAAAACCTGAATTTACATGGCAACAAATGGAAGAAATCCGTTTAGGCTTAGAAGAGGGTTTTGATGTTAGTTGGTATGCTAAATCAGAATTTGACGATGAACAAATGTTTCAAATTAGATTAGGTTTAAATTCTAAAGTTAATGTTTCTATTTATGCAAAACCTGAATTGAGCTCTCCTGAAATGAGGGAAATTCGTTGGGCATTAGAATTTAATACAAATGAAGAGGAAGTCCGGAAATATGCAAATCCTATTTATACTGCCCCTAAAATGTCTGAATTATTTAAAGGTTTAAAACAAGGTTTAGATGTAACCTATTATGAAAATCCAGAATTTACTTATGACCAAATGGCAGAAATCAGAATGGGTCTAGAACATAATGTAGATGTATCATTATATGCAAAGCCAGAATTTGAATGGATGCAGATGTTACAAATAAATTTAGGTTTAGAAAAAGGTCTTGATGTTACACCATATTTAAACCCTGGTATTGAATGGAAAGAAATGGAAAGAATCAGGTTGGAGTTGGAAAATAATGAATAAAAGGCAAAATAGAATTTATAATGAACTTATATCTAAATATGATTTTGATGAAGAACAAAAATCTCAAATTAAATTAGGTATTGAAAATAATTTAAATGTAAATATTTATGCTAATCCTAAATTTTCATCTGAACAAATGAGGGAAATGAGGCAAGGTTTAAATTATGAATTAGATGTTACTTTATATGCTAAACCTGAATTTAATGCTGGTCAAATGGGAGAAATAAGAGTTGGATTAGAAGAAGGTTTAGATATTTCATGGTATGCAAAACCTGAATTTAATGAATTTCAAATGTGCCAAATTCGTCTAGGTTTAGAAGATAATCTTGACGTGACTTTGTATGCTAAACCCGAGTTCGATAGTTGGAAAATGTTTTACATTAAAATTGGATTAAGAGAAAAGTTAGAGATTTCAGATTATGCAAGAGTTGAATTTCACCCTGAACAAATATTAGAAATAATTAAAGGCCTTAGAAAAAAATTAGATGTCAGTATTTATGCAAGTCCTGAATTTAATTATTGTCAAATGGAGGAAATCAGATTAGGGCTCGAAAATAGAATTGATGTTACACCTTATTTAAATCCAAGTATTGATTATGAAGAAATGGAAAGAATAAGGTTAGAATTAGAAAGAAATAGATAATGAATAACGAACAACAATTAATCTATAATGAAATTATATTCAAATATAATTTTAATGAAAAACAAAAGAAAGAAATTGAAATCGGAATTGAAAAAGGGGTAGATGTAAGTATTTATGCAACACCTGAATTTTCCTTTCGTCAAATGTCTCAAATTCGTAAAGGTCTAGAAAATAATGTTGATGTGAGTATTTATGCTAAACCAGAATTTACTTATTTTCAAATGGTTGAAATATTATATGGACTTAAAGAAGGTCTAGACGTTTCCATTTATGCAAAAAAAGAATTTAATGCACCTCAAATGGAGGAAATTTATTATGGATTAATTGGAGGATTAGATATAAGTATTTACGCTAAACCTGAATTTGAATGGGAACAAATGAGAGAAATAAGATTCGGTTTAGAAGATGGAATTGATGTAAGTCCTTATTTAAATCCAGGTATTGATTATGAAGAAATGGAAAGAATCCGTGAAGAACTAGAAAGAAATAAATAATGAATCAAAATCAAGATAATTTATATAATGAATTAGTGTCTAAATATGAGTTTAATATATTGCAAAAAGAACAAATAAAATTGGGTTTGGAAAATAATGTTAATGTCTCCATTTATGCAAAACCTGAATTTAATCAGTATCAAATGGCTCAAATCAGATTAGGTTTAGAAGATAATTTAGATGTTTCTGTTTATGTTAAACCTGAATATAGTTGGGAACAAATGATAGAAATTCACTTAGGGTTAAAAAAGAATATAGATGTTTCATGGTATGCAAATCCAGAATTTGATGAATACCAAATGTGCGAAATTCGTGAAGGTTTACAAAATATAATTGATGTTTCCATTTATGCAAAATTAGAATTTGATGGCAGTCAAATGGCAGAAATTCGTGAAGGTTTAGAATCTTGTTTAGATGTAAGTGCTTATGCAAAACCTGAATTTAATGCTAACCAAATGCTAGAAATAAGATTAGGGTTGGAAAAAGGACTTGATGTTTCCTTATATGCTTTACCTGAGTTTGATGATTTTCAAATGGGTGAAATTTATTGTGGACTACAAAATAATATTGATGTTAGTTCTTATTTAAATCCAGGTATTGAATGGCATGAAATGGAAAGAATCAGGTTAGAACTAGAAAGTAATAAATAATGAATGAAAAACAACAATTAATCTACAATGAAATTATATCCAAATATAATTTTAATGAATCTCAAAAAGAACAGATAGAATTAGGACTGGAAAATAATCTCGATGTTTCAATTTACGCTAAATCTGATTTTCATTGGATGCAAATGAGAGAGATTCGTGAAGGATTAGATAATAATGTTGATGTAACTATTTATGCTAAGTCAACTTTTGATTGTTTTCAAATGCAAGAAATAAAATCAGGTTTAGAACAAGGGTTAGATATCAATTGGTATGCAAAACCTGAATTTAATTGGACTCAAATGTTTCAGATTCGTGAAGGTTTAGAAAAAAATCTTGATGTATCTATTTATGCTAAACTTGAATTTAATGAATGGCAAATGGGAGAAATCCGAGAAGGTTTAGAACAAAGTTTGGATATATCTGTTTATAACAAACCTGAATTTACATGGGAACAAATGTATGAAATTCGTGAAGGCTTAAAAGAAAATTTAGATGTATCTATTTATGCTAAACTTGAATTTAGATTTGACCAAATGGAGCAAATCAGGAAAGGTTTAGAAAAAGGTATTGATGTTTCAATTTATGCAAAACCTGAATTAAATTATGACCAAATGGAAGAAATAAAATTAGGATTAGAAAATGGAATTGATGTTAGTTCTTATTTAAACCCAGGTATTGATTGGCAAGAAATGAAAAGAATCAGGTTAGAACTAGAAAGTAATAAAGAATGAATCAAGAACAAAATAAGATATACAGTAAGCTTTTATCTAAATTTAAATTTAATAAAGAACAAAAAAATCAAATTAAAGAAGGCATAGAGAAGAATTTGGATATATCATGGTATGCAAATCCTGAATTTAATAAAGACCAAATGGTACAAATAAGGTTAGGACTAGAAGAAAAATTAGATGTATCAATTTATGCTAAAACGGAATTTAATGCTTGGCAAATGGAAGAATTAAGGATTGCATTATATAATAAAGTAGATACGTCTTTATTTGCCACACCTGAATATAATTACAAACAAATGTCTCAAATTTTTCAAGGTTTATTTCATGGTTTAGATGTGTCGTGGTATGCTAAACCAGAATTTGATTGTTGGAAAATGCTTTATATAAGATTAGGTTTAGAGGAAGAATTAGATGTATCATGGTATGCTAATCCTATATTTTACGATGAACAAATAATACAAATAAAAGCAGGATTAAAAATGAATTTAGATGTTAGTTTATATGCAAGACCTGAATTTAACGATAGGCAAATGCAAGAAATTAGATTAGGTCTTAAACATGGAATTGATGTAAGTCCATATTTAAATCCAAGTATTAAATGTGAAGAAATGGAAAGAATAAGGTTAGAACTAGAAAGTAATGAATAAAGAACAAAAACTAATTTATAATGAACTTGTATCTAAATACGATTTCAATTTATTCCAAAAACACCAAATTAAAATAGGTCTAGAAAACAATGTTGATGTTTTTATTTATGCAAAACCTGACTTTGATTTTAGGCAAATGAGTGAAATTCGTAACGGTCTAGAAAAAGGATATAATATTTCAGATTATATTAAAACTGATTTTAACAATTCACAAATGAATGAAATTCGCAAGGGTCTCGAACAGTGTCTAAATGTCTCTGTTTATGCAAAAACTGAATTTGATAATCACCAAATGGAACAAATTCGTAGAGGGTTAGAAAGAAACCTTGATGTTTCTATTTATGCTAAAACTGAATTTGATTGGGCACAAATGGGATTAATACGTTTAGGTTTAAAAAATAATTTAGATGTATCAATTTATGCTACACCTGAATTTAAATATGAACAAATGAACCAAATTTATCCAGGTTTAGATAAAAATTTAAATGTATCAATTTATGCTAATCCTGAATTTAACAATATGCAAATGTACCAAATCAGAATGGGATTAGAAAATAATATTGATGTTACACCTTATTTAAATCCAGGTATTGATTGGCAAGAAATGGAAAGAATCAGGTTAGAATTACAAGGTAATAAATAATGAATGGCGAACAACAATCTATCTATAATGAACTTATGTCTAAATATAATTTTGATGAATGGCAAAAAGAACAAGTTAGACTAGGTCTAGAAAATAATATTGATTTTTCTATTTTTGCAAAATCTGAATTTAAAGATTTACAAATGAGAGAAATACGTTTAGGTTTAGAAGAAGGTTTAGATGTCAGTTTATATGCAATTCCTGAATTTGATTGGTGCCAAATGAAACAAATTCGTTTAGGATTAGAAGATGGAATAGATGTTTCTATTTATGCTAAACCTGAATTTTACTGGGAACAAATGCTAGAAATTTGTGAGGGTTTAGAAAAGGGTTTGGATATATCATTGTATGCTAAATCAGAATTTAGCTGTTATCAAATGTGGCAAATTAGGTCAGGTTTGGAAAATAAAATTGATGTTTCATTATATGCTTCATCTGAATTTAATGAAAGTCAAATGTACGAAATTAGGTTAGGTTTAGAAAATGGAATTGATGTGAGTCCTTATTTAAATCCAAATATTTGCTGGGAAGAAATGAAAAGAATAAGATTAAAACTAGAAAGTAATAAATAATGAATCCAGAACAAGAAAAATTATATAATGAAATTTTATCTAAAAATATTTTTAATGAACTACAACTTGTTCAAATAAGAAGAGGTCTGATTAGTAATATTGATGTTTCCATTTATGCTAAATCAGAGTTTACTTCTTATCAAATGCAAGAAATACGTTTAGGATTACAGAAAGGTTTAGATGTATCTATCTATGCAAAACCCGAATTTGATTATTTACAAATGGAAGAATTAAGATTTGGTTTAGAAAGAAATCTTAATGTCTCTTTATATGCAAGTCCTGAATTTGATTCTTCACAAATGGGACAAATCCGTTTAGGCCTCCAGAACAACATTGATATTTCCATTTATTCTAATCCTGAATTGAATTATGCTAAAATGCAAGAAATTCGTTTTGCCTTAGAAAAAGGTACAAACCCTGTAGAAATTTCAAAATATGCAATCCCAATATATTCTATCGCTCAAATGTACGAATTATTTAGAGGTTTAGAAAGAGATTTAGATGTAACCTATTACGCTAATCCGGAATTTGGACCTTATCAAATGGCTGAAATTCGTTTTGGATTAGAAAATAATGTTGATGTTTCCTTATATGCAAACTTTGAATTTAATGGCGCTCAAATGACTCAAATTCGTTTGGGTTTAGAAGCTGGGTTAGATGTAACTCCGTATTTAAATCCTAATATTGATTGGAAAGAAATGGAACAAATCCGTAGAAAAATAAAAAGAAATAAATAGAAAGGAGGTGAATAAAATGGCAAAATATTTTATAGGTGGAGAAAATAAAGAAACAATTGAACATCTTTTAAATAATGAAACAGTTATTGTAAAAGGTAAAGGCAATTCCATGACGCCAAAACTAAAATCAGGTGAAGCTGTAATTGTTGAACCTATATCTAAAGAAACAAAAATAAAGAAAAGAGATATAGTTCTATGTAAAGTTAAAGGTAATATTTACTTACATTTAGTTACTGGAATTAGTGGTAATCAATATAAGATAAGTAATAATCACGGACACGATAATGGTTGGACTACTAAAATTTTTGGTAAATTTGTTCGTAAAGCGACCTCAGAAGATTTCAAATAATCAATAGAAGTAAATTTGAAATTTATTTCTTTTTTTTATTTTTTTACTGTTGATAAAAAGTAAATAATATTATATAATAAATACATAAAGAAAAACAACAAGAGGTAAATGAAATGAAATTAACAGAAAAACAAGAAGAAAAATATAATGAAATCTTTTTTAAATATGATTGTGACGAGTGGCAAGCAGAAGAAATTTTTTTAGGTCTAGAAAAAGGGTTGGATGTATCATGGTATGCTAACCCTGAATTTAATGAATACCAAATGAAACAAATACGGCTAGGATTAGAAAAGAATCTTGATGTTAGTATTTATGCTAACCCTGAATTTAATGAATATGAAATGGTTCAGATTCGCTATGGGTTAGAAAAAGGAATTGATGTTTCTTTGTATGCTAAAACTAAATTTGATTGTGGTCAAATGCAACAGGTTCGATTAGGTTTAGAACGGAACCTTGATATTTCCTATTACTTTCAACCTAAATTTAATTATAGAAAAATGGAACAAATTCGCCTTGGATTAGAAAAAGGATTGGATGTTTCTATTTATGCTACAAATGAATTTGATTATTTGCAAATGGAACAAATTCGTTATGGTTTATTAAATGGATTAGAGGTTTCTTGTTATTTAAATCCAAATATTGATTGGGAAGAAATGAAAAGAATCCGTAAAACCTTGGAAAATAAATAATAAAAAATAAGATAATTTA